>WNFW01002922.1_pt1 | contig 11814 bp, 10 predicted proteins | sample 5400131 | NCBI WGS metagenome assembly WNFW01 (sample SAMN13153362, study PRJNA577476) | soil metagenome | isolation source: 20 cm soil or saprolite under grassland replicate 1 | place: USA:California | collected 2016-06-15
GAACTATCGACGCGCGGATATATGGACTCCGCTGCCGCCATCACCGATCGCCTGCGCACAGTGCCGAACGAGGTCTGCGTGCCGCGCGGAAGGCCGCCCCACGTGATTCTCGTGCACGACGAGTCGAGCTTCGACATCCGCGTCTTGCCCGGCGTCAAGGTTGGCGCCGATTACGGCGATCACTTCCGTTCCTTCGATGGCAAGCGCCGGCACTTCATCAGCGAAAGCACGGGCGGTGCGAGCTGGTACGCCGAGTACAACGTGCTTGCCGGCCTCTCCGCGCGCTCGTTCGGGCGCTTCGCCTACTACGTGACGCAGATCGCCGCCGGGCGGGTGGAGCGCGGCCTGCCTGCGGCGCTGCATCGTTGCGGGTATCGCACCTTCTCCATCTACCCCGCGCTTGGCGCCTTCATGAGCGCCAGGAATTTTCAGACCACCACCGGCATTCAGCGATTTCTCGACCAGGACGCGCTCGGCACCAACCGAATCGAGCCCGATGGTTTCTACTACGACGCCGCGGTGCGCATGATCGAGCGCGAGCGCGAGAAGGGGCCGATGTTTCTCTTCGTCTATCTCGCCGCCAACCATTACCCCTGGAACCACCGCTGGCGGCCCGAGCTGGCGCCGGATTGGAAAGCGCCGGGCAATGCGCCCGACGTCGACGAATATTTGCGGCGGCAGAGCATGAGCTTTAGCGCCTATGCGGAATTGCTCGATCGGCTGCGCCGGCAGTTTCCCGGCGAACCGTTCCTGTTGGTCCGCTACGGCGACCATCAGCCGGATTTCGCCTCCGTCATGCTCGAGCCAGCGCTCGACGAGCCTGGCGTCAACCAGCGGCTGATGACCTACGATCCGCGCTATTACACGACCTATTACGCAATCGACGTAATCAATTTCAAACCGGCCAGTCTCTCTTCCGCGCTCGACACTATCGAGGGGCCCTATCTTCCGCTCGTGGTGCAGGAGGCGGCGGGGCTGCCGCTCGATCCTTCGTTCGCCGAGCAAAAGCGGATTCTCGAGCGCTGCAAGGGACTTTTTTACGCCTGCGCCGGCGGCGCGGAGGCGCGCCGCTTCAATCGCTTGCTAATCGACGCCGGTCTGATCAAGGGACTTTGACGCGCCGCGGATTCGCTTGCGCACTGGGCATGCCTCTTGTGTCATTCCGGGGCGCCGCGAAGCGGCGAGCCCGGAATCTATAATCACAGGCTGTGGTTATGGATTCCGGGCTCCCTCGCTGCGCTCGGGACCCGGAATGACGGCAGAGGTGAAGGCAGCCGCTCACAACTGTCAATCAAAGCGCCCTCTGCCGCGGATTCGCTTGCGCACTGCGCATGCTTCTGTGTCATTCCGGGGCGCCGCGCAGCGGCGAGCCCGGAATGACGGCAGACGTGAAGGTGGCCGCTCACAACTGCCAGTCAAAGGACCGTCCCATGCACCGGCCTTTCGCCACGCTCGACGTGTTCACCGACCGCCGCTTTGCCGGTAATCCGCTCGCGGTGGTGCGCGAGGCCGAGGGCCTCGAGGCGGATGCGATGCAGGCGATTGCGCGCGAGTTCAACCATCCCGAGACGGTATTCGTCTTCGCGCCAGCCGATGCGGGACACCGCGCGCGGCTGCGCATTTTCACGCCCGCGCGCGAGCTGCCGTTTGCCGGCCACCCGACCGTTGGCACCGCCGTCCTGCTCGCGTTATTTGACGGCACCGCTGCCGGGGGCGAGCTTGTGTTGGAGGAAGGGATCGGCGCGGTGCGCTGCACGCTCGAATGGGTGAACGGCGCACGCGGCGGCGCGCGCTTCGCGATCCCGCAATTGCCGGCGCAAGCCGGGCCGGTCGCTGATCGGGCCACCGTTGCGGCGGCGCTCTCGCTCGATCCCAGGGACATCGAGGGCGCCGTGGCGCGATGGTCGGCCGGCATCCCTTTCACCTTCGTGCCGGTGGCGCGGCTTGCCGCCATGGCGCATTGCCGTCCCGACCCGGCCAAATTCGATGCCGCCTTCCCGGGTGGTGCGGCCTACGTCTTTTGCAATGAGACGGCCGAGCCCGGGCATCACTTTCACGCACGGATGTTCGCCCCCGGCATGGGCATCGCCGAAGATCCCGCGACCGGATCGGCGGCCGCTGCTTTTGCCGGCCTCTTGGCCTCTCGCCTTCCGGACGGCAGCCACGCGATCACGATCGAGCAGGGCTACGAGATGGGCCGGCCGAGTTTGCTCCGCCTTGCCGCGGAGGTCAGCGCGGGACAGCTCCTTTCCGCCGCCATCGGTGGCGACGCCGTCGTCGTGACGCAGGGCACGATCGAGGCCTGAGGCTGCCCGCGCCGTTGCGCGGCTCGTCAAGGAGCGGTCGTGGTTCAAGCCCGCCCTCATCCTGAGACTCTGAGGAGGCGCGTGGTTCGAGGCCGCCCTCATCCTCAGGACGAGGACTCAGTGCTGCGCAGCTCCTTGAAAGAGCGGGCACCGCTGCCGCGACAGGCAAAAGGTCAAGGGGACTGCCCTAGCATCGGAATCCTCATTCCGCTTGCGAAGAAGGCGCCTCTTCCGCTAGAACCGGCCGGCACCCAAGGACGGCGCGGTTTTTTTGCGCGACCTTGTGTGGACGAGGGCGATATGAAGCCGACGCGCCGCGATATCCGCGCGATCACCCGGAGGGGAAAAACCCCGTCCGGCGCCGCCCTCATTCTCGACGGGCTCCTGCTCCTTAGCGTCCCCTGAGGGCCGGCCGGGCGCTTCGCGCCTGGGCACTCAGGGGAGCCGCAAGCACGGAACCCAGAGCGCCCGAGACGGCGCGAACGACGAGAAGGACCCATACCATGACTGCGCCAACGAAGTCCGAGCAGGACCGCGTCGTCATCTTCGATACCACCTTGCGCGACGGCGAGCAGTGCCCGGGCGCCACCATGACCCATGAAGAGAAGCTCGAAGTCGCCGAGCTGCTCGATCAGATGGGCGTCGACGTCATCGAGGCGGGCTTTCCCATCGCCTCGGAAGGCGACTTCGCCGCCGTGCGCGAGATTGCCAAGCGCAGCAGAAACGCGGTCGTCTGCGGGCTCTCGCGTGCTTCCTTCAAGGACATCGACCGCTGCGCCGAGGCGATAGAGCCCGCCGAGAAGAAGCGCATTCACACCTTCATCTCCACCTCGCCGGTGCACATGAAGTACAAACTGCAGAAGGAGCCGCACGACGTCTACGAGATGGTCATCGCGCAGGTTACGCGCGCGCGCAGCTACACCAACGACGTGGAATGGTCGTGCGAGGACGGCACCCGCACCGAGCACGATTTCCTCTGCCGCTGCGTGGAGGCGGCAATCAATGCCGGCGCTACCACCATCAATATCCCCGACACGGTCGGCTACACCGTTCCCGAGGAATATTTCGCGCTCATCAAGATGGTGCGCGATCGCGTCCCGAATTCAGACCGGGCCCGCTTCTCCGCGCATTGCCACGACGATCTCGGCATGGCGGTGGCGAATTCGCTCGCCGGTGTGCGCGCCGGCATCCGCCAGATCGAGTGCACCATCAACGGTATCGGCGAGCGTGCCGGCAACGCCTCGCTCGAAGAGGTCGTGATGGCGATGAAGGTGCGCAACGACGTGCTGCCGTACTGGACCAACATCGATGGCACGCTGCTCACCCGCGCCTCGAAGCTGGTTGCGGCGGCGACCTCGTTCCCGGTGCAGTACAACAAGGCAATCGTCGGTCGCAACGCGTTCGCGCACGAATCCGGCATCCATCAGGATGGCATGCTCAAGCACACCCAGACCTACGAGATCATGACGCCGGGAAGCGTGGGCGTGAAGCAGACCTCGCTGGTGATGGGTAAGCATTCCGGTCGCCACGCCTTCGTGCACAAGCTGCAAGAGATGGGCTATCAGCTCGCCGGCAACCAGCTCGAGGATGCTTTCGTCCGATTCAAGGCGCTCGCCGACCGCAAGAAGCACGTCTACGACGAGGACATCGAGGCATTGGTCGACGAGGAGATCGCGCACGCGCAGGACCGCGTGAAGCTGGTGACCCTAACCGTGATCGCCGGCACCATGGGGCCGCAATCGGCCACCGCGACGCTCGACATCGACGGACGCCACCACACCGTGCAGGCGACCGGCAACGGCCCGGTGGACGCCACGTTCAACGCGATCAAAGCGCTGATCCCGCACGAAGCGGTGCTCGAGCTCTATCAGGTGCACGCGGTCACGCAGGGAACCGACGCGCAGGCAGAGGTGTCGGTGCGTCTTGCCGAGAGCGGCCGCTCGGTGACCGCCAAGGGTGCCGATCCGGATACGCTGGTTGCCTCGGCCAAGGCTTATCTCGGCGCGCTCAACAAGCTCATGTCGCGCCGCAGCAAGGGCAAGCCGGAACCGGTGCTCGCGGAGCGGCGCCTGCATTCGACGGATGTGGGGTGAGGAACTCAGAATCTCCGTTCATTTCCGCGCAAGCGGGAATCCACGTCTTCGTGTCCCGGGTGAGCGAAGCGAGACCCGGGACCCAGAGCCGCAAGCTCCAGAGGCTGGTCCCCTCTGGAGTTTATCCTCGCGCAAGCGGGGACGGGAACGAGCGGAGGGCAAGGCCGTTGAGCAGACCGAAACCACTGTGGAATCGGTGCGGCAAAGTAGCTCAACATGACGAAGCTGTAATGTTCCGGTCGCGAAGTTGTTATCTGACGAAACTTTAACTTGATGCGCGGGCATCACGGCTTTGTACTAGCGTTCACAAGCGGGGTGACTCCAGGAGGGCAGGTATCATGTGGAAGGCCATCGTCGCCGGAACCGCAGCGCTCGCGATCGCGGGAACTTCGCTCGTCTATGCCCAGCAGCGCGGTGGGCGTGACGGCATGATGCAGGGCTGGCGGCCGAATGCTGAGGATCAGCGCGCCTTCGGCGAGGCGCGTCTCGCCGCGCTCAAAGCGGGATTGATGCTCAACGCGGAGCAGGAGAAGAATTGGCCGACCTTCGAGCAGGCGGCGCGCGACTACGCCAAGCTGCGCAGGGGCCGCTTTGACGCGCTGCGCGGCGGCCAAGCCAGCGACGATCCCGTCGAGCGCCTGCGTCAGCGCGCCACAGCCATGTCGGACACGGGTGCGGCCTTGAAGAAATTGGCCGACGCCACAGATCCGCTGTACAAGAGCCTTGACGAGAATCAGAAACGGCGCTTTGCGATACTCAATCGCTTGGGCGGAGCGGATCGGGGCGGCTTCCGCGGTCGCGAGGGCATGATGCACCGCGAGTGGGGCCCGCGCCGCAGCGATAGGGGCATGATGGACATGGAACACTCTGGCGGAGAACGCCTGTAGTCACCACATAAAGAGCCTAGCGCCGGCGGTCGCACTCCCAGCCCCCCGACACGATCGCCGACGTACGGGAGCCGCCGGGTCCCCACCCGGCGGCTTTCCGTTTTGGGGGAACTCCAACGCGAAATTGTGAAATCTCGGAACTGCGGCTGGCCCCAAACTCGTACCGCGCATGCGCGTTTCCCCCGGCCCACGAGCGCTCCCGCGACCAGGGGAGATAGAACGCCTATTTCATTAGGAAATTTTAGGTGGTGGGCGCACCAGGACTCGAACCTGGGACCCGCTGATTAAGAGTCAGCTGCTCTACCAACTGAGCTATGCGCCCGGAATTCCGCCCCGGTCGCCCGCGAGGGCTGCGTCCTGTAGCAAAGCGAGTTCCCACTGTCCAGGGAAGGGCCAAATGGGGTCGCGTATCCACCGTCTCCGGGCCCTCCGCCAAGGCGACCGTGCGCCAGCGCGGGGTGGGACTGGAGATTTGTGCAAGGGAACTGCGATGCGCGCGACGCGGCGACGATATTGCTACGCGCCGCGCCGCAACGGGACGCGCTTCTCCCAAAAAATGATTGGTAAGGGTGTTATTCCCTTGGGCGGTTTACGAGGTTACTGACCGCCTGCTTGCGACTTTACCAAACAAACCGAGGGACCGGAGTAGAGATGGCCAAAGTTTGGTTTTGTTATGAGGGGCCTGAACCGACAAAAGGGGAAGCCAACGCCGAGCGTCCGTTGGTTGAATTGGTAGAACTGCTTCGGTTGACGCAAGACAAATATCTTGGCGAAGAGGTCGCCAAGGTACGCTTTAATCCCGGCAACACGCTTGGCAAAATAGCAGGATATAAGCACGTGGTGGTTGAGGTCGAGAAGACTGAGGCGCGGGCCGCTGGGTGGAAGGCAGGTTATTACTATTCTCCGCTGACGCCCGAGGAAGCAACCAAGAAACTCGGTCTCAGCTACAGCGCTCGATGAGATTCCGACAACAAGCGAAGTGACGGCATGAAAGGAATTGCTGCAATCGCCGTCCTGATCCCATTGATCGCGGAAGCGTCAGCCGCCGAGCGCCAATCACTTCCAGGCTTCCAAAAATCCCGATGAGCCGCCGGAACGAGAAGTCTTCGCTGGTGGTTTAGCCACCATTCGTACTGCAAGATTCACGTTTCGGGATGGCGGCCAGATCACCTCAAGCACTTATTATCAGGATGGAAAATGCACCGTTTTGATATCCTACTCGGGCACCGTGGGCGGCGGTTCCTTCTAGTGGCTGTTGAGCCGCCTCCGCCCCTTTGCCGCCAACAAAAACTTTCCGCCTGAAAACGCCACCCGCGAGCCGCCAAGAAACAGACCTCCTTATTATAGATAAGCCAGCCGCTGAGCGGAAAGTCGTAGCAGCAGCGCGGCTTCTTCCTTGGGGCTCGGCGCGCCCCATCTCATCTCGCATGAAATGGATTCATTCCTTGTAGACGGCACCCGGAGTTTTTTCCAAGACGGCCTGGAGACGAATTTCGCCCTTTCGCGTCGTCAGTCGGGTCAGAGCATGATGCTGACGCTGGACTTCAATCTGCAACAGGACGAGCTGCAGCAACTCATTGAAATGAAGATGACCTGGCATCCGGCTCTCATCGTTCAACCCAAAGTCCCGCAGATATTTAGGGATGCAATTTGTGAAATCCCGAACGTCCTTATCGCTGATTTCAAAGTCAAGGTCGTGGGCAATCTTGTTACGGAGGCCATTTATGAACTCCACGGAGGAAACAAGCTCCGGAGTTAAGAGATCCAGTGCCAATATAAATTGCAGTTTTCGCGAAAAACTCATTCGCGAGACATTGACCGCGTCTGGATTGACGAGTGCCTCGGAAAGAAGTTGGGTGATCACATGATCGAAATATAAATGGGCTTGAAGAAGTTGCTGCCAATGTTCACCGATTTCTATCCGCTTCTTGAAGCGGTCATAGTCGAAGGAGAAGACTTCGGTACGTCTTTTCAACTCCTCAGTTGGCGTCGCGAGAAGCTCCAACTCCTCCGCCGTCAATGGTGGCCACGCGATCCTTTGCCTAGGTGTATCGCTGGGCATTTTACTGCCCCCCTTCAAAGACGACGGTGGGCTTCCCTCGCCAACCAGCTAGCCAAGCACCCGTCAAGCTCCCAGTTTTGGAGATAATGCGAGCACCGAAGAAAGAACAGGAAATATGGTTCGACTATATCCCACTCGATTACCGGCGCCTCCTGCACCGATTTGGCGAGGTAGTCCATTTGCACCAGTGTGGTTACAACACTCGACCCGACCGGACTTTCTCCCTTACACATCGCCCGTGTTCGGGAGGATTTCTACCGCGGCTTTAGCGTCGCGGACCTGACGACCAGGTGTAGCCGGTGCCGAACGCCGTGCCCGGAAACGGATTGGGTCGGCAAAAGCCGCCGAGGCCCAGCACCGTTTGGTAGCATTGATTGAAGCTCGTGTAGCTGCAGTTCTCGACCCCGCGCTTGGGATAGGACGCGCACCAGCTTCTGCTGGCGGCCACCGTCTCGCCCCCTCGAACCCGGTAGCGACGCTTTGCGTCGGCGTCGGTAAGCAGCAAAGCCATCATTGCAATACAAAGTGCAACAAGACCGATCGCGCGCATGCTGTTCTCCTGGTTCGTTGTTGGTGCGGCCAAGTCTAAATGCGAGGGCCGCTCGCTCGCGCCTGGCTATCTCTGCCTCACCGCCGTATCGGCCTGAGCGCGCGTCGGCAACCGTCATCTGCGGTTAACTATACACCGGCTTCACCGACGCTGGCCCGTTCATCGAATAACGCATAACCATGACGCAAATTGGTGCTTGTGCCCACCTGCCAAATTGGGCAGATGAGCCGCTTTGGCGCGGCCGCTCAAAAGTGGCGCCGCGGCGCCGGCGGAGACGGCAATGAGGCTTGGCTACTTCACCATGCCGGTGCATCCCATGCACCGCGACTGGGTCGCAACGCTCAAGGAGGATCGAGCGGCCGTCATCCTCGCCGACGAGCTCGGCTTCTACGACGCGTTCATGGGCGAGCATCTCACCGACGCCTGCGAGACCATCACCAACAGCATGATGTTTCAGGCCTCGCTGATCCCGGCGACCAAAAAGATCAAGCTCGCGACTGGCACTTCGAATATCACCCAGATGCATCCCGTGCTGATCGCGGTGCAGGCGGCGATGTTCGATCATTTGGCCGAGGGCCGCTTCATCCTCGGCGTGAGCCCCGGTGCGCTCACCTCGGACGCGGAGGCGCTCGGCATCCTCGACGAAGACCGCAACAAGATGTTCGCGGAGGCGATCGACGTCATCCTCGCGATCTGGGAGGGCAGCCCGCCCTACGACATTGATTTTCCCGGCAACCGCTACAAGGTCTCGACCGCGCGCACCATGACGCTCGATCTCGGCATCGGCTACATGGCCAAGCCCTACCAGAAGCCGCGGCCGGAGATCGTCGGTACCGTGGTGGCGCCGTTCTCCCCCGGCGTCGTGCAGATGGGCAAGCGCGACTTCCATCCGCTGTCGGCCAATTTTCTCCTCTCCAAGCATCTCAAGTCGCATTGGGAAAATTACTGCAAGGGCAAGGCCGAGGCGGGCGTGGAAGCGAACGTCGCGGACTGGCGGGTTGCGCGTGCGATCTGTGTGCTCGATGACGAAAAGACGGCGGCGCGCTACGGCCGCGACGATGCCAAGAGCCCGTACCGATTCTATTACGAGCAGATGCGCGCCAAGATGAAGCGCGGCAAGCGGCTCTACGTGTTCAAGGCGTACAAGGATCAGCCGGACGAGGAGATCACCCTCGATTACGTCATGGATCACTGCGTGATCCACGGCAGCGTCAACAACGTGGTCGACCAGATTCTTGCGCTGCGCGAGGAGATCGGCGATTTCGGCGAGCTGGTTTTCGCCGGCATGGACTGGGTCGAGCCCGCACTGAACAAGCGCTCCATGCAACTGATGGCCGAGGAGGTGATGCCGCGGGTCAACGCGGCCATCGGCAAGCCGGCCGCCGCCGCGTGATCTTCCCTCGCCCCGCGAAGCGGGGAGAGGGTGGCCCGAGCGCAGCGAGGGCCGGGTGAGGGGCCACATCTCGCCACGCAGCTATTGCTTGTTGGTACGCGGCTCGCCCCTCACCCAGCTCGCGCCATTCGGCGCTCGCCACCCTCTCCCCGCTTGCGCGAGGCGAGGGTAAAGACCGAGTTTCGCCGCTTGCTCCAGCGCCTCGTTCACTGTCCTTGTTCCACCCCCGGCATTTCAATCCAGCGGCGCTCCTGCACGCTGCGATGGCAAGCTTCGGCAAACGCGACATCGCGAATGCCGGCCGAAAAGTCGCACGCCATCGGCGCATCGGCTGCGACATGGCGCAAGAATGCCTCCCACCCCACGCGATAGGGATTCTTGGGATAGCAGGAGAGCGGCGGCGCTTGTGCCCATCCCTGCCGATAATCGGCGCCGATGTCTTGCATGATGGTGAAATGCGCGATCGCCGGCGTCGCTGCCGCGGACTGCACGTAACAGCGATGCAGGCCCGCGACCGCCGAGCCGTTCGTGCCGTCGACCTGCAGCGTGAGCAAGTCATCGCGCCGCACGCGCGTCGCCCAGGAGCTCGCGATGGTGCCGAAAATGCCGCCTTCGGCTTCGACCAGCGTCGCCGCCGAATCCTCGACCATGACGCGATAGCGCTCGCCCCGCTCGTCGACTCGTTCGGGCGTGGCGGTCCACGCGCTCGACGCCACGCGGGCGACACGGCCGATGAGAGTTTCGATCACGTAGCGCCAGTGCGGGTACATGTCGAGAAAGATGCCGCCGCCATGGGCGCGATAGTTCCAGCTCGGCCTTTGGCAGCGCTGCTCGGTGCCGTCGAACACCCACCAGCCGAATTCGAGCTGGAAGGAAACGATACGGCCGAGATCGCCTCGCGTCGTGAGGGCGGCGAGTTTCTGTAAGCCCGGCAAATGAAGCTTGTCCTCGACGACCCCGTGTTTGCAGCCACGCGTTTGCGCCTGCCGCAGCAACGCGCGCGCCTGCACGGCGGTCGGCGCGACCGGCTTTTCGCAATAGACGTGCTTGCCCGCGCCGATCGCCTGTTCGAGAACGGCGGCGCGCTGCTGCGTCGCAGCCGCATCGAAGAAGATCGCGTAAGCGGGGTCGGCGAGCGCCGCGTCGATATCGGTGGTCCAATCCGTGAGCTTGTGGGCGCGCGCGACCGCGGCGAGGCGATCGGCGTCGCGGCCGACGAGCAGTAAACGTGAAACGAGGCGATCGTCGCCGAGCGCAAGCCCGCCCTCGTCGATGATCGGGATCAAGGCATTCGCCAGATGCTGGGTCGAGCCGATGCGGCCGGTCGCGCCATGGACAATGATGCCGATCGTTCGCCTCGCCATCTTCAGGTCCGGTCAGTGACGCAAAAGCAGAGATCGGACTATGCTATGCGTGTTGCGCCCGTGTCCACGTTGGGGAGAGCAGGGTGCCGCGCCACGTCGTCTGCCTGAGCTTCGACTTCGACACGCAATCCGGGTTCATCGCCCGCGGTATGACCAGCCCGACGGCGCTCTCGCGCGGCGAGTTCGGCCTTATTGGCGCGCAGCGCATCCTCGCTTTGCTCAAGTCGCACGGCATCCGCGCCACCTGGTTCGTTCCGGGCTTCACCATCGAGAGCCATCCACGCGCGTGCGAGGCGGTCGTGCGCGACGGCCATGAAGTCGCGCATCACAGCTGGGCGCATGTTTCGCCCGCGCAGCAGAGTCGCGCCGAGGAGGAAGCTGATCTCGTCCGCGCCAATGATGCCATCGCCGCGCTGACCGGTCGCAAGGCGCGCGGCTACCGCTCCCCGGCGTGGGAGCTGAGCGAGAACACGGTCGATCTCCTGCTCGCCCACGGCTTTGTCTACGATTCGAGCCTGATGGGCGCCGATTATTGGCCCTACCGCGCGCGGCGCGGCGATCAAGCCAAGCTCGGCAAGCCATACCGCTACGGCGAGGAAACGGGATTGATCGAGATGCCGATCAGCTGGTCGCTCGATGATTATCCGCATTTCGAGTTTGTGCGCACGCCGGCAACGGTGCTGCCGGGGCTGCAGTCGGCACGCACGGTGATGGAGAACTGGCTCGACGAATTCCGCTACATGCAGCAGAGCGTCGATTGGGGCGTGCTCACCTACACCATGCATCCCTACGTGATCGGCCGCGGCTACCGCATGCTGGCGCTGGAGGGGCTGGTGCGGGATTTGCAGGCCGCAGGCGCGGTCTTCATGACCTTGGAGGACGCTGCAACGGAGGCGCACGCGCGCATGTTCGCGCCGTAGCGCTCGTGCTGAGAAGCCGCGGCGCAGTACTGAGCCCTCGTCCTGAGGAGGGCGCGTGAGCGCCCGTCGAAGGACCGCCGCACGCTCCTCTTTCCAAACGCCGCGCTGTCGTGATGCCCGCCCTCATCCTTCGAGACGCTCGCTGCGCTCGCTCCTTGTATTAGCGCGAATTGGTATTGTGCGGGCGTTCCGAGAGGAATGACCTGCTCCGGGCGCGCACCCGGAGCAGGTCGTCAGTC
>WNFW01002923.1_pt1 | contig 11814 bp, 7 predicted proteins | sample 5400131 | NCBI WGS metagenome assembly WNFW01 (sample SAMN13153362, study PRJNA577476) | soil metagenome | isolation source: 20 cm soil or saprolite under grassland replicate 1 | place: USA:California | collected 2016-06-15
CCCTGCTTTCAGCCACCCGGCGATCATCTCCCTCGCGGGGAAACCGCCGAGCATTTCCAGCAGATGCTCGTGGCTGATCTTGTCGAATGCGCCTGCCAGATCCGCGTCCAGTATCCACACCCGCTTGGATTTCCCGCACAAGGTGCTGAACAACGACTCTATCGCGTCATGGCAGCCGCGACCCGGCCGGAACCCATAGGACCGGGGCTCGAACCGGGCCTCCCACTCGGGCTCCAGCGCATTACGTACCCGTGCCTGATGACACCGATCCGAAATCACCGGGATTCCGAGCGGCCGCATTTTTGTCTTATCACTGGCTTTCGGTACATACACACGCCGGACCGGGGACGGCCGGTGCGAGCCGATGCTGGCGTGCACCTGCACCGCCATCTCGGCCCTGGCCTGGCTGGTCAGCGCGACCTGCCCGTCGATTCCCGCGGTCCTGCGGCCCGTGTTACGCTGCGTCACCTGCCGCACGCTGACTAGCGTATTGCTCCAGCTCCGCAGCGCGAGCTTCTGCAGGTTCCTGGCCAGCGGCCAGTCACCCGCCTGCACCGCCTTGAAGATCCGCCCGCGCAGCCGCCGTACCTGCTCCTCATGGCGACGCCAGTCCACACGCTCCCAGGCGTCACCATCGAACGAGGGCAGGCCCTCAGGTCCGTTCACCGAAGTGTCCAACTTGCCCGTCAGTTCCGGCATTTCCGCTCGCTTCGCCTCAAAGGCTCACCTGCCCACGTCAGCGCCCTTGCGGGCCCGAGCATCAAGCTCGCTATCCGGCCAGTTATACGGGCACCGCCCGGGAGGAAACCCGGCCCTGCGGCACTCGCCTTCCTGCTGCCTTTCGGCCGCCGGCATTCGCTTCCTGGGCACCCTGTCCCGCCAGGGGCTTCCGCCCCTCTTACGATCGGCCTACCGGCCGGCCTGCACCTACCCGTGCCTGCCGGGCGGACCCTGGCGAGGTTTCCACGTTCCGCACGCATGAGACCCGGACCGGGCCGGGGTCGGGTAGCGGGAGCGCATTGCTGCGCCCCCGCCCCCTCAGAACCGGACAAGCCCGTTTTCCGGGCATCTCGGCTCAAGCAAGCCCAAAGGCTCACGGGCAGGCAGAAGAGCCATTTCCATTGGAGCGTCCCGACCGGAGCCGGTTCGCGCAATAGCTGTGTATGAGTCGGAGCGCGACGGGTGCACCCGAGGTGCCGAAACCCGCGTCAGCGGTGATCGCCTGTCGGCGGATCGCTTTGCGGGTGACCTTGACCCACTGTTCCCATTCATCGGGGGTTTGTGGTTCCTGGTCGGCGTGCAGCAGCAGTCCCCGGCAGAGCGGACAGCGGCCCTGCTGCGCTTGAAGGATGCGCAGCCTGGCCTGGTCCAGCGGGGGTTTGCGGCGGCGTCGCCGTTCGGCCCAGTACTCGGCCAGGGATGGATCGTCTGGCGACGAGGAGCCCTTGACCACCTGGTGCCGGACGATGGGTGTCCAGGCGAACTTGGCGAGGTAGGCGCCGCTGTCGCGGTCACCGAACACCCACCTGTCTTTCCTGGACTTGCTGAACGCGCCGAAGTGCCGGTCAACAACCCATCGGTTCGACTTGTTCGGGTGGCTTCGCTTCGCCCAGCTGAAGGCGAGCTTCCACATGTGGGTGTCCAAGTGGACGAAGGTCTTCTTGGACACCACGCTCCGGTAGTAGGCGGCCCAACCTCGAATAATCGGATTCAGCCTGCGGATCACCGCCTGGGCGTTGGCTCCTCGCAGAGCCCTCATCTCGGCGGTGAGCCGTTCCCGGAACCGTCGCACGGCCTGTTTGCTCGGTTTGATCAGCAGCTTCCCGTTGCGATACCGGCGAATGTGAAACCCCAGAAAGTCGAAGCCGTCTTCGAGGCGGACGATACGCGTCTTGTCCTCGTTGATCTTCAGCCCTCTAGGAGCCAGCCAGGACGCTAGCTGAGCCTTGACCTGTTCGGCTTGCTCACGGCTTTCGCACATCGCGACAAAATCGTCTGCATACCTCACGAGCACGGGGCTTCCCGGTACCACCCGGTCGGCGTTAACGCCAGATGCGCGGTACCGAACCCCTGCGGCCTGCTCCATACCGTGCAGGGCCACATTCAGTAGCACGGGACTGATCACACCGCCCTGGGGGGTTCCCCCTTCGGTCGGAGTGAACCAGCCTTTCTCGATCACGCCAGCCTTCAGCCATTTCCGGACCAGTTCCCTGGCGGGGAACATTCCGATCTGGCTGAGAATATGGTCATGGTCGATGCGGTCGAATGCCGCCGCCAGATCTGCGTCAAGGATCCATCGCCGCCGGGGGTTCTTCCCGCTGACGGTGTTGAAGATGGCCTCAATCGCATCATGGCAGCCGCGGCCTGGCCGGAAGCCATACGACTTCTGCTCGAACCGCGCCTCCCACTCGGGTTCCAGGGCGCTGACCGCGATAGCCTGGAGCATTCTATCGGCGATCACAGGAATTCCGAGCGGGCGCTGTTTCCCGCCTGCCTTTGGTATATACACTCGCCTGACGGGCTTGGGTGTCCACGATCGTGAGCGGAGTTGCGCCCAGCTGGCCCATTCGGCCTTGCCCTGGGACAACAGCACCGTCTTACCGTCGATGCCCGCCGTCTTGCGACCGGCGTTGATCTCTGTCACCCGCCGCACGCTTATCAGCGCGTTGCCGCGGGATCGGAGCATCAGCTTCTGCAGATTGCGGACCTTCTTCAGGTCCCCTGCCCGTGATGCCGCGAAGATCCGCTGCCGCAGACGCCGTACGTCCTCCTCGACCTGCCGCCAGTCCACAGCGTCCCAGTCCAGGAACTCGCCCTCGGGTCCGTTCACCACACCATCACCTTCCACGGCCGGGGCCGCTTCCAGTTCCGTTGTGGCGTCCAACTTGTCCCTCGGTTCCGGTGTCATCGGTCATCAAGTCTTCGCAGGCTCACCCGACGCACGTCAGCGCCCTTTCGGGCCGGGCCATCAAGACCCCTATCCGGGCGGTTATGCGACACCGCCGCAGGGAGGCTGCGGCACCCGATGCCGTTTTCCCGTCGCCTTTCGGCGTCCCGGCCTTCGCTTCTCGCGTCATCCTGTTCCCGCTGAGGAATTGGAGCTCTCCTTGCAGTCGGCCTACCAGGCACACCTTTGCCTGGACCTCAACGGGGTTACCACGTTCCGCAAGTGTGAGACACGATCGGGGTGGGCTTCTCCTCTATCCCGGGGTGGCGGTGTCCTCCCGGCCGACAGGGCATAACCGGCCGGCGCCTGCCGCTTTCCAGCGGCTAACCCTTCACCCTCGCCCGTACATTCCATCGCAGAGGGAGGCAGTGACGAGACATCAACGGAGATTCACGCTATTAACCCGTCCGATCTTCCCCTGACCCGTGACACCCGGATGGAACGGGAATCCTTCGGCTTTCCCTCAGGCTTCACACCCCGCCATTACTGGCAACGCATGCTGAGGAGGGGATAGGTCTTACGGACACTGACCCAGGACTACGTCTTCGACATCAGCCGAGCCTCCTATAACGAGTCCACTCACAACCTGCGACCTCGTGTCGCACCGCCCTCTGTACTCCGGGACCAGCGGTGCTCACACGAGCCAGGTGGTGTCCCCGGCCCGCCGCCTGCCGCCCTCCTGCGGCACGGGTCCTGCACCCCGGCATTGCCGTCACCTATCCAGGGCCGAATCTTCACGGAGCATCAATCAAGGGTTCACGCATGTTCGCCCGCCCGGCCTTCCCCTCACCTGTGGCCCCCGGATGACTCGGGCGCCCTCGGGCTTTACCCCGGGCTTCGCACCCGCGCGAGCAGGACCCGCGCACGCACGCCAGGGCGGGGACAGGCTCAGAGCACAAGCCTGGAACTACGCCACCGGCACCTACGTCATGCCGGACCTCCAATCCGCGTGCTCACTCGCACATGTGCGACTTCGTGTCGCACCACCACCAGATCGTCATCCACCAGTGGGGCTGGACCCTGGTCCTGAACCCCGACGGCACCACCACCGCCTGGAACAAGAACAAGACCAAAGTCCTCCACAGCCACGGACCCCCCGCCCGGGCCGGGTAAAGGGCCAGCATGCCCGGGGCAATCGACTACACAATCCGCCGGTCCTGGCGACCCCTGGTTGCACCACGCCGGTGACACCTGCACCTAGCTCTACGGATCGGTGTCGTGAAGGGCTGCCTATTGGGGGACATCCTCCCGCCGGGTCAGTGCGTCAGCAGGGGCAGGCCTGCGCGCACGGATGAGCAGACGCCGTCGGTGGCCTCCGCGGCGGCCTGGCGCTCGGCCGGGACGTCGCCGTAGGTCGTGGTGCGCGGGCGCAGCGGCCGGCCGAGCGGCTCGGTGATCGCGCGCAGGCCGCTGATCGTCTTGTAGGAGCCGTGGTCCGCGCCGGCCATCCTGCTGATGGTCTCCTCCATCAGCGTGCCGCCCAGGTCGTTGGCGCCGCCGCGGAGCACGTCCCGGCAGCCCTCGTCGCCGAGCTTGACCCAGGAGCACTGGATCGAGTCGATCGCCCCGTGCAGCAGCAGCCGCGACAGCGCGTGCACGGCCCGGTTCTCCCGCCGGGTCGGCCCCGGCCGGGCCAGCCCGGCCAGGTAGATGGGGGCGTTCTCGTGGATGAACGGGAGCAGCACGAACTCGGTGAAGCCGCCGGTGCGCTCCTGGATGGACCGGATCACCCGCAGGTGGCCGACCCAGTGCGCGGGCGTGTCGACGTGCCCGTACATCATCGTGGCCGAGGTGGGCAGGCCGAGTTCGTGCGCGGTGGAGATGACCTCGATCCACACCGAGGCGGGCAGCTTGCCCTTGGTCAGCACCCAGCGCACCTCGTCGTCGAGGATCTCCGCGGCCGTGCCCGGCAGCGAGCCGACGCCCGCCTCCTTGGCCCGGACCAGCCACTCCCTGATCGGCAGGCCGGTCCGCGAGGCCCCGTTCACCACCTCCATCGGGGAGAACGCATGAACGTGAAGATCTGGACAACGGCGCTTGACTTCGGAAGCAATTTCGAAATATGCTGTCCCTGGCAGGTCGGGATGGATGCCTCCCTGCATGCACACCTCGGTGGCACCGGCCTTCCAGGCCTCGGCGGCACGGTCCCCGATCTGCTGCAACGACAACGTGTACGCGTCGGCGTCGGTCCGGCGCTGGGCGAACGCGCAGAACCGGCAGCCGGTGTAGCAGACGTTGGTGAAGTTGATGTTGCGGGTGACGACGTAGGTGACGTCGTCGCCGATGACCTCGCGGCGCAGCGCGTCGGCGATGCCGGCCAGCGCCTCCAGGTCGGGCCCGTCCGCGGCCAGCAGGGCGAGGGCCTGGTCGTCGGTGAGGGCGGCCGGGTCGCGTTCGGCTTGCCGGAGGGCGGCGGCGGTCTCGCCGGGGCGGAGGATGGCGGGGGCGGCTTCTCGCCCGGCGGGGCGTGCGGCTTGGGCCGGGGCGGGGACGCCAGTCCGTTCGGCAATCTCGTCCCAGTCGCCGTAGACCTCGGCGAAGTCCTCCCGGCGGTCATGGGTGCGGCCGGCGGTGTCGATGGTGACGTGCAGGTCCGTGCGGCCGGATCCGTCTTGGCCCAAGTGGCCCCAGCCGCCGTCGGGCTCCTGCCACGGCAGGCCGGCCGACCTGGCGTCCTCGGCGGCCAGCCCGGTCGCCGGGTCGGCCAGCGCGGCCACGTGCCGGACCAGCCGCGGGTCCAGCCACGGCTCGCGCAGGTAGGGCGGGTAGATGGTCAGCCGCTCGCGCAGCGTGAAACCGGCCCGGGCGGTGTGCGCGGCGAGTTCGTCGATGGCCGGCCAGGGGCGCTCGGGGTTCACGTGGTCCGGGGTCAGCGGGGAGACGCCGCCCCAGTCGTCGATGCCGGCCCGCAGGATCAGGTCGTACTGCGCGCCGACCAGGTTGGGCGGCGCCTGGATGCGGGCCTTGGACCCGAGGACGAGCCTGGTCACGGCGATCGTGGCGGCCAGGTCGTCGAGTTCGGCGTCGGGGACGTCGCGCATCTTGGTGTCCGGCTTGGCCCGGAAGTTCTGCACGATGACTTCCTGGATGCCGCGGTACTCGCGGGCGACCTTGCGGATGGCGAAGACCGACTCGGCGCGCTCGGCCAGGGTCTCGCCGATACCGATGAGGATGCCGGTGGTGAACGGGACGTTGCTGCGGCCGGCGTCCTCCAGGACGCGCAGGCGCACCGCCGGGTCCTTATCCGGGCTGCCGAAGTGCGGGGCGCCCTTGTCCGTGAACAGGCGGCTCGCGGTCGTCTCCAGCATCATGCCCATGGACGGGGCGACCGGCTTGAGCCGCTGGAAATCCTGCCAGGACAGCACCCCGGGGTTCAGGTGCGGGAGCAGGCCGGTCTCCTCCAGGACGCGGATCGCCATCGCCCGGACGTAGGACAGGGTGTCGTCATAGCCGCGGGAGTCCAGCCATTCGCGGGCCTGGTGCCAGCGGTCTTCCGGCTTGTCGCCCAGGGTGAACAGGGCTTCCTTGCAGCCGAGTTCGGCCCCCTGGCGGGCGATGGTCAGTACCTCGTCGGGCTCCAGGTACAGGCTATGCAGCCGGTGCGGCACGGTCGCGAACGTGCAGTAGCCGCAGCGGTCCCGGCATAGCCGGGTGAGCGGGATGAAGACCTTGCGCGAGTAGGTGATGACGTTCGGGCGTTTCGCGGCTTCGAGGCCGGCGTCCCGTGTCCGGCTCGCGTAGTCGAGGAGCCGGTTCAGGTCTTCGCCGCGGGCGTGCAGCAGAACCGTCGCCTCGTCCACGTCGAGAGGCTTGCCGTCCCTGGCCCGGGCCAGCGTCCGGCGCATGGCCGACGCGGTGGGCGCAGCGGTTCGGCTGGCTCCGCTATCCCCTTCCGACTCAGTGACCTCGCCATTACCAGAGTTGCCGCGGAAATCACCCATGTTCGAACCTTACGTGGCTAACTTTCCCCCCGCTCGCGGGACCCCGCCCGCCCGGCCCTCCGGGATTGTGCATGAGTGTGGCACTGTGCGGCACTGTGCGGCACTGTGCGCGAAAGGATGTGCAGAGTGCCGCACTCATGCCTTCCGGATCGGAGCGGGGAGGGCGCTGCCGGGCTAGAAGGAGCGGTAGTCGCGGACAGACATGCGCGGGCCGCGGCGTGGCGGGCCGCTGCCGCCGAGCTCGATGAGCCTGGTCACCCGGTAGCGGTGACCGGCGTAGGGGGCGAGGAGCTCGAGCATGCCGGCGTCGTCGGTCTTGCGGCGGGCCAGCGTCCAGCCGACCACGTTGGGCAGGTGGTAGTCACCGACCGAGACCGCGTCCGGGTCGCCCATGGCGCGCTGCCTGATCTCGGCCGAGGTCCAGACGCCGATGCCGGGCAGCGAGCGCAGGCGGCGGTCCGCTTCGGCCGGGTCCAGGTCCACGGCCTCCTCGAGCCGGGCCGCGACCGCCGCGGCGTTCATGATCGTGCGGGCGCGCACGCCCTCGACGCCGGCCCGGTGCCAGTCCCAGGATGGGACGCGGGCCCAGGTCCGCGGCGGCGGGACCACGCGCATCCCGGCCGGAGCCGGGCCCGGGGCCGCCTCGCCGTACTTCAGCAGCAGGAACCGCCAGGCGCGGTGGGCCTCGCGGCCGACCACCTTCTGCTCGAGGACCGCGGGCACCAGCGCCTCGAAGACCCGGCTGGTCCGGCCGACCCGCAGTCCCGGGAACCGGAGCACGAGCTCCCCGACCACCGGGTGGTGCGCGGTGAAGCCGGACCTGTCGTCGCGGAACCCGAGCCCGTCGGGCACCCGGTCGAGCAGCCAGCCCGCGCCGGGACCCCAGGCCCGGGCGGTGATCGCCGTCTGGCGTGACCACAGGCACAGGGTGGCCGGGCCGTCCGGGGTCAGGGATGTCCGCCAGACGGCACCGGCCGCGTCGGTGGCATGGGTGGGATCGCCGCCGCCGTGGCGGTGCGCCGACAGGGTGAGGGGGACGTTGACCGGGAACGGCGCGAGGTAGTCGCGGCCCAGCCCGGGATCCGTGGTCAGGGCCGGGCCCGCGGTCATCGGGTTACACGTCGGAGGAGAAGCGGACCGAGGTCGGCTCCAGCCGGGTACCCGGCCAGACCCGGATGCCGCGGGCCAGCTCGTTGCCCGCGCCGATGTAGGCCTCGTCGCCGATCACCGCGTCGTGCAGTTCGGCGCCGGGGGCGACGATGGCGCCGCGGCCGAGGATCGAGTCACGCACCACGGCGCCCTCGCCGACGGCGGCGCCGTCGAACAGCACGCTGCCAAAGACCGTAGCCCCGGAGCCGACCGAGGCGCCCACGCCTACCACGGTCCCGCCCGACACGTCCGCGTCGCCGGCCACCGTCGCGTCGGCCAGCAGCAGCGCGGGCCCGTGCGGGCCGGGCACGGCCGGGCCGGGCAGCCGCCCGAGCACCAGGTCGCAGGAGCCGCGCACGAAGGCCTGCGGCGTCCCGACGTCGAGCCAGTACGCCGACTCGTGATAGCCCATGACCAGCGCCCCGGCCTCGATGAGCCCGGGGAACGTCTCCCGCTCCACCGACACCCGGCGCCCGGCCGGGATCCGGTCGATCACCTCGCGGCGGAACACGTAGCAGCCGGCGTTGATCCGGTCGGTCACCGGCTCCGGCGTCTTCTCCAGGAACGCGGTGACCCGGCCGGTCTCGTCGGTCGGCACCACGCCGAACCGGGACGGGTCCGCCACCTCGACCAGGTGCAGCGTCACCGCGGCGTCGGTCTTGACGTGCAGGTCGATCTGCGCGGTCAGGTCGTGCCCGGACAAGATGTCGGAGTTCAGCACCACCACCGGGTCGGCCGGTCCGTGGCCGCGCAGGGACCGGGCCGCGTTGCGGATGCCGCCCGCGGTGTCCAGCGGCTGCTCCTCCTGCACGTAGTCGATCGACAGCCCGAACTGCGCGCCGTCCCCGAGCACCGCGGCGAACATCTCCGCCTTATAGCAGGTGGCCAGGACCACGTGGGTGACACCACCCGCCGCCGCCCGGGTCAGCAGGTGGGCCAGGAACGGCACGCCCGCGGTGGGCAGCAGGGGCTTGGGCGCGGACAGGGTCAGCGGTCGCAGCCGGGTGCCCTGGCCCCCGACGAGGACAATCGCCTCTAGTGGTTCGCGCGGCATGAGAAGAGAGGCTACACGGCGCTTGCGTCAGCGGCGGTCTGTTCGGCCGCGCGGCGGTAGCTGGCCATGTGCGCCTCGGCCGAGGCGGCCCAGGTGAATTCCTGCGACCGGTCGTAGCCGGCGTCGGCGAGCCCGTTCCGCCGGGAGGTGTCATCGAGCAGCGCGCGGAGCGCGTCGCGGATGCTGTCGGAGTCGGGTTCGGTGTAGGCCACGGCCTCGCCGCCCACCTCGGGCAGCGAGGTGCAGTGGGTGGTCAGCACCGGCGCACCGCACGCCATCGCCTCCAGCACCGGCAGCCCGAACCCCTCCCCGCGGCTCGGGAATGCCACCACCGTCGCCCCGCCGAGGAAGCCGGGCAGGTCGGAGAAGCGCAGGTAGCCGGGGCGGATCAGGCGCAGGTGCGGCGGCACCGAGGCCACCGCGGCGTCCACTTCGTCGCTCCAGCCCCCGCCGCCGCCGAGCACCAGCGCGGGCGGGTTGTCCAGGTCGGCCACGGCCCCGGCCCAGCCGGTGATCAGCGAGGCCACGTTCTTGCGCGGCTCGAGCAGGCCGAGGAACGCGATGTAGGACTTGCCGTGCAGGCCCAGCCGGTTGGCCACCCCCAGGACCTGCTGGGGGTCGGGCCGGTGGAAGAGCCGGTGGTCCACGCCGTGGTAGGCGACGTCGATCTTGGTCGGGTCGGCCTTCAGGACCCGCTCGAGCTCGTCCCTGGTGGCCTTGGACGGTACGATGAGCCGGGCCGCACGGCGCGCCGCGGTCCGGATGGCCGACTTGAAGAACATCGCGCCGACCGGGCTGTAGAGCTCGGGCTCGGTGAAGAACGTGACGTCGTGCACGGTCACCACGGTGGGCCGGCCCGGCCGCAGCGGCATCGAGTAGTAGGGCACGTGGATGACGTCGGCGTTGACCTGCTGGGCCACCACCGGCAGCCCGCTCTGCTCCCAGGCCAGCCGGGCGGACCGGTGTGCGAGCGCTGTCGGGCCGGCCACCACGCGCGCGTGCGGGGCAAGCCGCTCGTACCGTTCCTCGTCGGCGCGCTGGCAGACAATGGCCAGATCCGCGCCCGCTACGTCGAGCGCGCCGATCAGCCCGTCAACGTACCGGCCGAGCGCCCCCCGGTCGGCTGGCACGTCGGTCGCATCAACTAGTACGCGAGGTGCCACGACCGCACTTGCTCCTTCCCTGGGCCACCCGGGCAGGCAGGCTGACCAGAGCTCGCGTCAACCGCACGGCCCCGGCATGCCTTCGTGGATGTCCCGTCAACTATTAAGCCTACGCCCTGCGCCGAGTCACCGGTTAGCTGTTCCCCCCTGGCTGGCCGCGTGCCGCGGGTTATCGCGTCCCTGGCGACGGGCACGGATGAGGACGATGGCACCGCCGTCCCCGCGCGCGGCCCGGTCCGAGGCGGCGACCAGCGGTGCCGCTGGCGCCGCCGCGTTGAACCCGAACTTACCCCCGTAGGCCGACAGGCCGAGGTACATCCGCTGCGCCCGCCGGCTCCTGAACTGGTACTGGTACTGCGTCACGGCCAGCCCGCGCGCGGCGAGCAGGCTGGTCAGATCCTGGTGGGAGTAGGTCTGCTTGACGTGGTAGCGCTCGCAGTGCGCGCGGTAGAGGTTCGGCCAATGTTCGGCCAGCGTTAGGGAATCGGCCGACATGACCAGCTCGCCGCCGGGGGCGAGCACCCGGGCCATCTCGTCGAGCGCCTTCGCGCCGTCGTCGAAGTGCTCGATCGCGCAGATCGACATCACCCGGTCGAAGCTGGCGTCCGCGAACGGCAGGTTCAGCGCGTCGCCCTCGACCAGCGCGGGCGCGTTGGCGAGCTGGCGGCCGTAGCGCAGCTTGGATGTTGCGAGGTCGAGCGCGACGGCCCGCGCCCCGCGCTTTCGCGTCTGGCCCGCCCAGTACCCGTCGCCGCCCGCCACGTCGAGCACGCGCAGCCCGCGCAGGCCCCCGTCCCGGTCATCGCCGAGCCAGCGCAGCAGCGTGCGGGCCTCGCGGTAGCGGCACACGTGCACCTCGTGCCCCGCGAGGGCGACGGCGTCAGCGACCTTCATGAAAGGCAAATCTATTAGCCGAACGGGCCTGGCGCGTGCCCTTGCGCCCGCCCGCGCGGCCCTCGCCCCGGCCCTCGCCCGCCTGGCGGTGCGGCGACGCCGTGATCGCGGGCAGTTTTGGCCGCTATGTAGCCAAAACTGCCCGCGATCATGAAAAGCGGACGGTCAGCAGGAGGGGACGGAGTCGGGGTGGCCGGATTTGAGGGCTTCGAGGTAGGTGACGGCCTGGTTGAGGGTGCTCACCTTGACCAGGCGCAGGCCCGCGGGCACGGCGCCCTTGGTGTCCGCGCAGTTGGCCGCGGGGGTCAGGAAGATGGTCGCGCCGGCGTTGCGCGCGCCGGTCATCTTCTGCTGGATGCCGCCGATGGGCTGCACCTGTCCGCTGGCGGTGATCTCCCCGGTCCCGGCGATGAACCGGCCCGCGGTCAGGTCGAGCTTGGTCAGCTTGTCGATGATGCCGAGCGCGAACATCATGCCCGCGCTCGGGCCGCCGATGTCGCCGACGCTGATAGTGATCGGGAACGGGAACAGGTACTGCTCCCTGATCTCCACGCCCATCACCGGATGCCCCCCGGACTGCTTGGTGCCCACCTGGACCTGCTGGTTATGCCCGGCCCTGGTGATGTCCAGGGTCAGCGTGCTGCCCGCCGGGTGGGCGGCGATCAG
>WNFW01005715.1_pt1 | contig 11808 bp, 9 predicted proteins | sample 5400131 | NCBI WGS metagenome assembly WNFW01 (sample SAMN13153362, study PRJNA577476) | soil metagenome | isolation source: 20 cm soil or saprolite under grassland replicate 1 | place: USA:California | collected 2016-06-15
GTGGAATAGATATTGTTCAGAATGACGCTTGTCTGATATACTGCCGTCATGATGGTGGAACATAACAGCTTGTAAATTTTGCGTTAAACTGGTAGAATCCTATCCATTATGTTGTTGAGATTGTTTCAGAGAGCAGCATGGACAGACTGCTTATCCACCGGAGAATCAGAAAGATTCCACCAGCTAAATGACCAAATTTACACTGTAGGGACGCGATAAATCGTGAAAGAGCCACCAATTCGCAGAGGGAAAGGGAACAAGAATTATGGGCAATTTTCGACCTTACGATCCACGAGAGCCACAGCAGCAACAACAACAGTTCCAATGGCAAGCGCCACAATCGCATCAATGGCAGCCTGAATGGCAAGCGTCGCCACAACCCATGCCACCACAATATACTCCATATCCAGGACAGGTACCGGTGATGGCTATGGAGCCGCAGAAAAGCTGGCTTGCAACCGTGCTGCTGTGTCAATTTTTGGGAACCCTTGGAGTACATCGCTTCTACACGGGGCGCATTATCAGTGGCATCTTTCAACTTCTCACCTTTGGGGGCTTTGGCATCTGGGTGCTTGTTGACCTGATAATGATCGTCAGCGGTGATTTCAAAGATCAGTATAACCGTCCGCTCGATCAACCACCTCTGATGGGGGGAAGTAGAAGCTGGATCACCGCGGCATTTTTATGTATGTTTCTGGGTTGGTTCGGTGTGCATCGCTTCTACACGGGGCACGTTATTAGCGGTATCTTTCAATTTCTCACCTTTGGAGGCTTTGGCATCTGGGTGCTTGTTGACCTGATAATGATCTATACGGATAGCTTCACGGATGACATGGGCCTGCTTCTTACCCGGATGGCGCGCGTAGGGTCACATGTTTATATGTACCCTCCTCAGGTCAAGGATTGAAAAACAATTGATATATAGCCGCCATAGGAGTACTATACAGATGTTCCACATAGAAAAAAGCCCACTTATGCAGTGAGCTTTTTCTTTGTTTATTGGTGTAGTAAGTGTATCTCCAGCGCTACGCCTTTTGGCCTGCGATGTTTACCAACCATGGAACGCCAAACTTGTCTGTACACATACCAAACCAGTCGCCCCATATGGCTTTTTCGAGTGGCATTGATACCATACCACCGGCTGAAAGCTTCTCAAAGTACCCTTTTAATTCTGCTTCGTTGTCACCACTCAGTGACATACTCATGTTCGTCCCAGGGCGATATTCCATGCGATTTGGGGTGTCAGATGCCATAATCGTAATACCGTTATCAGCTTCCAACACGGAGTGCATGATCAAGTTGTCTTCACTGGAGTCTTGAGAGGCATTCAATTCTTTGAATGTATTCATCTGAAGTTTGCCACCAAAGACCGTCCTGTAAAAATCCATTGCTTCGCGGGAGTTGTCTTTAAAGCTGAGGTATGGGTTCAGTTTTGTTTGCATAGTTCCTCCTTTGGCTACTAATGTTACAACACTACTTGTATTATACATCAACGAGGTCTGACATCAGTTCTGCAGCAAGTTTTAACTTGTCATTTTTCTCTTTGTCCGTTTGATCTGAGCAGAAGAGAATGAATAGTAGAAGTTAGACTTACGGCAGAAAGCTAGTTATAGAACATATTTTCTACTACGAGTTAGTATAGCATGGGTTGAACCGAAAGTCAAGGGAGACTAATCAATGGTTCTACGTCCTTTAGGGTGAAAAAAATACAATGTTGTAGGGGCGCAATTCATTGCGCCCGTGGGCATACACCATCTCCCCAGACGGGCGCAATGAATTGCGCCCCTACAAATCACCCGGAATGATAGAGAACCTAATTAATTTTGAAACGCAGGAAATGGAATTTCCAGCCTGGTAAATCCACGTATAACCCTGACTGGTCCATCTCATCGCCGTCTCGCTGGAACACGTCGCCATCCATCAAATCTATCAACTGCCACGTTCTTCCGGACAGGTTATTCCATGGTAAATGAATACGGGCCTGTGATTGGTGCTCTGAGAAATTCACAACGACCAGGTAACGTGACTCGTTCTGGCTCCAACACCAGGCTATTATATTCATGTAGCTGCTATTATCTAGCCAGCCCGTGCGCTCGCATAATTGCCATTCGCCTTCGTGCAGCCCCGCTTGTTTCATGGCCGCCAACAATTGATGGTAGAATGCTTGCAGGTCTAAGTCGACCGGTTCAATCGGTCTGCGGGCAAGGAATACTGGCGGTCTGACCTTACGTCCTTCGAGTTGGCCTTCGTAGATGAGTTTTGCTCCTGGCAGCGTCATCAATATCACCGCAGCCGCACGTTCTTTTCCTGGAGAGAAGGTTGCCGCTGCACGCAGTTCGTCATGATTCTCAATGAATCGTACTAACCTGTCCTGGTAATCCAGACCTGCAGAAAGGTGAAGTCTAACGCTTTCCGCGTTATCATGTACGAGGCGGTCGTAAAGTCGCTTGTCGTAACAATAGTCGAAGCCGAGTTGCTGTAAATCCCATTCCAGGCCCCAATACGTTTCTGCCATAAAAAGCATGTTGGGATATTTTAAGCGCACTGATTTGATCATCTCACTCCAGTATTCTTCTAATGGAGGTTCCCCTACGCGGCCGCCCCACGTGCGTTTAAAGATGCTGTTGATCAGCAGCATCGCCATATCACAACGCATCCCATCGCATAGTTCCGCGATTGAAATCAATGTTTCTATGGTTGCCTTGCGTAAGAATGAACTGAAAGCGTTGAGTTGCGCGACGTCTGGCCATGGACGAAAAAATGGATCGCGCCCGTTGGCAATCACAGTTCCACCTGCATCAAAAAATTCGCCATGCGTTTGGACCAGGTCATCGAGCGTGCCTTGCACAAAGTATTCGGGGTGCTCGATAATCCAGGGATGGTCTGTTGCCACATGGTTTGGTACGAAATCAAGAATTAAACGCAGGCCTCGCTGGGCAAGCATTTGTCGGGCTAAGGCGAGGCCTTCAGGCCCTCCGAGGTGTTGATCTATGACGTACCTGCGTACGCAATAAGCCGAGCCGACGTTATCAGCAGAAGTGTAGTCAGGCAATGCGTGATGAAAATCGGCTAGTAGAACTTCGTTTTCGTTAGCTATGCATATTCCAGCCGGACTTCGCTCCCATACGCCCATCAGCCATACAGCATCCACTCCCATTGCGGAAATCGCCTCCCATTCTTCAGGAGGAACTATGCCGAGTGTAATTGCGCGTTTGTATTGCCTGCTCAAATCATTGAGCCATACCCAGGTATTGATTTCGTATATGATTGGTCGCGCTGGCCACGCTGCTTTCATGAGTTACTTCTCCTTGTTGAAGAGGCAGGAGGAGTTTCGGTCAAAGAAGATTGCTGTTTCCTGTCTACAAGTGGGTTCAACTGATCATTATATTATCATATATCCGTTACTAAATCGTAACGAATGCAAGAGGGTGTGCCTGGGTAAATATTTGCAGCTTATCTATGCTAAGAGCATTCGTTTTATCTTCTCTATCGCCATGTGGGCTGTTATACTTTTTGGGAGGCGTGATGAAGTAAAGACGAAAGGAAGCAGACGATGAAGATTGCAGCTCTCTATGACATTCATGGGAATTTACCAGCGCTGGAAGCTGTACTGAGCGAAATTGACCGTGAAGAAGTGGATGTGATCGTCGTAGGAGGAGATATAGTGCCAGGACCGATGTCACGAGTAGTGCTCGAAATATTACAGAGTTTGGGAGATCGTGTGAGTTGGATACGGGGGAATTGTGAACGTGATGTCGTGGAGGCTTTTGATGGAGGCACACTCAGCCATATCAAGTCGCAAGAGGTGCGGGCATCTACAGAATGGACAGCAAGGCAAATGGAACAGAGGCATAGGGACTTCATGGCGGGATTGCCTGAGCGGATCTCATTTCACGTTGAAGGGGTAGGTGAAGTACTCTTTTGTCATGGCTCGCCCAGGAGTGATATGGAGATCTTGACTGTGGCAACGCCGGAGGAGCGGTTGAGGGAAGCGCTTGCAGGAGTGAAAGAGGATGTAGTGGTTTGTGGGCATACACATATGCAATTTGATCGAGTGTGTGAGGGGAAGAGAGTTGTGAATGCGGGGAGTGTAGGAATGCCCTACGGTGATCCTGGGGCATACTGGCTGCTCTTGGGTCCAAATGTGAGTTTGCGGAAGACAAGTTATGATCTGGAAGGTGCGGCAGAATTGGTGCGCAAGACCAGGTATCCGCTGGCACAAGATTTTGCTGATAACAATATATTGAAGCCTGAGACAGCACAGGAGGCAGTTGAGTACTTTGAAAGGATGGCAGCTAAAAGCTGAGTTTTCATGAACCCTACTTTTTAAAAGTTCCTGAATACTCACTTATCGTGACTTGAAACCTGTCTACCTTCACAGGAACCTGATATACTTAATATATTCTACTCACAACAGGTCAAGGGGAAGGCTTCAATTGTTATGCCAAGCATAAAAGTTTTGTTAGTTGACGATCATGGTCCATTGCGTATGGCGTTGCGAGAGGGATTGCAGGCGACTGGATCAGTACAGGTGCTGGGCGAGGCGTCAACGGGCCAGGAGGCTATAACAAAAGCTTTAGAACTCGATGTTGATGTTATCTTGATGGATGTGCAGCTACAAGATGCGCAGGCAGGACGGAAGGCAATCAGTGGAGTCGGGGCAGCAGTAGCGATTCGGCGCGAGCGTCCACGCCTCCCCGTGGTCTTTTACTCCATACAGGACGACGACGAATATTACCGTGAGTTTCGCGCTTCAGGCATTCTGACCCATTACGCGTATGTGCGCAAGAGCAACTACCTGCTGCCGAGCATGCTTGTACCTTTGCTGCGCGATGCCATTAACGGGAGAAGTCTTGTTGACCCCGAGATCGAGGATCGCGTGCAGGAAGTCCGTGACCTTGATGAACAATCACCACGCGCTCTTTTGGAGCCGAACGAAATTCGTGTAGCTGAACTGGTGGCGCAGGGTATGACAAACGAGCAGATAGCCGCTCGTCTCAACCTGCATGATAAGCGAGCAGTCAGCCGCACGAATGGGCGCATCTATGCGGCCTGGGGCTTGAGTGAGACAGCCGTTGACGACAAAGTTGCGCGAGCCAGAGCCACGTTGATTTATACATTGAACCGCATGATTATCTGGGATGAGGATGGCGTAGCGCTTGTTCAGGATCGGCGGGGTGATTGGGTGCCATTGTATCTTGAGACACAATCAAACAACGAGCATGAAACTCTACTGGCAGGAGAAACAAGGGATGACGAGTTACGTAAACGCGCCGTACGCCGTCTCAGATACAAAGAGGAATAAAGAATGTCGTTCTACATGTTTCTGAAGCCTGCTTATCTCCTTCAGACTATCGTGCTTGCTCTCTCAATCTTTAACCTTGTCGCCTTTCTCTGGCTTGCAATGACAGTATGGCTCAATGGGGATCGCAAAAGTGGCATAGCTCGTCTCGGTGTAGTTGGCCTGGGTCTTTCAGCGCTGTTTTTCTTTATCCATGCGCTATTAATCTCAGGTCCTCTCACTCAATCAACTGGTTTAGTCACGCCAGAGTTTTTATGGTATCTCATCTGGCTACCTGCGCTTGGTGTGCCGTATATCTGGTTTGCTATTGGCTTATACTATGCAGCCCTGATAAATCAGGGTTGGCGCAAACGGCGTCCATACTTATTAGCTCTCGGGGGGATATTTGGCTGCATAGTCTTATTACTGCTCATCATCAATCGATCAACCTTCACATATGAAGGAACTTTGCGACTGATCGCTTATAACGACACCTTGAACGATTTAGGCGCCGGACGATTCTCACCAATGGTTCTGATACCTGTTCTGTTTCTATGCTATGTGACCTTTTGTGCTATTGGCCCCTGGTTTACCTTCGGTCGCATAAGCCGGCTCCTGCACGTGATCTGGGCATATACTCTGAGTGTACCTGAGCGTCTGAAGAAGTCTCGTACGTCCACGGATAATCACCCAGAGGCGCCATCACTACAGCAGGCTTTGCTCGATGCATTCTGGGATGATCCAACGGATGTAGAATTGCTGGAAGAACCCTATCTCTCCTGGCACCTGGCAAGGCCAGGCTTGTTGCTGGCAGCATTGCTTATGGCTGCTCTTACAACTACACTTGGCATACTGGTAGTACAGTCATTAGTGAACTGGATCCAGTACGGGCAGCGTGCGGCTGTAAGTGCCATTCCTCAACCCCTTCCATCAGGCCTTGTCGAAATGTTCCCGATTAATTTGATCATACTGGACCTGGCGGCCACTTTAGCAGTAGCGCTGGTTATTCTGCTGATTGGATACTCTGTTGTTCGTCATGGCATTCTGATCGAGCGTTCTCTGGCGCGAAGGGGCTTTTTCAAACAGTGGCGAGGTATCGTCATTGTTGCTACGGCAGTTGCAATTTTTATCGCAATGCTCGTTTCTTTGACCCATAGTAACCTGGGTGGATTGTTACTGATTACATCTCTAGCCGCTGTCACCTATGCGCTTTTCACCTGGAGTAGCTATACCGCTCATGATCGTTATATCGCGTTACTTGGGCCATTTGTGCGCAGTACCAGCCTCAGTCATTGGTTGAATACCGACTTGCAGAAGACTGAGCAAGACCTGGGAAATCTCTTTTTTCATCTTTGCCATGATGTTTTGGCTGTTCAGTTTGCATATCTGACTGTAGCAGCAGGCACCTTGAAACGTAATTTCAGTTATCGTTGGCCCCAGGAAACAGTGCTTGGAAGTAAATTGATTGCCTTCAATAAAAAGGGCAACATTGATACAGAGGCTCCTAAACGCATACAGATTACCTTGCATGGGCAGCGGATGATTTGCTGGGTGTTACCGATTTTCGATGAACGTGGCCTTGTGGCTGCACTTTATCTCGGTCCTCGTGAGGACGGGGGCGCATTCACAGAGGAAGATATGGACCTTGCGCAGGCTTGCGGGCAACGTATTCTTGATACCCTGGGTGACCATGAAGCCATGCAAGCTGTAGCAGGACTTCTACGCCGTCGCACTGTGGATGTGAAGTTACTAGGCGCCCAGCAGCGTCGAGTGCTACATGACGAGATCCTGCCACAGATGCACCTCGCTCTCTTGCGATTGGAAACATTACGCCCCATGTCTAATATGAAACGGGGTAACTCAGAAAGCCCTGAATCTTCAGAGATGTATCGCGAACAGGGACTGAATGAAGCTATAGATATCATCAGCGATGCCCACCGCCGGCTCGCAACCATGATGCGTACAACAGCTCCAGGTGCGCCACTTCGTTTAGAGCGTGATGGCATGATGAACGCGATCCATGCGATGTTGGAGCAAGACTTTCAAAATGCATTTGATGAAATTGAGTGGCGCGTATCCGAAGAGACGGCTACTGCCATAGATGAGGTGACGCCTCCTGCTATTGCAGAATTAATTTTTGCAGCAGTGCAAGAAGCGTTGCGCAATGCAGCTCGCCATGGTCGTGGAAATGATGTTCACCGGCGCCTGCGCCTGGCACTTAGCGCATCATTCAATCGCGAGGATCACAATCTGGAGGTTGTGGTAACCGATGATGGTGTTGGTATTATCTCCGCAGGTAGCGCTACAAGTGGTACGGGTGGTGGATTACTCACCCATAGCGCATTGCTTGCCATTGCTGGTGGTAGCCTGAACATCAAAAGTTCCCCGGGTGAGGGTGTTACTGTGAAAATTGTGCTTCCCGCGGAATCGTTACGCTAATAGCTGCGCATGGCCTTTTAAAGGCAAAGAAAGAACCCAAGAGATCGTGTAGTTACCGAAGATTCAATTCAAGTGGCACTATGCCTCAACTAACTTTCACTTCTCGAGGGTAACTATGCCATGCGACCCATCCACAGTAATTTGTTGACCTGTAATGATGCGCTCCGTGGCTCTTGTTACACCAACGACCGCCGGGATACCGTACTCGCGAGCCACGACTGCCCCGTGGGAGATTGAGCCGCCCATTTCCATCACCAGGCCACCTGCAGTGAGGAAGAGCGGAGTCCAGCCGGGATCGGTCGAAGGGGCAACCAGGATCTCGCCCGGCTCCAGATGGGCTCCTGTTGGGTCGAGGATGACCCGCGCCGGCCCTGTAATGCTTCCCGGCGAGGCAGGTGTTCCCCGCAGCATCCCTTGAGACTCTGCGCCATCTGTCACTGCCGGGCTTGGCTCGGTGCCATCGGAGAGCAACACTCGCGGCACATGGCGGCGTTGCAATTCGTACTCATAGGCCATTCGCCTTTCGCGGACGATGTCGCGCATGTCTTCTCCCGCCTGAGCCGCGTGTGCCTCTTGCAGCGTGAGAAAGAAGATGTCTTCGTCACTCCCCAGGCATCCAGCCTCGGCAATTTCCTTCCCAACTGACTGGAGCACCTCGCGCATATATGCCACGATCAAGATCAGGCAGAATTTAGGCATCTCGCGTAAACCGACCATCGCCCGCGCTCGTTTCAAGAAAAAGCCAACAAGCATGCCACGTAATCGGCTTTTGCGGGTCGCGCGCTGAATCAGGTCAGCCACCATCGCCTCTGCCTCTTGCGCTCCCCGTCGGAATTGCGCATCTGGGGCCAGTGCCGGATCATTCAATTGCAAGTAATTAGCAAGCACACCAAGGATGTGCGTCGGGTCCTCTCTCCAACGCGGCAGGCCCACATCAATCTCGGCCACACCACGATGCCCATAGTGATGCAGGAAGTCGGCCAGCCCCTGCTGGAGGATAGGAGGCAAAATCTGCAATTCATCAGGGGCAGCAATACCTTTCAGCAGCCTGCTCGCCAGTCCCCAACTGCCGATTCCGCTGGCGAGAATTGGGGGAAAGGTGCGGAAGAGAGGCTCTACCCAATCTGACATGAGTTGCTCAAGAGCCTTCAAGCGGTCGGCAGGATTGGCGGCATTGTTTTCCGGAGAGGTTACTCTCAGGGCCTCTAACCGCGCTCTGGTTCGCTGCATGCGCTCTACGGCAGCCCGGGGTTTGAACGCTGCCTGGGTAATAATGAGTGGTGCTCTCGTTTTCGCGGACAGCGAGCCAAAGGCATGTATCACTCGCCAGCGTGGCGTCGGCTTGAGGGAGAGGCGTGAATCGGCGGTCAACTGCTGCAAGAGAACGCTTGAGCGGGCCTCGGCAAAGCCCGTAGCTTTTATCAAGAATGTGCGCCCGATCTTTGTTCGTAGAGCGGCTGTGACATCGGCGAAGAGGCGGGAACCGGGATCGACCAGAATGCTCGGGCCGTTCAGAGGATCGTGAGGGGCCAGATCAAACAGGCTGGCAGCCGTGGAGCCAATGAGCCGCAAGACGGCTATGCCCATCGGTGTGAGTGGTTGAAACACTCCTTGAAAAACATTGAGCGACCAGTACACGCGTAGCTCATCGTCGTTGTCCGGTGCGTTAGCGGGCAGTGGATAGAGCGTCGTGATTGGTCGGGATTGCGTGAGCCAGAGCTTCCCTGTTGCATCGATCGCCCATTCGATATCCTGCGGCATGCCATAATGCGCCTCAACCTGTGCACCCAACTGCGCCAGCTCGCCTATCTGAGCATCGGAGAGACAGGCTTCGCCAAGGCTCGCACCGCTTTCAGTCTTCACAGTGCCTCCGTCTGCGGTCCCCCTGATGACGATGCGCTTGTCGCTAAGACGTCGTTCAACGATCTCGCCGGTAGCGGTATTCACCTCGAAGTGATCGGGGTTGGTCACGCCGGAGACCACTGCCTCTCCCAGGCCGGGATTGGCATCGATGACCGCCTCGCGCCGCTTGCCGGTCACCGGATTGGCGGTGAACAGCACGCCTGCCACTTCAGCTGCGACCATGCGCTGAACCACTACCGCAAGCTGCACCCTATGCTGATCGAGACCCAGACTCGCCCGATAGCTTACCGCTCGGTCTGTCCAGAGCGAAGCCCAGCAGCGGCGCACAGCGTCAATGAGCGCCTCCTCACCAATGATATTGAGATAGGTATCCTGCTGACCTGCAAAGCTCGCATAAGGTAAATCCTCAGCCGTGGCCGAGGAGCGCACAGCTACAGGGACAAATTCGCCTTCTCCTAACGTACGATATGCTTCAGTGATCGCTTCTTCAATGCTGGTTGGCATAGGTGCTGCCATTATTGCGGCTCGTACGGTAGATGCCAGTTTCGAAAGTTGTGCGGCATCACTAGAGTCAGTCATGGATAGTTCGGTCAGAATAGCGTCAATCTTAGATCCCTCAGCCACCTGTGCATAGGCTGTGGTAGTTACACAGAAACCTGGTGGCACTGGCAAACCAGCATGGATCATCTCGCCCAGATTCGCTGCCTTGCCACCGACGATGGGGAGTAAGGAGAGATTGATGGCAGTAAACGGTAGCACGATGTCCGCCTGAATTTCGCTATTCTGTGGTGTTGGACTCTGGATGGTCATAGCGCCTCCTTCTCTGGCCAGCTTCGGCAAGAAGGGCCATTGCCCGGTTGATTTCGGCCTGTTCCTCAGCCGAGAAATATTCCATGACTGCTATTTGAACATCCGCACGTCGCTTTTCGAGCGTGGCGATGAGCTTACTACCTTGCTCAGTAATGGCTATGCGCCTCGCTCGGCGATCGTGTTGATCCTCACGACGGCTCACCATCCCGCGCTCGACTAACTGGTCAAGCAGGCGACTGGTGGCTGATACCGAACGTCCTAGAATTTCACTCACCTGCTTGATAGTGAGTTCACCCTCCTCATCAAGCAACAAGAGAGTAGCTAACTGGGGAAGCGAGTAGTCGAAATCGACAAACGTGCGCAAGATGTTGAAAACGAACTCACGTACGATTGCACGCCGAAACTGATTAATGCTGCGAGCAAGTGTTTCACGATCGTTTGTGTTTATTGTTTGCATCTTCTCAATATTTGCATAGTAACAACATTTGTGTTAGTAAAACAATAACATGGATGCAAGTAATTGTCAATATCCCTATGGATAAGTCGGACATTTGGAGATAAGGAACAGTGTAAAGAAATTTGAAAATTGCAGTACATTCAGTTCGCCAGGAGTTGACGCTGAACATTTTGTGGTTTTGCCTCAGTGTAGACTGGGCATTGTCCATTGATGCGTTGCTTTCACTTGAACACGCAGGAAAGGAGCTGGGTTTGTGGGATGCCTCTGTTACACTGCCAGCCATCATCGCACCGTTGGTTGGCAGTCTCATCATCAATGTGGGCGCTCACTTTGGACAGCTTGAACTGGGCTACCGCATGGTCTTTACTGCTGCAGCGATCTTCCCAGGTGTAGCAGCGATATGTGTACTCTTCGTGCGCGAAAAGCGATAAACTACTACACCTCTGGGCTTTCAAGCGTTACCTTAGAGCACAGTTTGTCCTGTTTCGCCAGGAGCGCACGGGCAGGCCACAGGTGCTTGCCAGACGCGCACTATGCCGTCGTCATCTCCCGAGGCGAGGCGTGTGCCGTCAGGAGACCAGGCGACCGCGAGTACTTCGCTGCGGTGATTATGGTACGTCAACTCGGGAGTGCCTGTTGTGCTCTCCCTTACCTGAACGGTCTTACTGGTATTGGCTGAAGCGATAGACCGCCCGTCAGGGGACCAGGCGATCCCATTGACCCATCCCTGGCAGCAATAGATCCAGAGGGATCTGCCTGTGGAAGCGTTCCAGACCTGTACGGACTTATCAAAGCCCACTGAAGCGAGATGCGTGCTATCGGGGGACCAGGCGATCGCCGTGACACTAGCTGCATGGCCGATATAGGTCAACAGTGCCTTGCCGGTACGAGCGTTCCAGACCTGTACTGTGGTATCGAGGCCAGCCGAGGCCAGCTCTTTCCCGTCAGGTGACCATGC
>WNFW01002930.1_pt1 | contig 11805 bp, 12 predicted proteins | sample 5400131 | NCBI WGS metagenome assembly WNFW01 (sample SAMN13153362, study PRJNA577476) | soil metagenome | isolation source: 20 cm soil or saprolite under grassland replicate 1 | place: USA:California | collected 2016-06-15
CGCGAAAGCGGTCTTGCTTCCGATCCAAGCTCGATTCGGCTTGTCTTGCACACATTCCAGGCTAACATCGCGCTATGGCTCGCAGTTGTGACACTCCGAGCCACCCCAGCCCCATAATTAGAATTCTTGCCCAGCCTCGTCGTGTCAAATACTTTCGCAGCCTCGAAGGCATCATGCCAGCGACCAACTGCTACTTTGCATGGGGTTGTTTTCCATATTTCAGTTGGGAGCGCGAACCGCCTCGACCTTGCGGCCCAGGTCGTCGCAAATGGTAAATCCGGGCAACCGGGAAGATTTGAAGAAGATGGCGAAGGTTCGGCTGCTGTGGGGAAAGGCGGTAGTCTTGCTGCGTCACAGGCCGCTTTACCCCCTCATCCCTGCGTAACGGCTCCGCCGTTATCGCTGGAGGAGCGGCCACTTGGCCGCGTCTCGAAGGATGAAGACGCACTGCGGCCTCATGGACGCCTTGCTTTCATATTGCGAGACAAAAGGCGTGGATGGCCGGGACAAGCCCGGCCATGACGGCTCTCAATGCTTCCCCTCTCCCATATAGCCGAACAAAAATCCCGCGACCTTGCGCTTCTGGATTTCCTCACTGCCTTCGGTGATGCGGTAGCGACGGTGGTGGCGGTAGATGTGCTCGAACGGCTTGTGGCGCGAATAGCCCATGCCGCCATGCACCTGCATGGCGCGGTCGGCGGCTTCGCAGCACAGCCGGTTCGCCCAGAAATTGCACATCGACACCCGATCCGACAGCGTGCGCTCGACCTGCGCCTGGGTCAGCTTGTCCATCTCCCACGCGGTCTTGCGGATCAACAGCCGCAGCATCTCCGCCTGCGTTGCCAGCTCGACCAGTGGCCACTGGATCGCCTGGTTCTCCGAAAGCGCCTTGCCGAAGGGCTTGCGCTTCCGGGCGTACTTCACGCTTTCCTCGATGCAGTATACCGCGGCGCCGAGCGAACTCGCGGCCTGGCGGATCCGGTTCTCATGCACGAAGCACTGCGCCAGCGACAATCCGCGGCCGATCTCGCCGAACAGCGCGTCCTCGGACACGAATACGTCAGTGAAACTGACGCGCGGGTGATCGGTCGGCATATTGAAGGTCCACATATATTCCTCGACCTTTACGCCTTTGCCTTTTGCCGGCACCAGGAAACAGGTGATGCCGCGCGCGTCGCCGTCATCGCCGCTGGTGCGCGCGAACAGCGCGCAATGGGTCGCGACATGCATCCCGGTGGTCCACATCTTCTCGCCATTGATCACCCAGCCAGAGACACCGTCGCGGGTCGTCTGCACCGCGCGCGTTTCCATGTGGGTGGCGTCCGAACCGTGCTCGGGCTCGGTAAGGCCAAAGGTGATGCGGTATTTGCCGGTGATCGAGCCTTCGATCATCGCCTTCTGGTCGTCGCGGCCGTAGCGGTCGAGCATGGTCACCAGCGGCAGATTGCCGACGATCGAATGCTCGTTCTGCAGATCGTTGTGCAGGCCCAGTCCCATGGAAGCAAAATGCTCGCGGATCACGGCCATCCAGAGATTGGAGCCGTCCTTGCCGCCGTAGCGTTTCGGGATCGCGAAGCGCAGGTGCCCGGCATCATCGGCGAGATTCTTCACCCGCCGCAGCAGCGCTTCCCATTCATGCCGCGGCAGCCCGCCATGCTCGAAATCGGTGCGCGCCCATTCGCGGCGATGATCGAAGAAACGGATATTGTCGTCGGCCTCTTCGATCGGCTTGATTTTGCTCGCAATGAAGTGGTCGAGTTCGGCCAGATAGGCGACCAGATCCGCCGGCAATGAAAAATCCAAGGCAGTTCTCCCAGATGTGGTTCTTGTCGTCAGGCCTTTTGAAGATCGATTAAGGTGACAACCCCAAACCAAGTCAAGCAATGCAATATGGCTTGTGACGCCTGGCGCACCTGCGTAATTGGGTGGCACCGGGCGGCGGAAGCAAGCTACTATTCAAGCAGGCATTCCGCGCCACAGAAAAACAACGGGAGCAAACATGGATTTGAAATTTTCCAAGGTCACGCGCAAGGGCCCGATCACGATCGTGACGCTGTCGCGCCCGGAAGTGTACAACGCGCTGCACATCGACGCGCATTTCGAACTGAACAAGGTGTTCGACGACTTCGTCGCCGATCCCGAGCAATGGGTCGCGATCGTCACCGGCGCCGGCGACAAGGCGTTCTGCGCCGGCAACGATCTGAAATGGCAGGCGGCGGGCGGAAAACGCGGCTGGGACAAGGGTGGCTTTGCCGGGCTTACGATGCGCTTCGATTGCGACAAACCGATCATCGCCGCCGTCAATGGCGTCGCGATGGGCGGCGGCTTCGAGGTTGCGCTGGCCTGCGACCTCATCATCGCCTCCGAGAATGCGACGTTCGCATTGCCGGAACCGCGCGTCGGTCTCGCCGCGCTCGCCGGCGGATTGCAGCGGCTGCCGCGCCAGATCGGGCTGAAGCGCGCGATGGGCATGATCCTGACCGCGCGTCATGTCTCGGCCAAGGAAGGCCACGAACTCGGCTTCGTTAACGAGGTGGTTCCTCAGGCGGAGCTGATGGCCGCCGCGGAGCGCTGGGCGGAAACGATTTGCAAGAATAGTCCGATGTCGATCCGCGCCTCCAAGCAGGCGATTGAGAAGGGGCTTGCGGTCTCGCTGGAGCAGGCGATGGCCGAACAGCGCGAGTATGCGGCGGTGAAGGCGATGGCGGCCTCGCAGGACTATATCGAGGGTCCGAAGGCGTTTTCGGAAAAGCGCGCGCCGAAATGGCTGGGGAGGTAAATCCTCTCCGTCATGCCCGGCCTTGTGCCGGGCATCCACGTTTTTCTTTCGTGACGCCGACAAGACGTGGATGGCCGGGACAAGCCCGGCCATGACGACGGGTGTCGCATCAAGTGCTTCCCTTCTGACCCAACTCCCTCTTGTACGAAGCGTAATTCGGTTGATCGACTGCGAGCTTATCCATCGTAGTATGCCACAGATGATCGGCCAGCCCTTGCGTTTGCAGGTCGACTTCGCCGTTGGCGATGCGGTCGGCGAGTGCGCGGTTCAGTTCGCCGAGTGAACCCTGCATCTCCAGCAATTGCGATAGTCGCGCGACTTCGGCGGCTTCGCTTTCCGGCTGCAGCGCCAACTGTCGCGTGACCAGATCGAGCGCGTTGATCCCTACCCTCAGCTTGAACGCATGGTGTCCGCTGATCACGGGCGTGATCTCGTTGCGCAGAAAATCCGCGACCGCCTTGATCAATTCGGTGGTTGTCGGTTCGTCCTGCATTTACCTACTCCGCGGTGCCAATAGTCTGAGCAGATCGATCTCGGTCTCCGATGACCGCCGTCCAATCATGGCGCGTTCCATCGAATGGTCGGGGCCGATGCGAAAGCGCTGCATCATGCCGCAGCACATCACCCCCCAGCGCAGCGTGCCCATCACTTCCCAGAACATGACGCGATCGGGATCGACGCGGCGGCCCGCCGCCTCATAGCCGGCGAACAACTCCTCGCGCGAGCCAAAGCCGCCGACCGGCTTGTCGATCTCGCCAAAACGCCAGGAGCTGACGCAGATCCAGCCCAGATCCTCCATGGGATCGCCGGTATGCGCGAGCTCCCAGTCCAGCACGGCGCGGACGCCGTCGGGGCCGATGATGAGATTGCCATGGCGGAAATCACCATGCACCAGCGTCATCTCCTCAGGCGGCCCGGGATCGCGGTCGCACAGCCAGCGCAGCGCCAGTTCGAACACCGGCCGCGGCCAATCGAAACTGCGGTATTCGCGCTCGAGATCTGCAATCTCCTTCGTCGCCGTCATCGAGCGAAGTTGTGGCAGTTGCGACAGCGGCAATCCGTGGATCCCCGCGAGCACGCCTCCAAGCCGGCGCGCGAGTTTTGGACGGGCCTGCGCAAATTTCTCGTCACGGAGAATTTTGCGCGCGATGGTTTCGCCCTCGACCCGCGCCATGACAAAGCCGGTGCCGAGATCGTCCTGCGGTCGCAGCACGTACATCACACGCGGCGATGGCAGCCCGGCGTCGTGCGCGAGCTGCATCAGCGTGGCTTCGGCGTCGAGTCCGGCCGCCCGCCCCGGCGATGCGCCATAGCCCGGCGGCGCGCGACGCAGGATGGCGCCGATATTGCCATCGGGGTGGAGGATATCGAACGACCAGGTCTCCTGGCTGGCGCCGCCGGAGAGTTTGGCAGCGCCGGTGACGCCGGTCGCGCCCGGGCAGCACGCGGCGACGCAGCGTCCGAGCAGCTCCTCCATCATCTGCCCAAAAATTTCGCCGGGCGCTTTTCAAGGAACGCGGTGACACCTTCCTTGAAATCTTCCGCAGAACCTGCGATCCGCTGCGAGCGCTGTTCGAGATCGAGCTGATCCTCGAACGAATTGTCGGCGCTGTCCCAGTACAATTTGCGGATCAGCGACAGCGCGATGGTCGGGCCCTTTGCGAGCTCATGCGCGAGCTTCATGGTCTCGTCCATCAAGGCTGCGTCGTCATAGACCCGGTTGACCAGCCCCCATTCCAGCGCCTTCTCGGCCGGCAGCCGTTCGCCCATCAGCGACAGCTCCACCGAGCGCGCCTTGCCGATCAGCCGCGGCAGCAGCCAGGTCGAACCGCAGTCGGGCACGAGACCGATACGGCGGAAGGCTTGCAGGAAATACGCCGAACGCGCGCACAGGATCATATCGCCCATCAGGGCAAAACTCATCCCCGCGCCGGCCGCCGGGCCATTGACCGAGGTCACGATCGGGCAATGCAAATTGCGCAGACGGCGCAGGAACGGATGAAACGCGGTTTCAAGCGCAGCGCCGGCGTTGCTCTTGCCCGGCTTCTGGTTGTTGCGACCCTGCAGGTTGGCGCCGGTGCAAAATGCGCGTCCTGCTCCGGTAATGACGAGACAACGGACCTCGGCCTTCTTCTCCTCGATGGCATCGAGCGCCTCGCCGAGACCGCCGAGCATGTCGATCGAGACTGCGTTCATCACCTCCTGATGATCGAGCTTCAGGAAGGCGACCGCGCCGTCGATGTCGAGCGTGACGTGTTTGAACTGCATCTGTTTCCTCGCTCAAGTTGGGGCAGCCTGCCTTGTCAGCGCCGCGGTCGGTCCGGATTTCATCTCTTAAAACCCATATTTGATTTTTAGGGCGGGCTTGTCCATGGTTGCCTTGAGCCATCTGCCCAGCATCGGACGCGCGGCCTGAACGCGCGCCAAACCCAATGGATACGACCAAAGGAACGCCTATGAGCATTTTCGACCTCTCCGGCCGCGTGGCCGTCATCACCGGTGGCAATGGCGGCATCGGCCTTGGCATCGCGCAGGCGCTGACGGCTGCCGGCTGCAACGTCTCGATCTGGGGTCGCAACGCCGACAAAAACAAGAGCGCGGCCGCGACGATGGCGGGCGGACCCGGCAAGGTCGGCCGGCTGGTCGCGACCTCGAGCCTGGCCTCGCTGTTCGGCACCGCGCGCAACGAGCACTACGCCGGCACCAAGGCGAACGGCATCCTCTATGTCGGCGTGACAAACAATCCGGTCCGCCGGGTATTCGAACATCGGTCTGGATTCGTGGATGGCTTTACTAAAAAGTATGGATTGAAGAGGCTCGTTTACTTTGAGAAGTTTGACGATTCGAGACGCCATCCAACACGAGCACAATATCAAACATTGGTCGCGCGCGTGGAAGGTCCAAATGATTGTTGCTACAAATCCGGATTGGGACGATCTCTTCGAAACAATCGCGAAGTAAAGACGTGGATGGCCGGGACATCTAGCGCGAAGACGCGCCTTCGCGCTTTTGCCCGGCCATGACGAGCCTAGCCATTTCCCGATCCAACTTTCAAAACGCGAACACATGAATCCGCGTTCCCACCCGGCTCAGTCATTTACTGTTGACGAGCTGCTCCCATTCCTCCAGCTGCGACTGCATTCGCTTTCTTTCTTCCTCCAATTCAGCGACACGCGTTGCGGCAACTGTCATTGCATGGGCCGCGACATTGTAACGGTCCACCGTGCGTTGAAGCGGGAATATGAATTCACCGTTGACGACCTTGTAGGCGCCGAATTCCCCGACCAGAACCGCGACATAGCTTTCATAAGCGCGATAATAATCAGCACGCGCCGATAACGTCCTGGAAGCAAGAGCCGTGATTTTCGCCTGCCGCTTGTCGACGCCTTGCAAAAATCGGCCGACGATATCTTTTTCCGCTTCCAGCGAGAGAGCGTAAGTTTCCACTCTGTCGCGCTCCGTTTTGATGAGCGCGATGTAGCGCGGCATAAATGTCGTCGCGTTGGCTTCCGCCGTTTTCAAATCGCGCCGAAGTGCCTCGAGATCACCGCGGCTTGCCGTGCCTAAATTAATATTTTTTGAAAGAGCCGGTGGTTCGATTTCAGCTGACAATGCTTCGGTGGCAGCGCTGGTTTCATTTGCCGCCTTGATTGCCATTGCCATCATCTTCAAGATTTTATTTGAGGGATGCTGTCTAAGCGCCTCATCTAGTTGCTTGGCATCGGTGATGCCCTGCAATGCCGTCTGACTTTCACGCGCGCCAATACCCTCCTGAAGCCTGGTTATGAAATATGCCCCAACCGAAAGAACAATCATCAGAACGAACAGGAACAAAAAGGCTATTCGTACGCGCGCCTTCGCCTTGTGATCCAAGGGTGTTTCCATCAATCGCCCCCTCAAGCAGCTATTTTTACTCGCTTCTTTCCTGTTTGGCGATAATCGGCGGGCACATGGATAGGAAACCTCGCAGGTGCTTCACCGCACGATGTCCGTTATTGAGGTCAATGCAGAAGTGCTGAGAACGCGGACGACGCGAATGACCCAACTGCGACATCCGCGCGATCCATAATTCCGCCAACGCGGATGCAAAAAAAGCCCCGGGCGATGCCGGGGCTTGAGTGTTGCCAGGGTTTCGAGAAAATCAGTACTTCCCGACGACCGGACCACCCCAGTTGAAGCGGTAGTTGATGCGGGCGGTGATGAGGTCCACATCCTGGCGGATAGAGTCAGTGCGGAATACGCCGCCGGCCGGAGCCAAAACACCTGTCGACGTGAAGTTGCGACTATGGGTACCCATGAACAGGTGATCGTACTCGACCGCAACCGACCAATTCGGTGCGAATCCGAATTCGAGGCCTGTTCCGATGACACCACCCCAGCGTGTATCACTCGCCGAATCGAACAGCGCGCCCGTGGCGGTCACCGTACCTCGGAATTTGTCGTCGGTCACGGCGGCGCCGCCCTTCACATACCAAAGGACGTTGTTCCAGGCATACCCGACCTGGCCGGTGAACAGGCCGAATGCTTCGATCTTGGAATTGTTAGTCCAAGCGGGAATGAAAACGCTGACATTAGACCCCTTCAAATCAGCCCAGTCGCCCTGCGCCTCCAGACCGAACACCCAACCGGCAGTCTGCCAACGGTAGCCAATCTGACCGCCAATCACCCCGCCGGTCGCATCGTGACAACCTTCACGGAAGGTGGGCACGACAGTTGCACCGGGGAAGTTCGTGATATCCCAGCACTTGTGGCTCGATCCCCAACCGCCGTTGGCGCCGATGTAGAAGCCGCTCCAATCGTAAATCGCAACCACCATGGGTGGCGCCTTGGTATAGGGACGTGCTGCCAGATCAGCAGCCGACGCAGGAGCGGCCATGCCTAACGCTACTAGACCAACCGAAGCCAGCAGAAACTTCTTCATCGTATTTCTCCATCTCCTTCGCTTCTAATGGCCTATCTGAAACGATAGATGCACCTTGCGACTACCGATAACCTTGCTGCAGACATTGCACTTGATTCCAAATTCCAGCTTGGATTGTAGGCGATTTGCCGCAGCGATCCTGTGCCTTAAATGCAACTACGGGTTTTTCAAATATGACTAAAAAATGACCAGTTGCATTGATCGCGTTCTTTTTGGGGCCAAGCCTGCTGAACTTCCAAAGCAGACGCCTACCATTTGAAGTTCCCACGAGCCTGCTCCCCGCGTGTGCAAAAGATTGTCGATTGGAGATGCTGTTTGCTGCGGTGCAGAGCCCGGAAGTGGCACCTAACCGACGCGCGGCATTCAGCGACCTATGTCCGCTCCCGGGGGAGGATAAGCGGACGTTCGGAAACCGCGCCGCCGTGTCGCCTGATGCCCCATCGATTGGACGGCTGTGTGAATGTGCGCGAGTGTGCTAACCAATAGCGGGTCCATGTCCAAATGGCTTAAACCGTTTCTTTTCGGGATTTGGGGTCTTCTGCTGATCCCGCTGATCGCCGCTATCCTCGAAAAATGGTTGCAGGAAAAGTTCTTCTCCGATCCTAACGCTGTGGCCACGACGGTCTCCCATAACATCGTCGCCGTGGGCCAACTGCGTTGGTTTAAATTTGCGTTGGTCTTTTGGACCGGAATCGTCATTGGCGTTTCATTGGAATGGTTGACCCGGAAGTCGGACGAAAAAAAAGCCTCCGAACTCCGTAGCCTCGGTTCTAAATTTCACAGTCTTTCAGAGGGCATCAAAACTCGGAGCGCATCGTCGGGATGGCCGGACAATGCGCGCGATCTTAGACCTGCAATCATGTCCGCACTCATCTCCGCCAGGAAATTTGATCTATGGGTACCCAGTGAGCGGGTGTACGAATTGCCGGATGCGTCATTCCTATGTGAATACTTCAGATGTGTCGGAAAGCTTTTGGAGGATGGACATTTTGACGAGGCCAACCGTGAGGCGCTCTCCTGGAAACCATTTCTCGATAAAGCAAAGCCGCCTTGAGTTTCCCGATCTCGTCGTCAACCGGGGAAGTGCCAACGTCTAAATGGCTTTCGTGTTGACATGTAGCCGGCTCGAACGCTTTTTCGTCTCCGACGGCGGCCTAATGTCCTGCGGGGTTGATTTTACGGATCAGTACCGGCGCGCCGTCAGACCATTTTCCAGTGCGGCGGCTCCATCCTTCGAGACGCCGCGCGAAATGCGCGGCTCCTCTGGATGAGGTCTTGAACCCTTATGGTGAGGAGCGCGGCAACGCCGCGCGTCTCGAACCATAAGCCCCGGATGCTCCGACATGCCTGCACCTCATTGGCGCCGTCTTCATGCCGGCACGGCCCCCATCAGCTTGATCACGCGCTCAGAAATCTCACGTGCGCGTAGCGCGCTGCGCGGCTTGAGCAAATGGTTAACCTCTATCATGAGCTTGTGAACAGAGGCATCCTCCGCGGCAAGGCGCAACAGAGCAACGCCATACCGAATCCTCTGCTCAAAATCCGCCGGGCGTTGTCCTCGCGTCTTGGGGAATATGAAGTCGTTTATCGCCACACTCCACGGCGTTTCGAGCACTTCCTGGATCGCCGCAAAAAAGGCGCCGGCCAACCCATTCAAGGGATCGCGTTCTCCCGCACTGGCGACGAGGATCCGATCGAGGATAACGGCTTCCTGCGCAGCCACGCTCATGCCCTGGCCAAATACCGGGTTGAAGAGGCAGATCGCGTCACCGACAACCAGCAAACCGCGTGGAAATCGCTGAGCTGTCTCGAAATGTCGCCGCCTGCTGCAAGGCAACAAGAACCGGGCAATCTCCCCGACGCGCTTTGCGTTTTTGATGGCGTCGTAAATGGTCGGCGTGCGCAGTCCTTTGACGAATGCGAGGTATCCCTCGATATCGCCAGGAGGCGCGTCGCCGTGATTGCCGCCGACACTGACAATCCATTGATCGTTCTCTATCGGAGCAAGCAGCGCACCACGACTGCTTTCAGGCGCAGCCGGAAAAGTCATCACTATTTTCCAGGTCGAGGGCGCGTCCACGGGCCGTTCGAACACGGCCGTGGAATAAGCGATGTCGATGCCGATTTCGGCCTCTTCAGGTTTTGGCAGGCCAAATTTCTCAAGCAATGCTTGCGTCAACGCTCCGCGACCGGACGCGTCTACGACAAGGTCAGCCGCGAGTGTCTCGGTCCGGCCGTCCGGGGCTTCGCAGCGGACGGCGGTAACCGCGGAGCCGTCAGGCGACGCGACGAATTCCGTGACCCGGCGATTTCCAACAAGCTCTATATTCTTCTGTTGCTCAACATGGCGCCGCGTTTCGAATTCAAGCAGCGGGCGCGAAACAGACCACCATCCCATACCGAGATCGCGTTGGGGAAACGGGTCGAGGCCAGGGCGCTCCGAACGCAAGTCTTCGGATCGCAACCTGACCGCGCCTGCGCGTTCAAGGTCCTGCTCAAAGCCGGGAAAAAGCTCGGTCAGCGCGTTCAGGCCGCCGGTGAGGAGCCCATGAAGATGCCGAGCCTGCGGAGTGCCGCGCCGTGGCTCAGCGTCCGACGATAAGCCGTCGCGCTCAAGCACTGTAACGCGGTCAAAATGGGCAGAGAGCGCCTTGGCGGCCGCCAGGCCAGCCATGCCTGCTCCAACAACGATGGCGTGCTGTCGCATTGGGTGGGACATCCGTTACTCCCGCAAAGTGGTGCTGTGCTGCCAACATCCGCAATAGCGGTTGCGGCTGACAAATCCTCATTTGAATTCAAGTGTCTCGAAACGAAATGATCGCAGAATCAACTAAAATCAGCTTCTGCTGCTGCGGCCATCGATAATGCCGCCTGCATGCCACCCATCCAGCATAAATGCTATCCAAACGCTGGCAACCGAATTCTTGCATTGATGTCGCCTGTTGGCATTTGGCGAACGACCTGGCCGAAGTTTCCGAACGATCCTGCTCTAACAAGGCCGTCTTGAGGCGGTTTTTTTCGTCGAAACGTGAACGACTTCACACTCGCGATCTGTCAGTCGCCCTAGGTTTGCTCGCCCAGCCATCGGAGGCGTCTCGATCCGTAAGTATTGGATATTTAGTCAGGGTAAACACATGAGTCCGAACTACGATGCAGAAATGGTATCGGTGATGCGTCGCGCGTTGGACGCGGTTTTTGCCGACCAACGCTTCGTCACTCAGACATCCAAGTCCGCGCTCGAAATTGCCGAACATATTCTATGGCAGGCCGCGAATGGCGAGCGCGATTTCGATCGCTTGAAGGCATCAGCGTTCGCGAAGCTGGCCGACAATCAAACTGGGCCAGGGCTTAGAGGAAAACGCGGCTAGCCGTCAGCTCAACGTTGAATGATGTCTGGTGGAAACGGGCGAGCGGGGCGGCCCGCGCAAACGTTGTCGCGAGCTTTTACCGCCTCGCTGTGAAATTTCTCGAAGTCGTTCAGCGAGAGGACAGAAATGTCACACGACTCGCGATTGTCATTTGCGTATTGGACTACTGCACGCCATGCCGTGGAAAGACGATTGTATGCCTCGCAGCGCTCCGATGTCGGAACGCCCCTCGTCTGTTTGAAGACTTCTGCGGCCTCGCCGCGCAGCCGGGTCAATTCCGGGCACCGCGCCTGCGCGTTGGCCTGACCGCCAAATCCGACCAGAGCCATGATTGCGAGGGCTGGCATATGCGTGTGCATCACAGGATTTCCTCGTACCGATTGCCGCCACCGAGTGCGCGATAATATCCGCACGTTACAGGCCGTCAAAACACGGCTCATTGTGGCCTCACGTCAGTGCCTATCTTCATCGACCGGGGCGCCCATGATCTGAACCGTAGCCTCTGTTGTCTAGCGGTTCGGCACCGGCGCCGACGGACGCAGAAAAGACGGCAGCCATGTATTGGCCGCCTTCGATCGAGACTTGCGCGTGGCAGGCGCAGCCTTGGCGCGCGGCAGATCGACCGACTGCAGATAGGCTGCGAGTTCCTGCGCCGAAACGGAGCCGCTGGTGTAATGTTGCCGCAGGAAATATGACAGCGTCCAGCTGAACCTGCCCTTGGCGAGGCCGCGCGGGCT
>WNFW01002931.1_pt1 | contig 11804 bp, 13 predicted proteins | sample 5400131 | NCBI WGS metagenome assembly WNFW01 (sample SAMN13153362, study PRJNA577476) | soil metagenome | isolation source: 20 cm soil or saprolite under grassland replicate 1 | place: USA:California | collected 2016-06-15
CTGGACCGCGCCGTAGCGAAGGATGACCCACTCGATCCCGTGCCGTTCGCCGAGCAGCCGGACCAGCTCTTCCTGCGCCAGCTTGCTCAAGCCGTAGGCACTGGTCGGTCGGGCCACCGACTCGTCGGTGACCTGCGGCGTGATCGCTCCACCGCAAATGGGGCACGGAGGATCCCAGACACCGCGCTCGAGCGCATCGACACGGCGGGGTTGTGGATACACGTCGCCGTCTTTGCCGCATCGGTATCGCCCCTCGCCGTAGACCGCCATCGAGGAGCCGAGTACCACCCGGCGCACCGAGGTCTTCCCTTCGAGCAGCAGCTCGAAGAGGATCGCGGTGCCGACGGCATTGATGTGGAAGAGCTTGCTGAAGGACGGCAGGTAGTCGTGGTGATCCGCGAGGTGCAGCACGACCTCGTTCTCCTTGAGCGCCTTCACCCAGTCCTCCCGCTTGCGCACGTCTCCCTCGACCAGCTCCATGCCCGCCGGAAGCGCCGGTGGGCCGTCGTGCGCCGGAGGCGAGAGGTTGTCGAGGATGGTGACCTGGTGCCCCTGCTTCATCAGATGCTCGCCGGTGCGCTGACCAATGAAGCCGGCTCCGCCGGTGATCAGCACCTTCATTGCTGGGGACTATAGCTGACGCTCGATCGCGGTCCGATCCTCTCCTGTGACAGCGCCGTTACCGTCTCTTCACGGGTCCTTAACACCGCCACAGATATCGTGATCCCGCTTCCCCTTCCTTGAAGGCCGAGACCCCAATCTCGGCCTTTCTTTTTGTCCGGAGGTCACATCCGGGCCCCTTCCAGTGAGTGCTGACAGCTGCAGCTCGGAGTGCTCGGGACGGTCGGGATCAGCGTGGCCAGCAGGTCGCGGACGCGGGCGATGTTTGCAGCCAGCACCCGCATCACGTCCTGGGCCTGCACCGCTGCCACCTCGGGCGCGCCCTCGACCCCGGCATCGTAGTCCGTGACGAGCGAGAGATTCAGGTAGCACATCTCGAGCTCGCGCGCGAGGATCACCTCCGGATACTGGGTCATGCCGACGACGTCCCAGCCCATCCGCCCGTACCAGCGGCTCTCGGCGCGCGTCGAGAAGCGCGGGCCCTGCACCACGACCACCGTGCCGGTGGGATGGAAGCGCAATGCCTGTTCGCCGGCAACGGCTGCGGCCAGCGCGCGAAGCTCGGGACAATACGGGTCGGCGGCGCTCACATGCACGACCTCCGGCCCGGGGTAGTAGGTGTCCGATCGGCCGCTGGTGCGGTCGATGAATTGGTCGCAGATGACCAGGTCGCCTGGATGCAGGTCCGGCTGGAGGCTGCCGACCGCCGAGGGACCGATGATGCGACGCACGCCCAGCTCATGCATCGCCCATACATTGGCCCGGTAATTGACGAAGGGCGCGGGAATCGTGTGGCGCGGGCCATGGCGCGGAAGGAACGCCACGCGACGGCCGCCGACATCGGCCACCGCGATCGGCGCGCTGGGCGGACCATACGGAGTCTCGACCGTGATCTGTTCCGCGCCGGCGAACCACTCATAGAATCCGGAGCCGCCGAAGACGCCGATCTCCGCCGAGGCCGGCATCAGACGAGGACGTGACCGCGCGGTGAGACCTGATCCATGTAGCGGGCAAGGTCAGTGATGCGCGCCCGCGACGAGCAGACCGGGCAGCCGGGATCGCGCGGAAACCCCGTCGTCCGCGTCTCACCGAGGAGCCCGTCGTGCTGAAAGATGCGGCCGCTGAGTGGATTTCCTACTCCGAGGAGGACCTTGATGACTTCCTCCGCCTGCACGCTGCCGACGACGCCCGTTGCCGCGCCGATGATGCCGGCTTCCTCGCAGCTCTGCACGTCGCCCGGTGCTGGCGGCTCGCGAAAGAGGCAGCGCAGGCAGGGAGCGTCCGGCAGGATCGTCGTCACCTGTCCGCCCCAGCGCAGCACCGCGCCGTGAACCAGAGGTTTGCGCAGCAGCACCGCGGCGTCGTTGAGGAGGAACTTCGTCTCGAAGGCGTCGGTGCCATCAACCACCACGTCGTAGTCCGCAAACAGCGCGGCCACATTGGAGGCCCGCACGTTCTCAGGGCGGGCGTCGACGCGGAGCCCGGCGTCGAGCCGGAGCAGCCTTCCGGCGGCCGCCTCGACTTTCGACCGGCCAACATCGCCTTCCTCGAAGATGACCTGGCGGTTCAGGTTCGACCGTTCGACATTTTGGTCGTCGATCAGTCCCAGCCGGCCCACACCGGCCGCCGCGAGATAGAGCGCGACCGGCGAGCCGAGACCACCCACACCGACGACCGCGACGGCCGCGCGCTCCAGCCGCTGCTGTCCGGCTTCGCCCACCTCGGCGATGATCCGTTGCCGGTGATGACGCGCATCGGTCATGTGCGGGCCTCCAGGACGAATGCGTCGTAGTCGACGAGGCTCTGCACCGTCGGGTGATCGCCGCAGACCGGGCAGGCGCGGTTGCGGCGGTAACGAACCTCGCGGAATGTCATCGCCATGCTGTCGTGGAGCAGCACGCGGTTGACGAGCCCGTCGCCGACGCCGGTGATCAGCTTGATCGTTTCCGCCGCCTGGATGGTGCCGATGATGCCGGGTAGGGCCGCGAAGACGCCGACGTTCTCGGACTCCTCGATAGCACCCGCCGGCGGAGGCTGGGGATAGAGGCAGCGGTAGCAGCCGCGGCCCGGGACGAACACGGTGACCTGGCCCTCGATGCGAAAGATGCTGCCGTGTACCAGAGGTTTGCGGAGCAGGTAGGCGGCGTCGCTGAGCAGGTAGCGGGCGCGAAATGAATCGGTGCCGTCGACGATGACGTCGTAGCGATCGAGCAGCTCCATCGCGTTGCGTTCATCGACGGTCGCCTCGAGCGTCTCCACCTTGATGTCCGGATTCAACGCGCTGACCGTACGGGCCGCGCCCTCGACTTTTGACCGGTTCAACCCCTCCATCGTGTGGATGATCTGGCGCTGAAGATTGGAGAGCCGCACATGGTCGTGGTCGGCGAGTCCGATGGTGCCCACACCGGACGCCGCCAGGTAGAGCGCGACCGGAGAGCCGAGTGCGCCCACGCCGACGATGAGCACCCTCGCCCGCAGCAGTTTCTGCTGGCCGGCTGGTCCGACCTCGGCGAGAGCCAGGTGGCGGGCGTATCGCTGTCGCTGCCCGGGCGTCAGAGACCGCTCGGACATCAACTCCCTCGCGTCTTGGCCGGTACCGCGTGGAAGATGCCATGGAAAACAGGCGGCTCGAGCCGGCGCAGACGCAGGCAGTCGGCCAGGGTATGCGAGGCGAAGACATCGCGGGCGGCCTCCTCCGCCTTTTCCGTGACGTGCGCCAGCAGCCGGCTGTCGCCGGTCTGCGCGCCGTCCGGCTGGCGGCTCTTGGCGCCGTTCCCTTCGAGGCAGTCGATCACCTGGTCGAGGCGAATCTCCTCCGGTCCGCGGGCGAGTTCGTGCCCGCCGTGCGGTCCGCGCGTGGAGGTGATGAAGCCGGCCCGGCGCAGAATCATCAGCACCTGGTCGAGAAAGGGACCCGGGATCCCCTGGCGTCGGGCGATCTCGCTACTCTGCAGCGCACCTCGGCCGGCATGCCCCGCCAGCTCGAGGACAGCCCGGACGCCGTATTCGGTTTTCATCGAAAAGCGCATGCGCACCGTAGGTAACCTTTCTCCCCGCTTTTTCACGCCGGCGCGGGGCCCTTAAAAGTTGATCGACCCGGTCAAGTATATCGCACGCCGGCGTCAGCTTTGCGTCAAACCGGGAGGCGAAGGGCGATCGCGATGAACAGGGTGCCGAGCACCACGAGCGGCACCGTGGTCGCGATCAGGCTGAGGCTGCGAAGCCCGATGGCGCGCCGGTCCTCGGTCGATGAGCGGACCCGGCTGCGCAGGACGAACCCTTCCACGGCCAGCAGCAGGGACGCCCCGCCCAGGCCGAGCGCCACCATCACGATCGCCCAGTTGGTGCTGGGCGTTCCCTCCTCCTGGGCAAAAGCGTTGAAACTCGCCGCCAAAACCCCCACGAGCGCCACCAGCACACCGAGCGGGACCAGCGTCAGGTTGATGGCGCGGATGACGCGCCCTGGCTCCGGCCGGCGCGAGAACTGCCAGGCCGATGCCAGCACGAAGGCCATGTAGGCGGCGATGACGACATAGAAGAAGACGGGCGTCAGGAACTCGCCGAACGTCGTTGCTGCAGGCACCACCTGCACAATCTAGTCTTCAGCGGCCTTCAGCACGCCGCCACCGCCCGGTTAACTCAAGAGTCGGTAGAGGTTGTTGATCACGGCAAAGGTTGTGATCCAGGCGGCGATCAGGTAGGCATTCCAGACGGCCCGGCTGCGACCGAACACGAGGAGGAAACCGACGAGTGCCGCCACCAGCGATAACTTCAAGGCGTAGACGGCGAGCTCGCCGTTGTTCTGGATGATCCACGCGGCGATACCGTTCATCTCCTGCCGGCCCTGGGAGAGGCCGATGTGCGTGGTCGTGACGTCGAGGAGCTGCGCGGTACAAAACCCGACGAGGATGAGAACCTTCTTGCCGGTGGAGACGCTCTTTGTCCCCAAGCCCGTGGCTCGCCGGGCGACGGATGCGCGCGCTTCCCCAATCATTGAACCGACTCTACACAGCCGTTATCAGAAAAGCAACGTCCACATTGGCGCTTTCTGAGTTGCTCGGCCTTCCTCCTCGAATAGACTGCCCGGATTATATGGGCAGGGTTCGGCTCCGTCTAGAGCCAAGTTTCGCGACTTTCGTCAGGAGGTTTTCTTGCGGCCGCCGAGGATCTCGCGGCGCTTGGTGAAGAGGTAGGGGATGGCGATGAGCACGCCGCCGGCGACCGCAATCCCCGCCCCCCACCGAAGGTACAGGGTCCAGTCGGATGGCGGGTCGAGCGCGGGATCGTAGACCGTCCGTGCCGTGAGCTTGAAGCTGAGCGCGCCGACGGTCCCGTTGACGCTCCAGATGCCGACCGTCGTCTCGGCGTGATTCCAGCGCTGGTCCTCATTGACCGCGGGAAGGCTGGCGCACGGCCATACACCGGCGGCCGGCAGATGAACGGGGATGGGAGGTCGAGGGGTCGCCGTCTTGGGCTGGGCCGCGAAGCGGAAAGGTTTCGGCGGCTTGCTCATGTCCAGAAGGATCACGTCCTGGCCTGTTTGGTTTTGGAGCATCAGGTCGCAGCCGCCCGTCGTCCCCTGGATGGTGAGACCAGCCGTTTTGGGCACGATGCCGTCGACCACGGTCTTGAATGGCTGATCCTCGGCCAGCGCGGTCAGGGGAAGGAGGAACAGCGCGACGGTCGGCGCGAACAGCAGAAGGCGCAGGTTCACCACCCTATAACGCCGATCAGGCCCTCGGCTGGCGCGGTCCGTGCCTCTGCTGCGGGCTAGACTTGGCCGGCAAGGAGGGAGCCTGATGTCGTACGAGTTCGTCCTCACCGAGGTCGATGGCCCCGTGGGCATCGTGACCATCAACCGGCCGCAGGTCCGCAACGCGCTCAACCATCAGACCATCGGCGAGCTGGTCGATGCGCTCGAGACGTTCGATCGCGACGAGGCCATCCGCTGCATGGTCCTGACCGGCGATGACCGCGCGTTCGCGGCCGGGGCCGACATCGCGCAGATGGCCGACGCCGGTGCCGTCGAGGTGCTCAACGATGACAACTTCGCCCGCTGGGCCCGCTTCCGGGCGATCCACAAGCCGGTGATCGCCGCGGTCGGTGGCTACGCCCTCGGCGGCGGCTGCGAGCTGGCCCTGATGTGCGACATGGTCGTGGCCTCCGAGACGGCCCAGTTCGGTCAGCCCGAGGTGAAGATCGGGATCATTCCGGGGGCCGGCGGTACGCAACGCTGGGCGCGAAGCGCCGGAAAGGTCCGTGCCATGGAAGCGGTGCTCATCGGGGATCCGGTGCGCGCCCTCGATGCCGAGCGGATGGGGCTGGTCAATCGCGTCGTTCCCGCCGGCGCGCAGCTGGACGAGGCCAAGCGGCTGGCGCAGGTGATCGCCACCCGCCCACCGCTCGCCGTTCGCCTCGCGAAGGAGGCGGTCAACCACGCGATGGAAGTCGGCCTTGCGCCGGGTCTCGAGTTCGAGCGCAAGCTGTTCTACCTCTTGTTTGCCTCGGAAGACAAACGCGAGGGCATGCGCGCCTTCCTCGAGAAGCGCTCGGCTCGCTTCAGCGGGCGATGAGCGACGTCCTTCTCAGCTCCCGCGATGGCGCGGTTCTGACACTGACCCTCAACCGGCCGGAGGCGCTCAATGCGCTCAACCGCGAGACGACCCAGGCCCTGCATGTGGAAGTGGAGACCGCCGGGCGGGACCCCCTGGTGGGCGCGATCGTCCTTACTGGAGCCGGGCGCGCATTCTGCGCCGGCGCCGACCTCAAAGAGGTGAAGGCGCGCGCGGAGGCCGGTGACACCGACCTCGGCAGCGACCTGCGAACGAATTACACCCCGATGATCCGCGCCATTCGCGCCTGCCCGAAGCCGGTGATCGCCGCGCTGAACGGCACCGCCGCCGGTGCCGGGCTGAGCCTGGCGCTCGCCTGCGACCTGCGGCTCGCGGCGGCGGGCGCGCAGTTGATCGTGGTGTTCGTCCGTGTCGGCCTCGTGCCCGACGCGGGCAGTCTGTTTTTCCTCACGCGGATGCTCGGCTTGAGCAAGGCCACCGAGCTGGCGATCACCGGTGACCCCGTGAGCGCCGACGAGGCGCTGCGGCTCGGGATCGTGGCTTCCGTCGTCCCGGCTGAGCAGCTGATGGCGGCGGCGATGGAGCGAGCCCGTCAGCTGGCGGCAGGACCCCGCCAGACGTACGCCTTGATCAAGCGAGGGATGGAACGGTCGCTCCATCTCGACCTGGAACAAACGTTGGAACTCGAATCACAGTTGCAGGCCCTGGCCGCCGAGACGCCCGATGCCCAGGAGGCGATCCGCGCGTTTCTCGAGAAGCGGAAACCGGTCTTTAAGCGCTAACGGCGGAAAAAAGAAAGAGCGGCGGTATTACCCGCCGCTCTCACTTAAATCAACTAATGCCATGGGCACCACCTCCCATTACTTAGGGAGCCATTGTATCAATTCCCGGCGCGAACCCGATCCTCGATCAGGTCCCGGGTGATGAGGACCTGCTTCGCGCCCTCGATCGTGCGCAGCTGCCGCAATAAGTCAGAGGTCGTCCGATGCGCGGGCAGGCCAACATCGATTTCCAGCCGGTCGTCCGTGTCATTGAGCTCGTGAATCCGGATCGACATTGGAAAAGCGCCGATCGCAGCCAGCGCGGCCCGTACTCGCTCGATCTCGGTCTCGCGCCGCGGGACAACGACGCTGACCAGGGCCTCGCTCGGTCGCTTAAAGAAGCGCTTTTCGATGGGCTTCAGCACCATGAGTACGGACAGAATCAACAGGGTCGTGAAAACGGCGACGATGTATTGCGAAGTCCCAGCCGCCATGCCGATCGCGGCGACCGCCCAGATGGTCGCGGCGGTCGTCAGCCCGCGGACCAGGTCCTTGCGAAGGAAAATCGTTCCCGCCCCCAGAAAACCGATGCCGGTCACGATCTGTGCCGCGACCCGGGAGGGATCCGTGTTCGGGAACCCGTAGGCGCCCACGATCGTGAACAGGCACGATCCGAGCGACACCATGGTCACCGTCCGGAGGCCGGCGGCCCGCTCCTGCCGCTCGCGCTCCAGGCCCACGACCGCTCCCAGGATCAGCGCCACCAGCAGGCGCAGCATGAGATCGAGCGGAGTTGGCACCGGCGCTATGGTACTGCCGCGCCCGCGTCGCTGCGAAGAAGAGTTTTAGGCGGCGGTAAAAAGCCCCGGCTCGAAGGTCTCGACCTCCGGCTCCATGGGAATCCCGCTACGCTCGCTGAAGAGCGCTTCCTCGACCGCGAAGAGGGCGTCCATCAGCTTGGTGATCCCAACCTTGACCTTGATATTGGCGACCTGGTCCGGCATCACGGCGATCGGGGTGACCAGGGTCAGGATCTCCTCAAGGCGCAGTTCGTAGGAGGTCGGGACCCGCTTCATCCCCTTGAGGTTCATCTCCTCCAGCTCCTGCAGCAGCCGGTCGATCAACTGGATCGGGCGTCGAACCTGATCCCGGCGGGCCTTGAGATCACGGTGTTCCCGTTCGGCGTCACGGATGTAGGCGTTGGTCTGGGCGAGCAATCCTGTCATCAACGAACCCCCATTTCACCGCGCTGAAAATGCACTACAGGATCGCAAACCGAATCAGGCCCAGGTTTATTCCCAGAAATGGGCCGGTAGACTTTCCCTGCCATGCCGCTGCTTCGAGTCGACCGGCTCAAACTCATGTACGGCGCCACCGAGGTGCTGAGCGACCTGACGTTCCAGGTCGAGCCGCGGCAGCGTCTGGGGATCGTCGGCGCCAACGGCAGCGGCAAATCGAGCCTGCTCAAAGCCATCTCCGGTGATGTCACCCCGGTGGCCGGGTCGCTGACGCTGGCTGCACGGACGCGGACGGCCTACCTGGCGCAGGAACTGGAAGCGGGACCACACGAGAGCGTATACGCCGACGCGCTACACAGCCGGCCCGACATTCTCAGCCTGCGCGGACGTCTCGAGGGGTTGGAGGCCGCCATGGCGCGGGCGAGCGGAGCCGAGCAGGTTGTCCTGGTCGAGGACTACGGCGATGTGCAGCACGAGTACGAACGGCTCGACGGCTACGCCTACGACAACCGTGTCGCCGAGGTCCTGCACGGCGTCGGGCTCACCGAAGCCGACCAGGCGCTGGCCCCTGGTGCGCTCAGCGGTGGGCAGCGACGCCGCCTGGCGCTCGCCAAGCTCCTGCTGCAGGACGCTGACTTGCTGCTGCTCGACGAACCGACGAATCATCTCGACCTCGAAGCCATTGAGTGGTTGGAAGATTTTCTGCGCCTCTCGCGGGCCGGCATGCTGATCGTCTCCCATGACCGCCGCTTCCTCGAGCACACCGCCGACGACATCCTGGAGCTCCAGGCCGGGGTCGGCGAATGGTACCCCGGGAACTACCGGCAGTACGTCCGCTTACGACGCGAACGCCGGGCCGTCAGGCAGAAGGAGTTCGAGGCGCAGCAGGACTACATCGCCCGAACCGAGGAGTTCATCCGCCGCTACAAAGCCGGGCAACGCGCACGCGAGGCGCGCGGCCGCCAGACCCGGCTGGACCGCCTGGCACGCGTCGCACCACCTGCCAATGATCAGCAGATCCGCATCCGGCTGAAGGCGTCGGTCACCAGCGACCTGATCTTTCAGAGTGACGGGCTGCGCCTCGGTTATGCGAAGCGCGAGCTACTGACCATGCCGGCATTCACCGTCAATGCCGGCGAGCGGGTCGCCATCGTGGGGGCGAACGGGTCCGGGAAGACGAGTCTGCTGAAGGCGTTACTCGGGGAGCTGCGGCCGCTCGCGGGGCGCGTCAAGACCGGGCCGCGCGTCGCCATGCGTTACTACGACCAGCACCTCGCCGATCTCGACCTCAGCAAGACGGTGCTGACCGAGCTGCAGGATGCCTTCGGCCTACCCGAGGAAACGCTGCGCACCTTTCTCGGCCGCTTGCTCTTCCACGGCGATGATGCCTTCAAGACGATTCGGTCGCTCAGCGGCGGTGAGAAGAGCCGCGTCGCGCTCGCGAAGTTGATGCTCGACGACGCGGGCCTGCTGCTACTCGATGAGCCCACCAACCACCTCGACATCCCGGCCCAGGAGATGCTCGAGGAGGCGCTGCAAGACTTCGAAGGCACGATCGTCTTCGTTTCCCATGACCGCTACTTCATTGATGCCATCGCGACGCGGCTCTGGTCGGTCGAAAACGGGGCCGTGACGATGCACCTGGGCAACTACAGCGACCTCGAGCGGCGCCGTCAGCGGTTGGCCCGCCCGGTCGTCGCGCCCGAGCCACGAAAATCCGCAAGTACGGGAGGCCCGTCGACCGGCGGCCCCGCGGCGAAATCCGGCTCTCCAACGGACGGCGTGGAGGATCGCATCGGCGAGCTCGAGGCCGAGGTCCGCCGTATCGAGGAGGAGCTGGCGGACCATGAGACGTATGACGACCCGACGCGGGTCGCAAAGCTCGCGCAGTCGCACGAGGACGCATCGCGCCGTTTGCGAGCGCTCTACCAGGAGTGGGAGCAGGCCGCCGGCGAGTAGACCGGCGCCGGGGCGGGTCGCCATTGAACCTCGGCCCGGTGGCGACCGACGACCCGCGTTATCTCGTGCCAGTCGTATCGCTCGCCTACGTCGTGACGATCGGGGCCGCTCTGCTCGCCATCGAACAGCTGACCGAGTACATGCCCGGGGCCTGGCTCGAGGTCCTGGGCGCCGCGGTGCTGCTCCTCTCGCTGATGACGATTGCCGTCCTGGTGCGCGCCGCGCTGCGCCGGCGTCGGGAAGGATTGGGGCGCCGGGCCCTGCTATGGGGCGGTAGCGCGATCGTGCCCGCGGCGCTTGCGGCGCTGGCGCTCTTCAGCCTGGTCGAGAGTGTTCAGAATGCGTCGCTGATCAGCGGAGCTGATGTCCACCTCACGCGCCCGGTGATCGAATCGCTTCCCCGGCCCCCCGGTACCAAGCTGATCGACCAGCGGCCAGGCCTCGCCGACACCGAAACCATCTACCAGGACTTCACCGCGCAGGACTTGAACAGCGTCGTCCCCTACTACGAGGCCCACCTCACAAAGGATGGGTGGGTCGAAGACAAGGCCTCGGCGGCAACCGACATCGTGCGCTTTGCGAAAGGCGCCTTCGTCCTCGCCCTCGAGATCAACCCGCCGTCTGCCGGCTACACGCTGACCGTCGACCATGTCAACCCGGACCTGCTGCAATCGCCGCCTTAGGCGCGGCGCACAAAAAGCATCCCCGCAACTCGTTTCTTCGGCCCGATGACGCCGCGGAGCCGCGCCCCTAGCATCGGAAGAGTCGGATTACCCCGTTCAACGGAGGGATTTTGTCTATGGCGATCGACCAGGGTGTGCGCGCAAAAAAGGAAACCAGGGCGGATGCCCAGTCCGTCATCGACCTCGCCCACAAGCAGGGGCTCAAGATCGTCGATCTCAAGTTCATCGACTTGATTGGGACCTGGCAGCACTTCTCCATCCCGGTCCAGGAGCTGACCAGGGGCCTCTTCAGCGAGGGCATCGGCTTCGACGGCTCGAGCATTCGCGGGTTCCAGCACATCCACGAAAGCGACATGCTGCTGATCCCGGACGCGTCGACGGCGATCGTCGACCCGGTGCTGCGTGTCCCGACCCTCAGCATCAACTGCGACGTCATCGACCCCATCACCCGCGAGCCCTACTCTCGGGATCCACGCTATGTCGGCAAGAAAGCCGAGGCATTCTTGCTGTCGACCGGCCTCGCCGACACCGGCTATTTCGGCCCCGAGTGTGAGTTCTACATCTTCAACAGCATGCGCTTCGATCAAAACCAGTTCTCGGGCATGTACGAGATCGACTCGGTGGAAGGCGTATGGAACTCCGGCAAGAACTCCGAGCCGAACCAGGCCTACCGCCCGCGCTACAAGGAAGGATATTTCCCGGTGCCACCGACCGACAAGCTGCAGGACCTTCGCTCGCAGATCGTCCTCAAGCTGATCGAGGCGGGCATCGACGTCGAGGTGCATCACCATGAGGTCGGTACCGCGGGCCAGACCGAGATCGACATGCGCTTCGACACGCTGGTGAACATGGCCGACAAGGTGATGATGTACAAGTACGTCGTCAAGAACGTCTGCGCCCAGAACGGCTTCGTCGCGACGTTCATGCCCAAGCCACTCTTCATGGACAACGGGTCCGGCATGCACACGC
>WNFW01002932.1_pt1 | contig 11800 bp, 7 predicted proteins | sample 5400131 | NCBI WGS metagenome assembly WNFW01 (sample SAMN13153362, study PRJNA577476) | soil metagenome | isolation source: 20 cm soil or saprolite under grassland replicate 1 | place: USA:California | collected 2016-06-15
ATGGCCCTCAGGGTCGATGAGGGTCACGCGCCTTCCCAGCCGGGCGCCGACCAACGCCGCGAACTCCGGCCAGCGTGTGGAATCGGTCGGGGCGAGCGCCGCGACCAACCGGGCTTCGCGCTCCAGCTCGCGGGCGATTTCCGGCTCCAGATGCCGGCGCAGCAGCACGTCGGCGGCGACGATCGAACCGACGACCGCGGCAGCCACGAGCAAGCCGATGCTCGCGAACAGCCGCGTGGCGAGTCTCATGTGCCCGGTTCACCGAATCGATAGCCGACGGCTCGCACAGTCTCGATCCAGTCGCCGGCGGCGCCCAGCTTGGTACGCAACCGCTGCACGTGCATGTCGACGGTGCGCGTCTGGATGTCGGGCTGCGCCTGCCAGACCGACTCGAGCAGCTGGGAGCGCGACTGCACGCGGTCGCGCCGCTCGATCAATCGCTCGAGCAGCTTGAATTCCGTCGCCGTGAGCTCGACTTCCTTGCCGTCGGCGGTGACGCGATGGGCTGAACGGTCGACGATGATCGGCCCGCCGACGAGGCGGCCGCCCGCGGCGACCGGCGGCGCCGCGAGGCGCCGCAGGATCGCGCCCACACGCAGCACGAGCTCTTTGGGCGAGAACGGCTTGGTGAGATAATCGTCCGCGCCGAGGGTGAGCCCTTTGATGCGGTCCGGCTCCTCTTTGCGCGCCGTGAGCAACAGGACGCCGACGTCGTGCGTCTCGTCGCGGCGCCGCAGCTCCGCCAGGACCTCGAACCCCGAGTGCCCCGGCAACATCAGATCCAGCACGACCAGATCGGGCCGCGCTTCGCGCGCCGACCGCAGCGCATCGGCGCCGGTGCCGGCCGTTGTGACGCGGTACCCTTCCTTTGCAAGGTGATACGCGACGAGCGCGGTGATATCGGGCTCGTCGTCCACGACGAGAATACGTTGCACCGCCAGGGTGTCGGTCGCCATAAACAGGCCGGAAGGTAGCGCGAGCGCCGCTCGTTTCGCAATTTTGTGCGGACTATGCTTCTTCTGCCCGCGCTGCTCTTCGCGTTGCAAAATCCTCAGGCGGCTCCGGCCACCCGGTCGGACACCGCCCACATCGTGATCGTCGCCACGACCGACATTCACGGCCGCGTGCTCGGCTGGGATTACGTGCGCGATGGCGTGGCGCCCGGCGGGCTCTCGCGCGTGGCCACGGCGCTCGAAACGTTGCGCGCCCGCTATCCCGGCAACGTCGTGCTGGTCGATGCCGGTGATCTGCTGCAGGGAAACCCGTTCGCGACGTTCTTCGGCCGCTACGACAAACGGCAGCCGCAGCCCATCGTCGACGCGCTGAACGCGCTGCAGTACGACGCCGTCACGCCGGGCAATCACGACTTCGACTTCGGGCTTCCCTTCCTGCGGCGCGCTGCGGCCGAGGCCACCTACCACTACGTATCGGGAAACGTGCAGGACTCTACGGGCACGCTGATGTTCGCCCCGACCGTACTGGTGCCGCGCGGCCCCATCAAGGTCGGCATTACGGGATTGACCACGCCGGGCGTGATGCTGTGGGACGGCGCCCAGCTCGCCGGCCGCGCCCGGGTGCGCCGCATCGCCGAAATGGCGCCGGGGGCGGTGGCGCGGCTCGACCGCGAGGGCGCGGATCTCAAAGTGGTGCTGATTCACAGCGGCTTCGGAGCGTCGAGCTACGACACGAGCGGCATCGGGCCGGAGAACGACGCCGTGGCACTGGCAGCGGTAAGTCCAAAACCAGACATCGTCATCGTGGGCCACACGCATCGCGAGATCCGCGATACCGTGATCAACGGCGTTCACTTCGTGCAACCGAAAAACTGGGCGCAGAGCATCGCCGTCGTGCATGTGTGGCTGGCGAAGGATTCGACGTCGGGTGGGCGGTATCGCGTCACGTCGGTCCACTCCGATCTGATTCCGGTGTCGAATGTGCCCGAGCTCCCTCGCTTTACGCGTCGGTTCGACGCCGCGAACGAGGCCGCACGGTTGTGGGCGGCCACGCCGCTCGGCACGGTGTCGCCGGGGTTCGACGCGCGCTACGCGCGCGTGCAGGACACCCCGCTGCTCGACTTCATCAACGAGGTGCAGCGCCGCCGCTCGGGCGCGCAGCTGTCGGCGGCCGCGGCGTTCGACGTGCAGCCCGGATTGCCGGAAGGGGAAGTGCACCTGCGGGAGGTGTCGGGGATCTACCCCTACGAGAATACGCTGCGCGTGGTGAAGATCTCCGGCCAGCAGCTGCGCGAGTTCCTCGAGCATTCCGCGCGCTACTTCCGCACCTACGAGCCAAATGAGCCAATCATCAACGACAGCGTCGCGGGCTACAACTTCGACGTCGTCAGCGGCGTCGTTTACAACATCGACCTGTCCCGTCCGGCCGGGCAACGTATCCGCGGCCTCGCGTATAACGGCAAGATCGTGCAACCCGGCGACAGCTTCACCATGGCGGTCAACAGCTACCGTCAGGCCGGAGGCGGTGGCTACTCGATGCTGGCCGGCGCGCGCGTCGTCTATGACAAGGGCGAAGACATTCGCGAGCTGCTGGTGGACGAGATCCGCCGCGCGCGCACGCTCCAGGCCGCGACCTATCTGCACCCCAGCTGGGCGATCATCCCCGATCCGGCCCGTGCCGCGGCACGCGCCGCGTTTACCCCCGCCGCCGTGGCCGTCCGCGTCGCCGACAGTACGCTGCTCCGCGTGCTCGCCACCGGCGACCTGCACGGGCAGCTCGAGCCACGCGTGTGGGACTGGTCAAATGGCCGTCAGGTTGGCGGGGTTGCGGCGCTGAAGCCGTGGCTCGACAGCCTGGCCCGCTTCTGCGGCTGCACCAGCGTTCGGCTCGACGCGGGCGACGAGATGCAGGGGACGGCGCTGTCGAACGCGACGTTCGGGCGGGGCACGATCGACGCGATGAATGCGCTCGGGATCGACGCCGCGGCGATCGGCAATCATGAATTCGACTGGTCGGTGGACACGCTGCGCTCGCGCATGCGCGACGCGAAGTATCCCTTCCTGTCCGCCAACATCACCAACGCCGCCGGGACGGCGCGGCCGGACTGGGCCACTCCCTGGACGCTGGTGACGAAGGGGGGCGCGAAGATCGCGGTGATCGGCCTGACCACCACGGAGACGCCGACCAGTACGGCGCCCCGCAACGTGCAGGGCCTCGCCTTCGGCGACGGCGCGCGGGCGATCAAGCAGTATCTACCCGCGGCGCGCGCGGCGGCTGATTTCGTCATCGTGCTCGCGCACGCCGGCGCCGTGTGCGATTCCGCGATGGCAGCGACCTGTCACGGTGAGATCCTCGACGTCGCGCGACAGCTCGACTCGGGATCGGTGGACCTCATCGTCGCCGGGCACTCCCACCAACGCGTCAACACCGTCGTCAACGGCATTCCCATTGTGGAAGCGCAGTCGAGTGCGCGCGCGATCGGCGTGGTCGACTTCGTGCGAGTCGGCGGGCGGCGCGAAGTGCGCGCGCAGCTTGTCACGCCCTATGTCGACCAGATAAAGCCCGATGTCGCACTCACCGCGGCGCTGGCAGGCCAGCAGCAGGCGCTGCGTAACATCACCGAGCGTGTCGTCGCGCGGCTCAAGTTCCCGCTGAAGCGCGAGGGCGATGAGTACGGTCTGGGCCGGTTGATCGCGGACGCGCAGCGCGCCGCCGGCCGCGCCGACGTGGCGATCATGAACAACGGCGGCATCCGCTCCGATCTGCCCGAAGGCGCCGTGACCTGGGGCAACGTCTATCAGGTGCAGCCGTTCCAGAACCGCCTGCTGCGACTCACGGTCACGGGGTCGGTCCTCGAGGACGCGCTGGAGCAGTGCGTGGCGGGCCGCGACCACCTGCCCAATTGTCACGTCGCCGGCGTGGAGGTGTGGTACGACGGCCGCAAGGAGCCGGGGAAGCGCATCACTCGCGTTCGTCTCGATAACGGCAAGGATCTCGAGAAGAACAGCACGTACACACTTGTCGTCAGTGACTTCATGGCGACCGGCGGCTCGGGCTTCGCGATGTTGGCGGGCGCGCCGAAGCAGGACATCGATGTGCTCGACGTCGATGCCCTGATCCGCTATCTGGGGGTGTTGCGCACTCCCGTGGAGGCGCCGGGGGACGCGCGCTTCCACCGGACCGAGCACTGATGCGGGTTTTCGTCAACGACAAAGCAGTCGATGTCCCGCGCGGCGCCCGCGTGCGCGATGCGGTCGCACAGGCCGACGATGGGTTGGCGCGGCTGCTCGACGGCGCTGCCTATGTGACCGACGCTGCGGGCCGTCCGATCGACGCCGGAGATGCGGTGGGCGAGGCCGGCGCCGTATTTCGCGTGGTCGTGTCCGCGCGTCAGGGCAAACCGCGGCTCACCAAAGACGCGCTGCGGCGCTGGCCCAAGGCCGAGCTGCACGTGCATCTCGATGGTGCCCTGCGGCCCGCCACGATGCTGGAGCTGGCCCACACCCAGCACATCCGCCTGCCCGCCGAGACGCCCGAGGCACTCGCCAAAGCGATGCTGGTGCGCGATGCCAAAAACCTCGAGGAGTACCTCGAGAAATACACGATCACACTCTCGGTGCTCCAGACGGCCGCGGCGCTGGAGCGTGTGGCGTATGAATTCGTCGTCGATAAGGCGGCGGAGAACGTCCGCTACGTGGAGGTGCGTTACTCGCCGCTGCTGCATCGACCGGCGCTGACGCTGGCGCAGGCGATCGAAGCGCCACTCGCCGGGATCCGGCGCGCGTCCGCCGCAACGGGGGTCAAGGTCGGGCTCATCGTGTGCGCGATGCGCACCAAGCCGCCGGCCGAATCGCTCGAGCTGGCGCGCGCGGCGGCGGAGTATCGCTCGGCGGGAGTGACGGCGTTCGACCTCGCGGGCGCCGAGCGCGGCTTCCCGGCGAGAGATCACCGCGCCGCGTTCGAATACGCGGCGGCGTACGGGATGGCCTGCACCTGTCATGCGGGCGAAGGCGACGGGCCGCACTCGATCCACCAGGCGATCCACGAGGTCGGGGCGCAACGGATCGGGCACGGGACGCGGCTCGCCGAGGACCCCGCGCTGCTCGAGGAAGTGGTCGCGCGAAAAATCCCTCTGGAGATGTGTCTGACCAGCAACGTGCACACGCACGTCGTGGCGTCGGTGGCGGAACACCCCTTTAAGCGCTATTTCCAGCAGGGCGTCGTGGTCACGCTGAATACCGATGGTCCGCTGACCGACGGCATCACCCTGACCGACGAATACTTTCTGGCGCACGCGGTGCTGGGGCTCTCGCCCGATGATCTGGCGCGCGTGGTCCTGAATGCCTGCGAGAGCGCGTTTCTCCCGGAGTACGACAAAGTGGCCTTAGTGTCCCGCGTGCAGAGCGAACTCGAAGGGGGAACTTCGTGATGTCCTGGCGCCGGGTCGTATTCGCGTTTGCCGTCACGTTCGTCTGTGCCCTCGTCGTCTTCACGCTGCCGCGCTTCGTGTTAAACACGGTGCGCGGCGCGACGGTCCAGACTCCCGCGCAGGACACCACGAAAGCCCAACCGGCGCAGGCCGTGCCGCCCGTCCCCCGCTCACTCGGCTCGCGGCTCACGGGGATCTTCGGCCTCATCCTGATCCTCGGCATCGGCTTCGGGCTGTCGCGGAACCGGCGGGCGATCAGCGGGCGGGTGGTCGCCTGGGGCGTCGGCCTGCAGCTGCTGTTCGCGATCTTCGTGCTCCGTGTCCCCATCGGCACGAGGATTTTCAGTTGGCTGGGTGCGACGGTGACGAAGATCCTCAGCTTTTCCTACGCCGGCTCGGAATTCGTGTTCGGCGAAATCGGCAAGCAGCACTCGAGCATCGGCGTCGTGTTCGCGTTCCAGATCATGCCTGCCATCATTTTCGTCTCCGCGCTGTTCGCGATCATGTACTACCTCGGCATCATGCAGATCGTCGTCAAAGCGTTCGCGGTGGCGATGAACAAGATCATGGGTGCGAGCGGCGCGGAGAGCCTCAACGTCGCCGCGTCGATCTTCATGGGACAGACCGAAGCGCCGCTCACGATCCGTCCGTTTCTGCCGCGCATGACCCGCTCCGAGCTGATGACGGTGATGACCGCGGGCATGGCCCACGTCTCCGGCTCGATCATGGCGGCGTACATCGCGTTCGGCATCGAGGCACGCCATCTGCTGACAGCCGTGATCATGACCGCCCCGGGGACGATCATGATGGCGAAGATCCTGGAGCCCGAGACCGAGGTCCCCGAAACGCTGGGCGGCGTGAAGGTCGAGATCCCGCGCACCGACGTGAACGTGCTCGACGCCGCGGCCCGCGGGACGAGCGAAGGGCTGCAGCTCATGCTCAACGTGATCGCGATGCTCATCTCGTTCATCGCGCTGATCGCGTTGGTGAATGGCCTGTTCGGCTGGATTCACGGGTTTGCGTCGTGGTTCCCGTCGACCCTGCAAACGGTGCTCGGCTGGATCTTCCGGCCGATTGCGTGGGTGATGGGCGTGCCATGGCACGACAGTGGGGTCATCGGCGGATTGCTCGGCGAGCGCATGGTGATCAACGAGTTCATTGCCTATGCCCATCTCGGACCCCTGAAGGCGACGCTCGACCCGGTCTCGTTCACCATCGCCACATTTGCGCTGTGCGGCTTCGCGAACCTCAGCTCGGTGGGAATTCAGATCGGCGGCATCGGCGCGCTGGCACCGGATCGCAAGCACGACCTGGCGCGGCTCGGATTCCGGGCGATGATCGCGGGGACGCTCGCCAACTTCCTCTCCGCGACGCTGGCGGGCATGCTCTTGTGACGGGGAAGGGGGACCGGGGACGGGGGACGGGTGCTGTCGTCGCAGCAACACATGCAGTGAAGCAGCGGCTCGGCAAACTCGAGCCGCGTGTTGCCATCGTCCTCGGCTCTGGGCTGGGGTTTCTCGCCGACGAGGTCACAAACCCCATCCGCATCCCGTATCACACCATCCCCGGTTTTCCCGAGCCCGGTGTCGCCGGGCATAAGGGCGAGCTGGTCGCGGGGAAGCTCGAGGGCGTCCCCGTAATCGTGCAGGCGGGCCGCTTTCATTTGTATGAGGGGCATCCGGCCGCCGTCGCCGGCCTCCCGGCCCGGGTGTTTGCGGAGCTGGGCGTCGAGATTCTCATCGTCACGAATGCTGCCGGCGGGGTGCGTCGTACGTTTCCCGGTGGAACCCTCATGCTCATCGCCGATCACATCAACCTCATGTGGCGCAATCCGCTGATCGGGCAGCCGGAGGCCGGCGAGCAACGGTTTCCCATCATGCACGAGCCGTATGACAACGAGCTGCGGGCGCTCGCGCGCGCGGTCGCGCAGGAAGAGCGCGTCGCGCTCGAAGAAGGCGTGTACGCCGGCCTGCTCGGCCCGTCGTACGAGACGCCCGCGGAAGTGCGGATGCTCGAGCGCCTCGGTGCCGATGCGGTGGGGATGTCGACCGTGCCGGAGGTGCTTGTCGCGCGATCGCGCGGCGTCCGCTGCCTGGGGTTTTCCTCTATTACCAACCCCGGGGCAGGCATCACGGGCGAAGCGCTGTCACACCAGGAAGTGCTCGCGGTCAGCGAGCAGGTCGCGCGACGCCTCTCCGTGGTCGTGAAAGGGGTGCTGCAACGCCTGACAATGGCTTGACACCCTCCAAGCGCTTCCCCTTGCAACCTTTTCTCTCCCGCGTCTGTCATATGGATCGATAACCGCCGCGCGCTCGCCGTCAGCGTTCGCGACCGGGGTTCACCCACACTTCAGCTCCGGACGCATCATGACGACGACGATCCAGTTGCTACTCGCGCTGGCGGGCATGCACCCGCCCGCAGTCCCAATCGATTCGCCGCCTCCGGCACCCCTCGTGCCGGCTCCTACGCAGCTGCGTGCCGTGCGGCTCGGCGGGGGCCAAGCGGTGACAATCGATGGTTTGCTGCAGGAACCGCTGTGGCAAGCCGCCGAGCGGGTGACGGGGTTTACGCAGCGCGACCCGAATGAGGGCACGGCCCCGAGCGAGAGCACCGTCGTCTATATCACCTATGACGACGCTGCGCTCTACATCGCCGCGCGGCTCTACGACTCGCGTCCCGATTCGATCGTGGCGCGTCTGGCTCGGCGCGATCAGGGGACGAACTCTGACCGCTTTCAGGTATTTGTCGACTCCTACCACGACAAGCGTAGTGGTTACTACTTCGGCATCAGCGCGGCCGGCACGCTGTACGACGGCACGCTCTTCAACGACGACTGGGACGACGACACGTGGGACGGCGTGTGGGAGGGGAAGGTCACCCGCGACGCGCAGGGGTGGACCGCGGAGATGCGCATTCCCTACTCACAGCTGCGTTTCGTCAAGCGCAGCGAGTATGTGTGGGGCATCAATTTCCGCCGCGACATCGCCCGCAAAAACGAGTTCGATTTCATCGCCTTCACGCCGAAGGACGGGCGCGGCTTCGTGTCGCGGTTTCCGGATCTGGTGGGGATCGCGCGCATCGAGCCGCCGCGCCGCCTCGAGATCATGCCGTACGCGACGAGCCGCGCCGCGTTCACGCGCCGTCCAGCCGCTGACCCGTTCAACGACGGCTCGAAGGTCGATCCGGGGTTCGGGGCTGACGCGCGGATCGGGCTCGGCTCGAATCTGACGCTCAACGCCACGGTCAATCCCGACTTCGGCCAGGTCGAGGTCGACCCCGCGGTGGTGAACCTCAGCGACCGCGAGACCTTCTTCAACGAGAGGCGGCCGTTCTTCGTCGAAGGCTCGTCGATCTTCGAGTTCGGATACGGCGGCCAGAGCAACTTCTGGGGATTCAACTGGTCCGGACCGAACTTCCTCTACAGCCGGCGCATCGGTCGCTCGCTGTCGCTCCCGGGCGCGCCGGACAAGGGATACGTCGACGGGCCGGACGGCGCGCACATCCTGGGCGCGCTCAAGCTGACCGGCAAGGTCGCCGGCAGCTGGAACGTCGGCGGCCTGACCGCGATCACGCGCCGGGAGCGTGCCACACTGCAGGACAGCCTCGGCGCGCGCTGGGGTCAGGAGATGGAGCCGCTCACGATGTACGGGGTGTATCGCGCGCAAAAGGAGTTCGACAAAGGGCGGCAGGGGCTCGGATTCATATCAACGATCGCCGGTCGCGCATTCGACGATCCCACGCTGCGCGACGCCCGCAACGGCAACGCCATGACGTTCGGGACCGACGGTTGGATCTTCCTCGATTCCTCGAAGACCTGGGTGTCGACCGCCTGGGTCGCTGCGTCGCGGATCACCGGGTCCCCTGCTCGCATCACCGCCGTGCAGCGCAATTCGGTGCACTACTTTCAGCGGCCCGATGCGCCGAGTGTCGGGGTGGATTCAAGCGCCACGTCCCTCACCGGCACGGCGGCGCGATTCACGCTGGCCAAGCAGCGCGGCAACACGTTCGTGAACTCCGCCTTCGGCGTGATCTCGCCCGGATTCGACGTGAACGATGTCGGTTTCCTGTCGCGCGTCGGCTACATCAACATGCACGTGGGGGGCGGGCGGAACTGGACCAAACCCGGGAAGGTGTTCCGCTATGCCGAGACGGGCGGCGCCCTGTTTCGGAACTACGACTGGGACGGCAACATCAACTGGTCGGGCGCCTTCAACTTCGGCTATGCCCAGTTCCTCAATTACTCCTGGATCAACTGGAACGTCGCGTACAATCCCTGGACCGTGGACAACCGTCGCACGCGGGGCGGGCCGCTGATGTTGCTGCCGCCGGCGTATCAGCTCGGGCTCGACCTGGGATCGGATAGCCGGAAATCGGTGACGCTGGGCACGGGATTCTTCACGTACTTCCGTTCGTCGCAGGACATCGAGTGGTCAACCTATGCCAACGTGCAATACCGGCCCGCACCCAACGTCTCGGTCAGTGTGGGGCCCAACCTGTACAAGCAGAGCAACCCGCTGCAGTACGTCGATGCCGTCGTCGACACGAGCGGCGGCGCGCCGAACACCTATGGCACGCATTACATCTTCGGGATGCTGAAACAGACCGAGTTATCGGCGGCGATCCGCCTGAACTGGACGTACAGCCCCACGCTGTCGCTCCAGCTCTACGCGCAACCGCTGATCTCTGCCGGTCGGTACGACTACTTCCACGAGCTGGCCCGGCCGCGCAGCGCCGAGTTCACGCGCTACGGCTCGATTTACGGCTCCCGCATCACGTACGTGGACTCGACCAATTCGTACGAAGTCGATCTCGACCGCGCGGGGCCGCTCAAGCCGTTTTCCTTCGGCAGGCCCGACTTCAACTACAAGTCGCTGCGCGGCAACGCGGTGCTCCGCTGGGAGTACATGCCCGGCTCGACGCTGTATTTCGTGTGGACGCAGAACCGCGAGGACTCCGATATCAATGGCGACTTCCGCTTCGGCTCCTCGATGGGCCGGATGTTGCGGGCGCCCGCGGACAACATCTTCATGATCAAGGCTACGTATTGGTGGAATCCGTGATTGTGGGGTAGGTAACGATATGGTTTTGGTAGGGGCGCAGCATGCTGCGCCCCTACATTTTTTGCGCCTCTACAGCCCCTCACTCGGCGGCCTCGGCGGCGCCGGTACGAAATGGTTGAGCGGTCCGTGGCCTTGCCCGAGCCCCGGTGCCGCGGCAATCGCGCGATGCACGAAGTCGAGCGCATTGGCCACGGCCTGCTCGAGTGGCCGGCCGAGCGCGAGTCCCGCGGTAATCGCGGCCGACAGGGTGCAGCCGGTGCCGTGCGTCGACGTCGTATCGATGCGCTCGTGCGTAAAACGGCGCGCCGATTTCCCGTGCACCAACACGTCCACCAGCGTCGGCCCCGTGAGATGTCCGCCTTTCACGAGCGCGGCCCGTGCCCCCATGGCGACCAGCGCGCGACCCGCTGCTTCCATATGATCCGGGGTTCGCACCTCGGCCTCGACGAGGATCTCCGCCTCGTTGAGATTCGGCGTCACCAGCAGGGCGAGCGGCGCGAGCCGGCGCGCGATCAGTCGCTCTGCGTCCCGATCGAGCAGGCGGTCTCCGGACGTCGCGACCATCACGGGGTCGAGCACGTAATTCGGCAGCCGGCGGTCCGCGATGCGTTCCGCAACGGTGGCGACGATCGCCGCCGAGCCGAGCATGCCACTTTTCACGGCGGCGGGAAACAGGTCGTCCGCGAGCGCGTCGATCTGCTGCGCCACGAGTGTGGTGGGCAGCGCCTGCCACGCGCGCACGCCGGTCGTGTTCTGCGCTGTGACGGCCGTGATCGCAGTGGTCCCAAACACGCCGAACTGATGGAACGTCTTGAGATCGGCCTGAATACCCGCCGCGCCGCCTGAATCGGAGCCCGCGATCGTGAGGGCGATTCTCATGCTGTCGGCGCCCGTGCCTTGGCGAAAGCAACCGCACACGCAATCTTAGGGGCACCTGTGACCGGCATGGGGACGCGCATCCGCAGTAATCTGCAGTCGACCGTCCGCGATCTACAACGTCGCAAAGCACGGGGACGCCGTGGCCTCGCCGTCGTGGAAGGCGTGCGCCTGGTGGAGGAAGCGCTGGCGGCGGGTCTCGAGTTCAAGGGCGCGCTCGTCTCCCCGGATCTCGCGCGGACCACCCGTGGCCAGACGCTGACGGCGGAGCTGGCGAGCCATGCGGTCACGGTCGAAGAAGTCGGCGCGCGCGCCTTCGGCGACCTCGCGGGCACGGACACGCCGCAGGGAATTCTCGCGATTGTGCAGCCGCGCGCGTGGTCGGTGACCGACGTGTCGGGCGGCCCGCTGCTCGTCGTCGATGGGGTGCAGGATCCGGGAAATGTCGGCACGCTGATTCGGACCGCGCACGCCCTGGGCG
>WNFW01009090.1_pt1 | contig 11800 bp, 7 predicted proteins | sample 5400131 | NCBI WGS metagenome assembly WNFW01 (sample SAMN13153362, study PRJNA577476) | soil metagenome | isolation source: 20 cm soil or saprolite under grassland replicate 1 | place: USA:California | collected 2016-06-15
CGAAGAGAGCACCGCTTCCTTCCGAACGTAGAGGTAAATGAAGAGCGAGGGATCGGGCAGAATGGACGCGAGCCCGTCGAGACGTCCGAGTGCCTGGTTTGCCTGCTCAAGCAATGGCAAGAGCGGTTGAAGGGCCAGCAGCGGGTCTGGCGGCAATGGGGGTGGCACATAGGCCCTGAAGGACTCGTCCTTGAAGGTCTTGACGACATAAGTCCCGAGGCGGCTGTTCGGTTTGGTTGGTGTCGCCATCACAAAGCCATCGTTTCGTTAGAAATTAGCTAACGAAACTATATAGCCTTTTTCTTTCGTTATCCAGTTAAAAGCACGTATGCGCTAAGAACGACAATTATAAGGACTTAGGAACGAAAAGAAGCTACAAGCGAGGATCGACCGGCGCGCTTTCGAAGGCAAGGACACCGAAGACGCATTCATGTACGCGACGCACCGGTTATCCGGGCTGCCAAGTGCCTGAATGGCTGAACGGCCGTGCTAGGTACAAGTTAGGGACAACTAAGAGGGGGGGAAATAGCGCTTCTTGTCCCGTAAGCGACGCCAGATAAAGCGTTTATGGGATTCAGATGCTTGGTTCGGGACCAGGAGGTCGATGGTTCAAATCCATTCGCCCCGACCAATCTTTTAGAATCACCAACTTACAAAACGCGAAAGTTCATTGAGCGCCTAGTGCAGGGCCAAGATGTCGCTGGTTGAAATCCATTTGCCTCAACCATTGTTTGTTTTTTCCATTCAATGCGTTGCACAGCTTTCTGGACTACGAGTTCCACTTCATTTTACGGACTACACGTACAACTTCGGTGTTTTTGTACCGGTTTGGCAAACTGCTATTTTGCTGGGCGCGGGCTAAGCGAAAAAAAGAAGTGAAAGTTCGCTCGCGAGAAAAACAGGCGATTTCCAGCAGGCTGGACAGCGTCCAAGGAATTCGACAGACGACTCTCGCCACCTGAGCGTTAAGTCCTCGCTGCTTAACTCCGCATCCTCGTTTCTGCCAACATCTTGCGCCAATATTTAGTTTTTCTCGCGAAACGGTACAGTGCGTGCTTTCTGCTAATGCGGAAATTGAAATTGAAATCGCGGGCAAGACTAAGGAACTTCGTCATGAAACCAATCACGCAGGAAAATAGCAGGCTTGGATTTGTTGGGGTCGGCTACATGGGCCGGCCGATCGCGCGGAGGTTGCTTGAATCTGGCTTCAAGCTGACAGCGTACGACCGGAACCGTGCTAAGGCGGAGGAGTTAATTCCGTACGGTGGCGACGTAGCGCAGAGCGTTTCGGAACTTTCCTCCAGTTGCGACGTCGTGTTGTCCTGCCTACCAAGCGATGAAGCGGTCCTCGACCTTTATAAGGGACCTGACGGTGTGTTCGCCCATGCACATGGCGGCTTGTTAGTCATCGATCTGAGCACGGTGTATCCAGAAACCTCGCAACAGCTCTCAAGACTTGGCTTGGAGCACGGAGTTGAGGTTCTCGACGTGACTATATCGGGGAGCACTCCTGCCGCCGAAAACGGCTTGTTGACCCTGTTCGGGGGCGGAGACAAGGAGCACTTCAACTCCGCCGAGTCGATCTTTCGCGTTATCGCCAAGAAGTATTTTTATCTCGGGCCGAGCGGCTCCGGGGCGACGATGAAGCTCGTTGTGAACACCTTGCTGGGAATCGGAATGCAGGCGATTGCCGAAGCTGTTGCGCTCGGTGAGAAGGCTGGCCTTGATCGCATTCGCTTGCTGGGGGTCTTGTCCCAGACTGCAGTGGTTGCACCTGCGCACTTGGGCAAACTGGAAAGAGCGATGAAGCGCGACTACAGTCCGCAATTTCCGATTCGGTTGATGAACAAGGATTTCGGGTTGATTTTCGATCTCGCAAATGCGGTTGGCGCACGAATGCCCGCAGCCGGAGCTGCTTTTGAGATCAATGCGAGGCAGGCGGACGAAGGACCGGAGCAAGATTTTTCGGCGGTGATTCTGCAGATGGAAAAGCGTGCGCACCTGGGCTCGAACGGCAACGGGCGGACATGATCCGGCGCCGAGTTCGACGGTTGCCCCTAACGCGCACAGGTTGGCTAGGAATATGACGATCTCTGACTAAACAATGAAAGGACAACCATGCTCGACTACATCGAAATCCAGGGTACACACATTATTAGTTCCCGAATTGCACTTGGCACCTGGGCCATGGGCGGCTGGATGTGGGGCGGATCCGAAGATAAGGAGTCCATTCGCACCATTCATGCTGCGCTTGACCATGGGATCAATCTGATCGACACGGCGCCCATTTACGGCTACGGGCGCTCCGAAGAGATCGTGGGCGAGGCCCTCCGCCAAGGTGGTCGTAGAGATAGCGTTATCCTCGCCACCAAAGTCGGACTCGACTGGACGAATGGCAAAGTCGAACGCAACTCCACGCGCCAACGGATTCTCCATGAGTTTGAGGATTCGCTGCGTCGTCTCCAAACGGACTACATCGATATCTATCAGGTGCACTGGCCTGACCCCCTGGTGCCCATCGAGGAGACAGCGGCCACGCTGCGAGAACTTTACGAACAGGGCAGAATTCGGGCGATCGGTGTGAGCAACTATTCGCCCGCAGAGATGGCGCGTTTCAGCGCTGTCGCGCCGCTTCACACCATTCAGCCGCCCTATAATCTCTTCGAACGCGAGATAGAAGACGAGATTCTACCATTCGCTGTTGGCCGCAGAATCACCACGCTCACTTACGGCGCACTCTGCCGCGGATTGTTAAGTGGCGCCATGCGCCTCGATCGTCAGTTTGCCAACGGCGATATGCGCAAGACCACAGACCCTAAGTTTCAGCCTCCGCATTTTGCCGAGTACCTCAATGCGGCCAGCAAGCTGGATGCATTCGCTCGCGAAAATTATGGTAAGCGCGTGATTCACCTGGCAGTTCGTTGGCTTCTAGATCAGCCGGGTGTTGGTGTCGCGCTCTGGGGCGCGCGGCATCCGGAACAGCTCGCGGCTATCAGGGAAGTAATCGGCTGGTCTCTGGGAAAAAGTGGCTTCGCCGCGATCGACGACATTCTTCGCGAAAATATTCGCAATCCCGTCGGGCCGGAATTCATGGCTCCCCCGGCTCGCGAAACTATTGAGCCCGTGACGGTCAGCATTGGATAAACTTAAGGGAAGAATTTTGGAGGTCAATTATGAACAAGAAAGAACTTTCTGCAAGCTTGGCTGGAGATGTTTCTCTGGGCGGGGAAATTTACGTGCATCGTCTCGGCTTCGGCGCCATGCGCCTGACCGGCGAAGGCATCTGGGGTCCGCCAAAGGATCGCAAGGGGGCGTTAGCGGTTCTTCGCCGTGCCGTGGAGCTTGATGTCAATTTCATTGACACGGCGGATTCCTACGGCCCACACGTAAGTGAGGAGCTGATCGCCGAGGCGCTGTTCCCCTACCCGGGTGGTCTCGTGATTGCCACTAAGGGAGGTTGGAATCGTCCCGGCCCGAACCAATGGACCCACGATGCCACTCCCTCGCACCTTCGCAAGGCGGTTGAGGGAAGCCTCAAAAGACTGCGCTTGGACCGCATCGACGTTTATCAACTGCATATCCCGGATCCCGTCGTCTCGTTTGAGGCCTCGGTCGAAACGCTGGCTCAACTGCGAAACGAAGGCAAGATTCGCCTAGTCGCGTTGTCCAACGTCACGCAGGAGCACATCGAGCGAGCACGCAAGATCGTCCCAATTGTCTCGGTGCAAAACCGCTATAGCTTTGCGGACCGCGAATGGGACTACGTGGTCGATTATTGTGAGCGCAATGGAATTGCCTTCATTCCCTGGTTTCCACTGGGAGCTGGCAGAGTTGCCGGCGAGGTGCTGAACCGAATCGCGCAAGCACATCATGCAAGCCCCACACAAGTAGCGCTCGCCTGGCTGCTCCGGCGATCTCCCATCGTGCTGCCCATCCCAGGGACTTCCTCGATCGCGCATCTTGAAGAGAATGTTGCGGCAGTTTCTGTGCGCTTAACTGACGACGACTACCAAAAGCTTTCTAGAGTTCCCGCGCTGGCAGCATCGCGGTGAAGAGGTTTGTTCACTCTTTCCTATCTCTCCGTAAGAGAAGGCTGACACGCGCCCCATGGCCGCCATGGCCCGAGCAGGACTCTTTCTGATGTTAAGATTCGGTTTGCAGGGAGCACCACTCTGGTTCGGCGGAGTAGAACCATGCGCACATCGAATCCTCTTCTGTGGCCCAAGCCTCCTGCGATTTGGAGCTATGGGATTGTTGTTCTCTCCGTTGCCACGGCCCTGATCATTTCACGGTGGCCGCCCCTTCACCTGCAAGAAGCTCCCGTATCACTTTTTCTTTGCGCCGTCATATTGAGTGCGTGGTTCGGTGGGGTCGGGCCAGGATTTCTGGCGACATCCCTCGCCGCTCTCGCCTTTTATTATTACTTCTTGCCTCCGATCCATTCGTTGGGTCCGAAGCCCGATGAAATAGCACGCCTTATCGTCTTCATGCTGTCAGCGCTGTTTGTCGGGTCGCTGAGCGTGGCGCAAAGAAGCGCCACGGAATCGCTCAAGCGCGCGCGCGATGATCTGAAAGTGAAGGTCCAGGAAATCCAGCAGGCCAATGAGGTATTGCAAGCCGAGAGCCGCGGACGGACGCAAGCCGAGAATCAATTGCGGCGCAGCGAGGCCTACTTAGCTGAGGCGCAAAGACTGACCCAGACCGGGAGCTTTGGATGGAGTGTTCAGAGCGGTGAAATCCGCTGGTCCGACGAAACATTTCGAATCTTCGAGTGCGACCCCAAGACGAAACCCACACTGGAAGTCATATTGCAAAGGACTCATCCGAAAGACGTCGCCTTTGTGAAGCAGACCATCGGGCGCGCCTCACACGAACAGAAGGATTTTGATTTTGAGCATCGATTGCTAATGCAGGACGGTTCCATCAAATACGTAAGAGTCGTCGGTCACGCAGTAAAGGACAATGCGGGCCAGATCGAATTTGTCGGAGCACTGACGGACATAACATCCGCAAAGGAGGCGGAGGACCGAACGCGCTTGATTATCGACACCGTGCCAGCTCAACTTTGGACGGAGACTCCTGAGGGCGTCGTCGATTTTGTGAACCGCCGCTGGGTGGATTACACGGGAATGACGCTCGAACAAGCTGTTGGATCGGGCTGGACGAATATGGTGCATCCCGATGATATCGAGCGAGTGCTGAGCAAGTGGCGAATACTGATATCTGAGGGAAAGCCCCGCGAGATCGAGTCGCGCCTCAGAAGGTCCGATGGAACGTACCGTTGGTTTCTCAGCCGTTGCTGTCCGTTGGTTGACCGCTCCGGACGCATCCTCGGATGGTACGGCAGCGATACGGATATCCATGACCGGAAAGAGGCTGAAGAAAAGCTACGCCAAAGTGAGACCTACCTAGCCGAGGCACAAAGACTGACCAAAACAGGCAGTTGGGCATCTAGAATCGGCGAAATCAGGTACTTGTCCGAAGAATGCTACCGGGTGCTGGGTTTTGATCCGAACGGTGGTCAGCCACGATACGAAACGTTTTTTCAGCGCATCCATCCCGACGATCAAGCCAAATTTAGGGAAGCAGTCGAGACAGCAGAGCGTGACAAATCGGATTTCGAGCTCGATTACCGATTCGTTCCTCCCAGCGGCGAGCTCAGAGACATCCACGTGATAGGCCATCCCGTTCTCAGCCCATCCGGCGATCTCGTTGAATTCGTAGGCACCGTCATGGACGTGACCGAACGAAAGCGGGCTGAGCAAGAGCGCGAGAGATTGCGTCAGGCACAAGCGGATCTCGCACACGTCAACCGAGTGGCCACCATGGGAGAGTTGACGGCCTCGGTGGCCCACGAAGTGAATCAACCGATTGCGGCCGCTGTCACCAACGCCAAAACCTGCTTGCGCTGGCTTACTCGCGATCACCCAGATGTGGAAGAGGCACGCGCGGCTGCCATGAGAATCGTCAATGACGGAACGCGTGCAGCAGAAATCATCAAGCGAATTCGCTTGCTCTTCAAGAAGGAAACTTCAGAACGGGAGTTGGTGAATATAAACGAAGTTGCCGGTGACGACGACAGGACCATTTCCCGAACATAGAAGTCGATCATGATTAGCCATGAGGTTCGGGATCACAGTAATTCTGAAAATGCTCTAGATAGGCACGGATTCCACAGGGACAATAAAGTGGATTCCGTTTACGTGTTTTCCCTGCAAGTGGGTGTCATTCGTGACAAAGAGGTCAACTCCGGCACTTGCAGCACAAGCCAGTTGCATGGCGTCCGGGGCGCGGAGAGACCGATCCAGACGCAGAGATGCATAAATCTTGGCCGCCTTAAGATCGAACGGGATCACCACGGCCGTCGAAGTGATGGCTTTCTCGTACTGTTGACAAACGTCGGTCGCACCACGCTCGAGTGGCTTCACGAGCACTTCACCAATCGTCAGTGTTGAGGTTAAGAGCTGGTCTCCACGCGCTAACATCTTGGCCCGCAGATCCTCCGTTCTCTTTGACAACACCTGGTAGTCCTCAAACAGATAGACGAACAGGTTTGTGTCCCAAAAAATGCGGCTCATTCCCAGCCTTCACGTAAACGCCGAACGTAGTCGTCGGCGTGTTCGTCAGCCCAAAGATGCTTGCCTGAGCCACGCAAAGCCAGCAGGGGGTCTTCCTTCTTTGCAATACTGATCGCCATTCGGGACCAGTCACGGTACCAGTTCAACAGGGCGCTGTACGCGTATGGGAGATCCTCGCATTCCGGAATAATTTTTGCCCCCTCTCGCCGGGGATCGTAGGAATCTCCCATGCGGAATAACCGGCGATGGCCAGGCCGCGTTTCCAGCAGCATCCGATAACGCCCAGGATTTGGGGGACGGTTCGCAACGCAATGTTGAATTGTGTGAACGTAGACTCCGCGCCGAAAAGGCTTGTGCAACCCCTCCTTCTTAGCACGTTTCACAATCTCATCCACCGTGAAGTCTGGCGATTCTGGATGCTCGCGATGAAGCAGCGCAGTGGCGATCCAAACTTCGTCCGCGACCTTAAGTTCCGCTTCGATTGCTGTCAGAACCTGGGGCATGGCTTCCCACGCAAGGCAAACGTCATTTTCCAGACACTTGCTTGTAGGCTTGACAGGGACTTTTATCTGACGTACAACCTCGGCACAAACGGGGTGGCCCGCCTGGATCCAGCTGGCTGCGTTGAGCCTTGGGGATCTGCGAGCTGGTTTTGAGACCTGTGGCGGGAGACGCAAGAGAAGTTTCGCGGAGTGAGGGAATTTCCATCCTTCGTGGCCTGGTCGTATCCAAAGATAAGCGAGGTGGGGTATGAGACAGTCAAGACTTTCTCTCTTGATCGCCGGGGTGTTTTTTCTGTTTGCTGTGACAAGCTGCGCCATCGGCACGAACGCGCAGTCAGTCTCCACCGGAGCGGTGGTGGGAACGATTAACGACCCGGGCGGCGCGGTGGTCCTGGATGCCACGGTGACATTGCAGAACAAGGCTACCAATAGCCAGGTGGCGCAACGGACCAACGGAGCCGGCCAGTACACCTTTCCGAGCGTGGCGCCGGGGAATTATCGCATCACGGTAAAGAAAATAGGATTCCGGACGGCGAATGTGGAATTGCTGACGGTGGAAGTGTCGAAAAGTTATAGCGTGGACATCAAACTGGAGATCGGGGAGGTCAGCGAAACGGTTACTGTGACCACCGAAGCCCGCGCGGAATTACAGACCACGGATGCGGTGATGGGCGATGTGCTGGGCGGTACAGCGCTGGCGCACTTACCAACCTTACAGCGCGACTCCCGTGAACTCCTGACGCTGCAACCCGGCTCGACACCGTATGAAACTTCGAACGGCGGAGGTTTCGGTGATTCGGGCGGCACAGTTGCGGGTGCGCGCAGTGACCAGAACGCCTTCAATCTGGATGGCATCGACATCACCGACAACGTCATCGCGGGCGGCGGCAACCAGGTGCCGATCGTTCCGATCGGCGTGGATAGCATCGAGGAGTTCCGCGTCGGCGTCACCAACAACAACGCCAGTTTCGGGCGCGCGTCGGGCGGCCAAATCAATGTGATCAGCAAGGGCGGAACGAACAGTTTCCACGGAGGCGTCTACTGGTATCACCAGAATTCCGCCCTGAACGCCAACGCGTGGGACAACAACTCAAACAAGATCAGGAAGCAGCCGCTGCATGACAATCGCGCGGGGGCGAGCTTCGGCGGACCTCTCAGAAAGAACAAAACGTTTTTCTTCGGAAACTACGAGATTCGGAGGTTCCCGCAATCCGTGCAGATCACTCGAATCATGCCGACCGATTCGCTGCGTCAGGGCATCATTACTCTTAGCGGAGTGCAATATGACTTGGCGACCTCCACGGCTTGCGGGGCGAGTGGTAATCAGGCTTGCGATCCACGGGGAATTGGAATTAGCCCGACGATCCAACAACTATGGGGAATGATGCCCGAGGGGCACGATCCGACAGTCACTGGCGCTGACGGCGTGAATACGATTGGTTTGCGCACGAACGTCGCGGCTCCGCTCAAGGACGATAGCGTGGCGTTCCGCCTGGACCACAACTTCACAGAAAAAGTTAAATTTTTCGGACACTACTTATACCACCGGGATTTGACGCCGAACGCGAATGGCAGCGCCTCAGGTCAGATTGATTTTCGGAGCGGTACCGCCATCAACAGCAGTGCGTCCAACCTTCGCGGAGATGGATTCACCTCGGGCCTGGAGTGGCAGGTCAGCAACAACCTGGTAAATAGCTTCCGGGCCGGATGGATTCGCAGCCGGCAGGATTTCGTCGTGATTCGTCCCAGCTCATCCGCCGCACAACTAAAGTTGCCGGGTACAGACTCCCCGCTTGGCCCGGTTGCCTTGGCGCCGGGTCTCGGGGCAACCGGGCTCATAGACACGATCGTCGACGTTGACACGCAGCGAGCGCGCCACCAGGCGATTTACGCCAGCAATAAGCAGTATGCGGATACGTTGAGCTGGATCAGAGGCAAGCACTCCATCGTGACCGGCGGAGACATTCGCTGGCTACCTACCATCCATGACCGCGATGATAAAGTGATTGGTTCCTTGAACTCGCTGGTGGCCACGCTCGACGCGGACGTCAGCGGAAGCCTCGGTATTCCAGCCGAGAACAGGCCGCCGGGACTCTCTTCGTCCGACGAACTGAAGTGGGACCGTTTCTACGCCGCGTCACTCGGGCTGATCGATACCGTCGGCATCCTAGCCGTTCGCGACGGCAATTTGCAGCCGCAACCCCTGGGCGCGACTCTCGTCGCTCATGCCACGCTACGTTCTTACAACTTCTTTGGGCAGGATACCTGGAGGATTAAGCCCTCTTTCACGTTGACGTATGGCTTGGCCTATGGGTGGCAAACTACGCCGCACGAACTGCACGGGCAACAAACCTTGATCGCCAACCATGACAACGGCGACCAGATTCTAAATGGCTTCGATTACATCAACCAGAAGCAACGGGCCGCATTGAGTGGCGATATTTTTAATCCGACTCTATCGTATGTCCCTATAGGCAAGAGCGGAAGGAGCGACGTCTTCAGCGTGGACTATGGCGACTGGGCTCCACGCGTATCGGCGGCATGGAACCCGAGTCTACGAAGCGGTTTCCTCGGGCGCATGTTCGGCGACCGGAAAACGGTCATTCGCGGCGGCTATGGGATAGCGTATGACCGCGTGAATACGGTGCAGAGCGTGATCATTCCGATGCTCGGAGTGGGATTCGCGCAGACCATAAGCACCAATACGCCTCTCTGCAACGCCAACGGGGCAAGTGTCCAGGGGTGTAACGCGAGCATCCCCTTGAGCGGAGCGGGAGCGAATCCTGGTCTCGCTAGCTTCCGGGTTGGCGTGGACGGGTCGATTCCGACTCCGCCAGCTCCCGCTGCTGTGCCGTCGCCAATTGTACCGGCTAATGGATTGAGCGAAATTCTTAGCTTCCAGAACGACCCACAATTCCAGGTGGGCCGCAGCCACTCGATCGACTTCACGATCCAGCGGAGCCTGCCGGGCCAGATGATCTTCGAAGCGGGGTACGTCGGACGCATTGGCCGGCATCTGCCCAACAGCGTCAATTTCAATTCCGCGCCCTACATGTTCAAAGACAAAGCCTCCGGACAGTCCTTTGCGCAGGCGTTTGATGCCGTGGCCGTAGCGACGAGAAATGGACAGACGCCCGCGGACCAGCCCTGGTTCGAGAATCAGCTGCCGGGGTCTGGTGCCGGTTGCGGTGCGGGTAAGGCGAACATTTCCGCCACCGCTTGTCTGGTAGCAGGCAACGGAGCAGCATTCCTCAATAATAACGTTTCGAATCTCTTCCTGAGCATGGACTTTGCCCGGCTGGAGCTCGGACTGCCGGAATATACGAACACACAGGTGCTCGACCTCTTTGTCCGTGCCAGCCGGGACAAATCGAACTACAACGCTTTGGTCCTGACGCTGCGCAACAATAGCTGGCATGGACTGTTCTTCGACTTCAACTACACGTTTTCCAAGTCGCTCGACACGGTTGGCGCTGTTCAGAACGACGCCCGCTACTATTCGTCCAGTTATAATACACGCCTGGACTACGGGCCATCTTTCTTCGACCGGCCGAACGTCTTCAACGCTATCTTCAATTATGATCTGCCGTTCGGAAAAGGGCGTTTCAGCAACCACCATTCCTTCATTAACAGAGTCACCGGCGGGTGGTACGCGGCGGGAATCTTCCGGAAGAGCAGCGGTGTTCCGGATCTGGTGACCGTGAGCGGCCAGCCGTTTGGCGGAGGAATCATCTTCGCTACCCCTTCGGGTATGCTCCCAACCGTGCCAGTAGACTCCCTGGGCGGCGGCAGCATCCACGGCGGAGTCAACGGGAGCAGCGTCAACACGCCTTTGGGTCCTCAGAGTGTCGGTACCGCAGGCGATCCGAAGAACAGCGGCACCGGCCTGAACTATTTCCTCGACCCCGGCGAGGCTTTCCTGAAGTTCCGTCCGACGCTTCTTGCTACAGACACAAACGATGGGCGAAACAGTCCGTTGCGCGGCCTTAGCTTCTGGAACCTGGACACGCGCTTCGGGAAATCGACCGCTATAACCGAGCGGGTCAAGGCGGAGTTTTCCGCCGACTTCTTCAACATCTTCAACCACGCGAATTTCCTGGATCCTTCTTTCGATACGACGAATCCAGCGACTTTCGGCGTAATCAACACGCAGCTCATTCCAGCCGACCGCATCTCCGGCGCACGCTGGATTCAACTCGGCTTCCGGATCGATTTCTAAACGATCCCGAGCGCATCAAGAGAGGAAAGGCTGGTTGCGTCTTTTTTCATGTGCGACTGGGAGGGCTGCACCCCCGGTACGATCGGGCTGCCTAATCCGAACCAACCTAGCGGGCCCGTTTTTGGGCCATTAATACTCGCTTCATCTCCCTTCACTTTTTTCGTGCTCGCCGTTGCCTTGCCGGCTTTGGAGCGAGGCGCACAATGAACCCAACGATTCTTCCCTTGGGAGCGTGGCAGGGGCAAGGGACACCCATCCCAAAAAACAAACCATGGCCGTTTACACAAAAGAATCGACGCGCCCTCCACTGCATAACGCGAACTCCTCCGCCGATTACTCGTCTTCTATAGACTTGAACTTGTTGTCACAAAATATTGACATGCTGCCAAAGAAGCTTTCTACTTGTCGCGGCATAGTGTTCCCGCGCTTGTGGCCCGTCTTGCTGCACTCATTTGCTTTTCCGGGCCAAGCCGCGGGGTTCCAAACCTAGAAGTTGCTTT
>WNFW01002933.1_pt1 | contig 11799 bp, 6 predicted proteins | sample 5400131 | NCBI WGS metagenome assembly WNFW01 (sample SAMN13153362, study PRJNA577476) | soil metagenome | isolation source: 20 cm soil or saprolite under grassland replicate 1 | place: USA:California | collected 2016-06-15
GGCGCGACGTTGTGCAGACCCTCGCGATTCACGAACTGGCTTTCCGACCCGTCGTGAAACTGCGACAGGCCGAGCGGCTGCGTCACGCGCAAGCCGTAAATTTCCACGCGATGCGGGTCTGGGCTGCATTGGAGCGCGTTGATCGTGAGGTTGAGGAGAATCTGAATGAGGTCCGTGCCGTTGATTTCGGCGACCAGGTCTTCCTTGAGGGCATGGATGATCAGTTCGTTCTTATGCGCGCTGGGATGGACCTTCAGCAGTTCGCCAAGGTCGGACAGGATCTGATTGGTGCCGATGGGGGCCCTTTCGGTGGAGCGATTGCGCAGGAAACTGAGGTAGCGCTGGGAGATTTCGATGCAATTGTTGACCTGCCGGGTGATGCGGGCCAGCCGGTCCTTGACCAGTTCCAGGCCGCCTCCTTCGAGGGTGGTGGCGCTGCTGATGTGCTGGTTGATGATCTCGATGAAGCCCGAGATGATGGTCAGCGGCCCGTTGATGTCGTGGATGACGCTGGCGTAGATTTCGCCTTTGGTCCGGACGATTTCCTCCTGCAGCTTCTGGTTGTGCAGTTCCTCCTGGAGTTCGTGCAGCTTCTGGTTGTTGGTGTTGATTTCCTGGGAAACCAGGTGGCGTTCCATCGCGTTGGCAATCGCGGCGCGCATGGTGGAAATGTCGAACGGCTTGGTCAGATAATCGCACGCTCCCAGCCGCAGCGCCTGCCGGGCCGTTTCAATCGTCTCGTAGGCCGTCAGCATGATGACCTCGACGGTAGGAGTTATTTCCTTGAGCTTGCCCAGCAATTCGACTCCCGACATCCCTGACATGCGGATGTCCAGCACCGCCGCGTCCACCGAATGTTGCTTCATCAATTCGATGGCTTTGTTGCCGTTGTCCGCCAGCAGGATGTTGTAATCGTCCTTGAAGACGATGCGGAGCGATTGCCGCGGGCCCTCCTCGTCGTCCACGATCAGCAGCGTGCCTTTTGGCTTCGCGACTTGGTCCGCAGCGGCGGCTGCTCTGGCGGTGGTGTCCAAATGAATCATGGCGGGCATAGCCGAACAACACGATGACGCCGACCGGCCGTCAATCCGGCCAACTGGAAAACGTTGTTGGTCAGTCTGGTCAACACAAAGGCCTGCGCATTCTATAAGAACGGCCTGCTCTCACAAGAGCAAAAAATGCTGGTTTGGCTCGGCGGGATGCTTAACCCACAACCCAGAGCGGCGTATGTCGCGATTCGAGTCATTGGTCGGCGACTGTCGCCGGGAGTTCCAGCGGCAACGTCAGCCGAACGATGCCCGCCCGGCCGGCTTTGGGGGTGACGACCTCCAGTTTGCCATGGTGCCGCTCCAGGATTTTATGGCTGACCATCAGGCCCAAACCCAAACCGACGCTGCGCGTGGTGTAAAACGCCTCCGGCACTTTTTGGGCCGCGTCGGGAGTGAAGCCGGCGCCGTTGTCCTGAAATTCGATGTGCACCCACGCGGCGCCGTTGCTGTCTATTTCCGACCGCATTTGCACGGCAATTCTCGGGTTGTTTGGATTCGCCTGGAGGGCATTCAACATCACTTCAGCCAGCGCATGTTTGAGCGAGGCACGGTCGCCGGCGACAACGATCGGCTGGTCGCCCACGTTGTATCTGAGTTGCGCCGATTGGACCGGCTGGTATTTCTGGGCCTCCTGATAGGCTTCCTCAATCAATTGCGGCAACGGCACGGCTTCCCTGCTGGGGATGGAATCCCGCGCCAGGAATCGCATCTGGTCGATCAAGCGGGTGACGCGCCGGACGCCGTCGGCCAGCGCGGTGTCGAGCGACGCGCGGAATTCGGCGTCGTTGTATTTCTTGGCCAGCAGTTGCTGGTGGGTCGAAATCGGCACGAGGGCGTTGCCGACCTCGTGGGCCAGCCGGTCCGCCATATGTTTGACCAGGCGCAGATTGGCGGCTTCCATCTCCAGCCCGTGCAGTTGTTCGGACTGCGAATGGTCCTCCACGACCAGGAGCGCCGAATTGGGAACCACCGAGTTCTGGCTTTGGAAAGGGATGACCGAAACCTGGTAAACTGTACTGGGGGAATCCGGCGGCGAATATTTGAAGGGGGCGACCGCCGTGCCGGTCTTGAGAACCTGATAAACTTTGCCGCCGAGAACCTGGGGCAGGTCGCTGAACTCGAGTTCGCTGCCACGTCGCCCGGACCGCGCGAAGTACCTGCGCGCGGTCTTGTTGGCGTGGAGAATCGCCAGCTCGCGGCTGACGACGACGCAGCCGCTGCTCAGTTCATGCAGGATGTTGACCATCATCCCGTGGTTGGCCGCCAACTGGTCATGGAGCCAGATGTTCCGAACCGCCAATCCCAGCGCCTCGAGCAGGTGGAACACCAGCTCCAGTTCGGTGTTGGAAAGCGGATCGCCGGTGACGCGTCCATCAAACGCCGCGACGCCCATCAGGGTCTCACGGTCGAGGATGGGAATGGCCACCTGAACGCCCAGCAATTCAAATTCCTTTTGAATTTCCAGGTTGCTCTGCACTTCCTCGCCGTCCCGCCGCAGGATGCGTCCTTGGCGGAAGAGGTGTCCGCCTATGCCCGCTTCAAAGCTCAATTCAAAATGCTCCAACAGGCTTGCAGAGAGGCCCATGGCGCAAACGGAGCGAAGCCGCCGCTCGTCCTCCTGTCCGGGAGGGCTCTCACCGAAACTCGGCGCGGGCTGGCGCATAAACACGACCGAACGGTTCACGCCGATGATTTTGCGCAGCAGCAGCAGGAACTGCTTGAGCAACCCCTCGGCATTGAGTGAATGGGTCAGGACAGCGGAAAAATCCCGCAGCACGTGCAAGGTCTCAAAAGTGGTCTGGCTGCCTTCAGAAGCCGCGGCTGGCTCAGCTGGGCGCGGACTCCGAAAGCGCATACTCGTATTGCTTGTGTTATTCGGGGGCGTCACCGGACGGGAAGCTGTCCATAAACCCTCCAACAGCGCGTTGAACATCCGGGCCCGAAGCGGCTTGGTCAACACATGTTTGACGCCGTGAAGATAGGCTTCCTCCTCCCACGCCCACGGTTTGGCGCTGGTATAAACGAGCAGGGGGCACTGGGGCAGGCGGCGGCGGATTTTTTCGATCATCCAGACGGCCTGCACGTTCGTCAGATCGGTGTCGATGATGCAGGCATCCAGCAAGCTGTGGTGCAGCAGGGGGTCGGCCTCCTCAACACTGAGACGGTTGATGATTCGATACTGTTCCGGGTTCAAAGCGGCACTGATCGCCTCACCCAGTTCCGGGTGTTGAGCCACTACCAGAATCGTCTTCATCAGTGCGCCGCGCCCGCGGTTGCTGCTCGAACGTGAATCCAAACACTCTCGCGGTTCGCTCTTACTGGTGCCCAATCGTTCATAGTATGCAATCGAAATCCCGCCCGGATCAGTCCGACGCCATCAGCTTCTCCCACATGGTGTCGTTCAGGAGAACTTTCTCGAGGAACATCTGGTTCTCCTCAACCACGACGCGCTGATTCGGGTCGATCGGGAGCCGCAAAATAAAGCTCGTGCCCTTCTTCTCGTGGCTTTGGGCCATGATCATCCCGCCATGGTGGTGCACAATGAAGAAACAGGCCATAAGTTTGATGCCGTACTCCATCGGGCTGTCGGAACGGACGACGAACGGGTCGAAGATCAGCCGCAACGCGTCCTTCGGCAGCCCGGGACCGTTGTCCTGAACGTCCACGCGGATGTCCCGATCCTTCCCTGAGCGTTCGCTGTACTGGGCGGAGATGCTGATCTGGCTGCCCTCCGGCAGACTTACAATCTCGTCCTCAATCAACAGCTCGAACAACCGGACGAACTTGGGTTTGTCCACGGTAAGCGTCGGCAGCGAGTCCGGGAGCCGGACTTCGACGCCGATTTTCTTGGCCGCCAGCTTGTCCTTGAGTTTTTCCAACACGCCCGTAAGGATTTCGTGTAAACCGACAACGTCCTTAAACTCGAAGGAAGGTTTTTCCGAGGCGGACCAGAGGTCTTTCAGCATGTTGTTGATTTTCTCGATCTGGGTCTGGACGTTGTGATAGTAATCCTTCCAGAAGTCCGGATTGTGAAGACTGTCCAACTGCACGTCTTCCTCTTTGAGCTTCGTCGGCGCCAGATCGAGAAACGTCTTCACGGCGACGAGCGAGTTGCGAATGTGATGACTTAAACCGGCGGCCAGCAGTCCCAGGCTGACCATGCGGTCGGCGATCATCATGTTGTGAAGGACGGTGAGCTTCTCGCGGAGAAGCTGGTCCCGTTCGCGTTGGACGATGAAGAATTCCAGCGCGCGTTTCAGCGTGGTTTCGAGCGTGGGCGGGTCCCACGGTTTGGTGACGTATTTGTAAATGGCGCCGCTGTTGATGGCCGCGATGGCCGCGTCCATATCGGCATAGGCCGTCGCCAGGATCCGGATGATGCGCGGCTGAATCTGCCGCGTCTTTTCGAGCAACCAGACGCCCTTGTTGCCGGGCATGCGCTGGTCGGTCATCAGCACTCCCAATTCATCCTTGTGCTGCTCCACCAGCTTGAATCCGTCATCCGCCCGGGCGGCGGTCAGGATGCGAAAATGCTCCTCGAATGCCCGCGTGAAATACTTCAGCGACTTCTCTTCGTCATCCACGTAAAGGATGGCGAACTTCTTGTAATCGTAATAGTTTTCCATAACCGCGAGTCCTCCGACCAGTGTCGCCCGTTTCGAGCCTCTGGCCCTCTGAAGATATTGCTAGGTTTTCCGTGGAAAGACCAACAGAAATTCTGCGAAACGGCCAGGTTCCGTCCGCACCTTGATCCGCCCGCCGCATTCCTCCACGATCCGGTAACAGATGCTCAATCCCAGCCCCATGCCTTCGCCGACGTCTTTGGTCGTGAAGAACGGATCGAAAATTTTGCCCACGTTGGCCGGATCTATTCCCGGTCCGTTGTCGCGGATCGCCACGACCGTACGCCCGTCCTCGATGCGGCCCTCGATTGAAATGGCCGGGGTTTCGTTCGCATACGCCTTCGTCTTCATCGCGTCCGATGCATTCTGCAGGAGGTTCACCAACACCTGGGTTATCTTGTTCTTGTTCGCTTCGATCATCAGGTCCTCGGAAATCTGTTGATGAACCTGTACTCGCTCTTTCAGCTCGTTGCCCAGAAACCGGAGCGCGGTGGCCACCACCTCGGCCACGTTGACTTCCTCCATCATTTCCGTGTTCGGATGGCTGAAGGATCGCAGATCGGACACGATGTTCTTCACCCGTTTCACGCCCTCCTCGATGTCCTTGAGGATTTCGGCGAACTCCGGCCGATGTTCCTCGGCGACATGTTTGTGTTTGTTGCGCAGGGTGAACAGTCCAGTGGTGGCGAAGTTGAGCGGGTTGTTGATCTCGTGGATGATTCCGGCGCTCATCCGGCCGAGTGAGGCGAGCTTCTCCGCCTGCACCAACTGCACCTCGGTTTCCTTGAGTTGGTCGATGGTGGATTCGAGAACCTGGTTTTGCCTGGCGAGCTTGCGTTGCAATTGATGGGACTCGATCAGGTTCTTGACCCGCACGTGCAATTCGGTCGTGGAAAATGGCTTGGACAGAAAGTCGTTGGCGCCGGCCGAAAGCGACGCCAACTTGGTCTCCTCGTCCGCCCGCGCCGTCAGCAGGATGATTGGAATGTTCCGCGTGGAGGTGCGTTCCCGGATTTCGCGGCAGGCCTGCAAGCCGTCCTTTTCCGGCATCATCATGTCGAGGAGAATGATCTCGGGTATGAACTGCGCGGCTTTTTCTATCGCCTGCTGACCGTCCACCGCTTCAATCACGTGGTAATGGCGATTGAGCTGTGATTTCAAAAAGCGCAGCATGTCCGGCTCGTCGTCCGCCACCAGAACACTGGGGCGGTCGCGAGCGCCGGCAGTCTCCACCGGGCGGACTGCTTCCTGCACCGGCGTCAACGCGGGGAACAACTCGGCGCGGCGATACAAGTTGGCGAGCCACTCCTCCGAGGTCGCGGTGCCGGCGGCCGGCGCTTGTTCGTACGCCTCGACGGCTTCCTCAGTGGCCTCCGCAGGCGCCTCCCGTTTGGGTTCGGCTTTCTCGCAAGGGAACCGCACCGTGAACGTCGTTCCTTTGCCCTCTTCGCTTTCCACAGTGACCTTTCCGCCTTGAACCTCGGTCAATTCCTTCACCAGCGCGAGGCCGATGCCGACGCCTTGATACTTCCGGCGGGCGGAGCCATCCGCCTGCCAGAACCGGTCGAAAACATGCGGCAGATTCTTTTGCGAAATGCCCATGCCGGTGTCTTTCACCAGCAGGACGAACTCATCGCCTTGCTTCTCCGCGCGCAAATCCACGCGCCCTCCTGCCGGCGTGAACTTCAGGGCGTTGAACAACAAATTGAGCAGAATCTTTTCGAGTTTATCGCGATCCGCGAGAACCGAGACCAGCTCTGGAGCAACCCAGGTTTCGAGTCTGATCCGTTTGTCGTCGGCGACCTGTCGCGCGGCGCTGGCCAGGCCTTTGAGGAAGTCGGACAACTCCAGCGGCTCGCGCTTGACGTCCATGCGGCCCGACTCCAGGCGCACCAGGTCGAGCAGGTCGTTAATCAACTTCAGCAGACGCATGCCATTCGAGTGCATCGTGGTCAGCAGGCCGCGCGTTTCCGGGTCCGTAACCCGTCCGTGCTGGTGCAGCATGGCTTCGAGCGGCGCCAGGAGCAACGTAAGCGGTGTGCGCAGCTCATGGCTGATGTTGGCGAAGAACCGGCTCTTGATCTGGTCAAGCTCGGTCAGCTTGCGATTGGTTTCCTGGAGTTGCTGCCGATTCCGGTCCAGTTCGTAGCGCAGGGCAAATTCGCGGAAACGAGCGCGCGACTGGAAATACGTCCCGACGACGACAATGATATCCATCAGGAGGATGAAGTAAAAATTGTTTACCAAGATGCCGGATGACGGAAGGACTCCGTGCCAGAGACCGGCCACGACATAAATGAGGAAAGCCAGAATGACGGCGATGACGCTTTCTGCCAAAGTCCACTGCAGGACTGCGCCCACCGCGAGCAGCACTAGATTTAGTCCCGCGTAGTAAGGCGATGCGAACCCTTCCTTCAATGCAATCATTCCCGCGATGAAAACAGCCGGCAGCATCGGAACAATGACGCCGAGCCACTTGCCGCAACGCCGACCTAGTTCTGTGTGCAGAAACGCCCAGATGGCCCCAGCAGAGACGGAGCACACAAGCCGAATTTTGAAAAACAGCCACAGCTTGTCGGGATAGACGAAGTAGTCGAGCAACGTGCCAGCGGGCATGAGCGAAACTACGAGCAAGCAACCAACCTTCGTGTTGACGATCCGCTCGTGTGCCTCGAAAGCGTGGAACGCTTTGAGAACATCCGGCAGACTTGCTGGCTGATGGCTACTCACTGCTCGGGTTTCGTGGCTTCAAAGTAGATATTAACCCCAGTGGTATCTGACTTCACGGCACAGTAATCAGGCCGCGCCAACATCGGTTTGAAGGCCGCGAGTTCCGCTCCTGAGCGGTAAATCAGGTGCCAGTCCATCACATATTCCATGGTCAGACGGCGAGGGTTGTATATGTCCACGTTGGTCGTAATCAGCAGGCCGCCGGGCGCGAGCCAATCGTAGAAGACCTCGCACAGACGTCGGCAGAGTGAGTCGGGCAAATAATCGAACAACCCGGCGCAGTAAATCAGATCGTAATGACTGTCTTTCGAGCGTTCGAACGTCCTCCCGCCATCCTTTGCGATCTGAGCCACGGACCGTTTAAAAAACTGAAGTTCCGTCGTCCGAGAATACTTGCGCTTAATACCTTCCAGAGTTGAGCGGGCATAATCGAGCGTCTCCGTGTTGAAATCCAGCAGCGCAAACCGTGCTTGGTTGGAAAAGTGCCTTTCCTCCAGAAATCGCTGCACCTCCCAGGCCGGTCCGCAACCCAAGCTAAGAATCCGCGCTACGCGGCCAGTCCTGATGGCTGCCGCCGTGCTTTCGACAATTCGGTCGGTCAAGTATAGGATGCGATTGCGATGCGCTTCGGCTGGCGGCTGGTTGAGAAACCAGACGTTGACAAGTTTGGCGAAAAGGGAGGCCCCTTCAAACGGAGGACGAACGATCATGTTAACCATCTCATAATCGCCGGCATAACCGAGCGGTTTATGAAACGTGCGATATAAAAAAGGAGCGCAAAGGAGCAAAGGATGGAGCTGTTGTCTGGCAAAAGTTCGATGGCTCGGCTGCATGTCAGCCTCTACGAGGGCGGCAGCTTCTTCAAATCTCTCAAACAATGCAGTCAGGACAGGAGTGGTGGATTGCGCTAAATCTTCAGCCACTTCCCGTTCCAGCTTGCCGCCGTTCACGGACGGACAAGAACGGACGCCCAATTCTACTTGCTCAATCCAGCGACGCAAATCCGCGAGGAAAGTCTGCGTGTCAACGACTGCCTGTTTGTATTGCGGAAGCACTTGGTAGTTCTTCTGCCACTCCTTGATGAAATCATTGAATTGATCCCGCAGCTTGATCCCCGAGTCGAAAGGAGCAAAGAAATCCACGTCGAGCCAGCCTTCCTCCAAGGACGTTTCGCAAACGGCCATGGTGCCGGTATTGACGAGGTGGTTGACCACAGCGCGCCCGGAATAAACTCCTTTTCCGTACAGTAGGATTTTGAAATTCGTCAGAACCTCGGAAAGCCGGAGCATCCAGGCAGGATTGTAGATTTCAAAGACGACGGAATGCCGCGTCAAACGCAGGATACTGGCGCGAAATTCCATTCCCTGGCTCGTTTCGGCCGTCACCAGGCTTTCGTTTACCTCGGAGTCTGTCATTGTCGGAGGCGGATGTTTGGACTTTTAACGTCGTGGCGGAGCAGAAACGCAGGCCTGAGAGTGCCCGAGCACCGCGGGCTATGCTCAAAAACGAATGTCCGCAATTGGCGCACTGACAATCTATGCCAGCGGACGCATAGCAGAAAAACGGTTGTGTGAATAGAATATTTGCTTTGGCAATTTGAAGGTGAGCGCAAGTCGGATTTTGGCAATGGGCGCACAAGCTGTCAGTCAAGGTGTGGCGGCAGAGGGCCCACGGCGTCAGCCGCGGGGAATAATGCGCCATCACCAAAAACACCGTCAGGGGCGACAGAATTGCGGCCGAAGAGAATCTCCTTTCGCCGCTTCGCGGCTCCGATTGCTAATACCGCAACGTAGTGGCTCTCATTTTTTCTTTGCTTCCAGCGATTTTTTCCGCCAGAAGTTGAAACCATGAACCTGAGCACCGGTTTCGGTCGCCGGCATTTCATCTTCCTGGCGTTAATCGAACTCTCCTTCCCATCAAGTGCGGTTTTCGGGCTCGGCTTCCGCATTCCCAACCAGGACGCCGAGGCGACGGCGCGGGGGAACGCGTTTGTTGCCACGGCAAACAATCCTTCTGCACTGTATTACAATCCGGCGGGCATTACGCTGCTCGAAGGCCAAAACGCCCAACTCGGAGCGCACGTCATCTCTGTAAATTCCCATTTCAAAGCGGCCACCGGCGGCACCGAAGCCGACACTGACTTTGAAATACAACCGGTGCCTCAGTTTTATTACGTCTATTCTCCAAAGGATTACCCGCTCGCGTTCGGACTTGGAATCTATGCTCCGTTCGGACTCGGCTTGGAGTGGCCCGACGACGGTGTCTTTCGTAACCTCGCGATCGAGGGGCGGCTGCAATACGTGACAATCAGCCCGATTGCGGCGTGGCGGGTTAACTCGACGCTTTCGATCGCTGCTGGACCAACGGTGAATTTTTCGACGGCCATGTTGCGCCGTGGAATGGGCTTCATTCCAAGCGATGAGTTCAGGTTTCGCGGGAATGGTTTCGCGTATGGCGCCAAGGTTGGTCTGCTGTGGCAACCGCATCCCATGTGGTCCCTTGGCGTAAGCTACTTCAGTCCCACTACGGTCAAGTATCGTGGCAACTCCACTGCCAAGCCAATCGTCCCCGAGAAGCGCGGCACGTCGGCAGAATTGGACTTTCCCCAATTCATCATGGCAGGTATCTCGTATCGGCCAACCACCAATTGGAACGTGGAGGTCGGGGTGGATTGGACGGATTGGGACACACTCGATACGGTCACGTTCAAAGGAACGGCGTTTGGCGACGTGCCGTTTCCTCTCAACTGGAAATCCAGTTACCTCGCGCACTTCGGCGTTACCCGCTACCTGTCAAACGGATATTGGGTAAGCGCAGGGTACTTTTTTAGTCAGAACTCCACGAGCGACCGAGATTTCAATCCGATCGTGCCGGACACAGATCTGCATGTGGCCAGTTTGGGGTTCGGACACAAAGGAGAAAGCTGGAATTGGGCGCTTTCCGGACAAGTCATTGCTGGACCGGCCCGACAAATCAACAACGGCAATTCGGCCGACGGGAGCTACCAGTTTTTCAATCAGGCCGTCAATTTTTCCATCGGCTATCATTTTTGAGCCTCGATCCGTTTTTGTTTCAGCACCTCGGCCGCCTTGGCAAAGAATTTATGCGCGCCGGTCCAGTTGATCAGCAATTCTCCGAGCCGTGGGAACAAAATGGCGGTCGCAAAAAGCGGCTTCACAGGAAAAGGATTGACAATCACCTCCGGCAAATCCCGCTGAATAGCCCGAACCACTGCTTTGGCAACGGGTTCTGGAGGCGAAGTTCCCAGGATCGCCGGAGCCGGGAAGCCTGTTTCCTTCTTCAGCTTCGCGTAGATTCCCGCTTCAACGAAGCCAGGACAGATGACCGAGGCGCTGACTCCGGTCCCACGATACGTGGCGCGCAAAGATGCGGTGAACGCAATCAGGGCCGCCTTGGTGGCTGCATACGGTTCTTGAAAAGCCGGGCCGGACTTGCCCGCCAGGGACGCCATGTTCACGATGTGCCCACAGTGTCGCTCCAGCATTTCAGGCAGCACCAGCCGTGTGAGCAACAACGGCGCTTCCAGGTTGATGCCGATGATGTCCCCGATATTTTCCTCAGGCAATTCGTGATAGGCGGATGTGTATTCTACTCCTGCGTTGTTGATCAACAAGTCAATTCGGCCGAATTCATTTTTAGCTTCTTCAACCACGGAGCGCAGTTGAGAAGCGTGGCGAAAATTGGCTACCAGAGGAATCGCGCGAACTCCGCGCTGGCAAACCGCTTCCTTGAGGCTGTCCAGCCCTTCGCCAGGATACGCAGCCAGAAATAAATTCACTCCTTGTTCAGCCAGAGCCAAAGCGATGTAGCGGCCCAGACCTCCGGAAGCGCCCGTCAGAATAGCCGTTTTTCCCGATAGGTTTCGCATCAGTTTAGCAAGGGCAGTGAACTCAACGGCGTTCCCATCGACGATAGCTTTCAGATCTCATTTCAGTTTCTCCGGCTTTCACGGTTCATTTCAGGCGAAGTGTAAGGAGAAACCAAACACTCAACAATCATTAAAGTTTTCCACGATTGCATCCCTATCCCGTGATCGTGAACTGGGGCGCAAGTCGGATTCTGGCAATGGGGCGCGCAAGCCGTCAGCCACGGTGCGGCGCAGAGGGTAGTCCACGGCGTCAGCGGTGGGGAAAAACGCGCCATCACCAAAAGCCCCGTCGGAGGCGCCGTCGGGGGCCCGTCGGGGGCGACAGCATTGCGGCCAAAGAGAATTTCCTTTCACCGTTTCGCGGCTCCGCTTGCTCATACCGCGACCCACGGTTGAAGCCGCGGGCTACTTTCGACCGCTGCTCCGCAGCTACTTATCGCCGCTCTTAAAACTAATTTGCGCCCGAGAGCGGCCCGCCAGGGCTTTTTCGTTGTAAGCCACCCGTTCC
>WNFW01003906.1_pt1 | contig 11799 bp, 8 predicted proteins | sample 5400131 | NCBI WGS metagenome assembly WNFW01 (sample SAMN13153362, study PRJNA577476) | soil metagenome | isolation source: 20 cm soil or saprolite under grassland replicate 1 | place: USA:California | collected 2016-06-15
GGGATCGTCAGCGCCATTGGCTCTGCTGATTCTTATAAGGACGTTTTGGAAAATCCGGATCGCATTTCCAAAGCGGTGCTGGCGAAAGGACTCGATAGCAATACTGCGTTTGAAATTTTATCGATCGATATCGCCGATGTTGATGTGGGCGACAACATCGGCGCGAAATTGCAAAGCGAACAGGCGGACGCGGACAAGCGCATCGCCCAGGCGAAAGCGGAAGTGCGACGCGCCGCCGCGGTCGCGGTGGAGCAGGAGATGCGGGCGAAGACGCAGGAAATGCGCGCGAAAGTTGTCGAGGCGGAGTCGCTCGTTCCCCAGGCGATGGCGGATGCATTTCGCTCCGGCAATCTTGGCATAATGGATTACGTGCGGATGAAAAACGTGCAGGCCGATACTTCGATGCGCGAATCGATTGCCGGGACTGATAAGCCGCCTGCGGCATCGTGATTCGTTAAAAATGTTACAAAGTTAAAACGGATTTCCATTCCATGATTTAACGATTTAACGCGACATGCACTGGGATCAAAACATCATTTTCATCATCATCGCCGCGATCATCGGTATCTCGCGGTTGGTTTCGCGCATCTCCGAGGAATCGAAGAAACAATCGCAACGACGAGGTCAACCTCCGCAGGGTCCGCCACCGCAGCCGGGAATTCCACAGCCCATTCAGCGAACGCGACCGAAAACCGACGAAGAGCGCGTCCGGGAATTCCTGGAAGCGCTGGGCCAGCCGGCGGGAGCAGCGCCACCGCCGAAAGCACTGCCGCGCGCACAAATTCCACCGCGGCCACTTGCGCCGGTCCAGCCGCCGGCATCAATGCGGCCCTTCGCCAAACCGGTATTCCGTACCTGGAAGGAACAGGCCAAGGAGATCGTGGTGTTGCAGCAACCCGCAAAAGCCGCGCCGCCTGAAATCAGGCGCATTGTTGTTTCGCCACCTGTTCCGGCCGAGGCTAACGAGCCGGGTACGTGGATTGAACAAGCGCAAACTCCTGCGGGGACGAAGATGTCCATCGCGCAAACAGATGATCAGCCGAGCGTCCGCGCATCGGCCGACACAATTTGGAAACAAGCTTTGCGTTCCCCGGACGCGGCGCGCACAGCGATTATTTTGCGGGAAATTTTTGGACCGCCACGCGGTGTTCAATCGTCGAATTTCGTTTTCGAAACGCTCTGACGGCTTAAATCGAAATTCCCCGCTCCGGTAGTTGGTTGCATGAAAAAAAGGGAAGCACGTGCCTAGCGCCAAAGGCGCGCGGCGTTCATTCTAGCCTTGGGCAGCGCCCTAGGAATTCGTTTTCAGCGCTCGTCTAGAATGCAATCAATGTCCTGCGGCGATGCCCCAGGCTGTTTTGACACCGCGCCGTTGGCGCTAAACACGTACGGAATGAGGTGAGGGCGCTTTGATCAAGCGACGAGGTCATCTACTCGCGCTTGAGCTCCCGTTTCTATTTTGTAGCTTGATCCCTTCGCCGCCGGCGTGGCGGAACTGGCAGACGCGCTGGACTCAAAATCCAGTGATCGCAAGATCGTGTGGGTTCGATCCCCTCCGCCGGCACTCCCTCCGCTAATTAGCACAAACTACCGCAGTAATTTGACACTTTATGACACTTACACCTTTGATGGCTGCGTCATAGCTAATCGGTGCTCCGCACGGCGGATACGCAATGACTCCACCCGCCCCCTTAAAGGCGGCTCGGTGCGCTGCTATCGCCGCGGTACGACTTTTTCCTAGGCTAATTTTCTTGGGCAGGACTTCCCGCGTGTTTAGGCCTAAACTGTTTAGACCTAAACTTTTTTGGTCGCGATATTGTCCATTCTGACCAACTGCCGAGCGCATTTCTGGAGTTGGAACAGACGCTACTGTGATCGGGCGTTGCTAGGGAATCAGGACAAAGATAATCCCGCATTTTCAGCAAACAAGCTGGACACCGGCGAACGTTGGAGCGCATCCTTCGGAAAATAATCTGGAATCGAGCGAGGGACCTGTTCCTCCCGGTAGTTCCTCTCCTCATTCCAGTTTTGCAGTTCCAAAGCGAGTAACGGACCGGGAGAACAGAAAGAAACTCCCTATGCATCGTCCGACGCCTCTCAATACAGCAACTCTACCCACGCCAAATTTAATCAGCCGGTCGCCCTTGCGGCGCTGCTTTCCTGTCGTCCTCCTCGTGCTCGGCTTGTTGGCACTTTCGCCAACCGCGCGAGCGGTTGACCCGCCACCGGACGGAGGTTATCCCGGTAACAACACCGCTGAGGGTGCCGATGCGCTCTTGCACCTCACGACCGGCACTGACAACACAGCCATCGGTTTTGATGCGCTCTTTAGCAACACCACCGGCTTGGCCAATACGGCCACCGGTTTTCAAGCGCTCCAGAGCAACACCAACGGCATCAACAACACGGCCAGCGGTTTTGACGCGCTCAATTCCAACACAACCGGCGACCAAAACACGGCCACCGGTTTTGAGGCGCTCTCATCAAACACAACTGGTAGCGAAAACACGGCCACCGGGACTTTTGCGCTTATTCGCAACACAACCGGCATCTTCAACACGGCCATCGGTGAAGGTGCACTTTCATCCAACACCACCGCAAGCAACAACACAGCTAGCGGTTTTCAAGCGCTCTCATTCAACACAACCGGCAGCAACAACACGGCCAACGGTGTTAATGCGCTCTTTGACAACAATGCTGATAACAACACTGGCACCGGTGGTAACGCGCTCTCATCCAACACAACCGGCACCCAAAACACGGCTACCGGAGTTGATGCACTCGAAAGCAACAAAATCGGCAACTACAACACGGCCACCGGGGTGCTGGCGCTTAATCACAACACCAGTGGCAGCAACAACGTCGCCAGCGGAGTGAATGCGCTTTATACTAATCAGAGGGGGCGCGATAATACAGCCGAAGGGTTTCAGGCGCTCAAAAACAATACTGGCTCATCCAATATCGCGATGGGGAGCAGCGCCGGCGTGAACCTCACCACAGGCAGCAACAATATCGATATCGGCAACCAAGGCGTTGCTGGCGACTCGAACACCATCCGCATCGGAGGCCATACCCCTAATTTTGGATTTCAAACAGCCACATTTATCGCCGGCATTCATGGAGTAGCTGTTACAGGTTCAGCAGTAGTTGTGAATAGCAGCGGTCAACTTGGGACAGCGCCGTCCTCGGAGCGTTTCAAGGAAGCGATCAAGCCGATGGACAAAGCGAGTGAAGCGATCCTCGCGCTCAAGCCGGTGACCTTCCGTTACAAACAAGAACTTGATCCCAATGGTATCCCACAGTTTGGGCTAATAGCTGAGGAAGTAGAGAAGATTAATCCTGATCTAGTAGTTCGGGGCGAGGACGGAAAAATTATGACGGTCCGCTACGAAGCAGTAAACGCGATGCTACTGAATGAGTTCTTGAAAGAGCATCGGACGGTCCAAGAGTTGCGGGAATTGGCTGCAAAGCAGCAGGCACTTGCGGCGCAGCAGCAGAAGCAAATCGAAGCCCTCACTGCGACTGTTCAGAAGGTGAGCGATCAGGTCGCCCTCGGCAAACCTGCACCACAGTTAGTCGCCAACCCTTAAATAGCTCATCACCTAGAATCCGACGTCGGCCACTCTTGAAACTGGTGCACGGGATTAGCTAACTCTGGCATCATGCCGCCAATGAAATACTGGGAAATCGTCGCTGACAAGCTGGGCGGTGCCGGTTCGCACTAGGACTATCGTAGTGCTGTGACACGCTTATACAGTTCGAATAATTTCGCTAAGCTCTGAATTAAAGCGCATCTGTATCGGTGGCGCTGTTATTTGCGAGGTTTGGATCCGGAACGCGGCCAGGGGAAGTTACACTCGCGGTATTTGAGATTGAACCCGTGGCCGATGCACTGATTGTGCCAGTCGCCTTGTAAGTAATCTTGCTACCAGCTGGCATGGTGACGGTATCATGAATGCTGCCGCCGGCGGCTGCCATAAAGCCTGAGGCGCCGCCAGTCTGGGTGGCAGTGAAGGTTACCCCCGTAAATGTTGCCGGAAAATTGTCCTGAATGACTGCGCCCGCCACATTACTCGGGCCGGCGTTCGTCACCACAATTGTGTAGGTGTTCTTGGTCCCGGCAACGGCAGCGGTTTTGCCATCTGTCACGGTAGCTTTCAAGTCAGCCTTTAATGTTATCGTGTCAGAATCCGTGGCGCTGTTGTTTGCTGCGTTTGGATCGGGAAGATCGGCTGGCTTAGTCACCGTCGCAGTATTTGAGAGAGGGCCGCTCGCCGACGTGCTGACTTTGCCTTTGGCCGTGTACGTGATCTTGCTACCAGAGGACATGTTAACAGTATCGGTGATGTTGCTGCTGCCGCTTGCGGTGAACCCTGTAGCCCCGCCCACCTGCGTTGCAGTATAAGTCACATTGATGAAGTTGCTCGGGAATGTGTCGGTAACAGTCGCACCTGTGACAGCTGAAGGCCCAGCGTTACTGACCACAATGGTGTAGGTGTTCTGTGCTCCTGCGGCAATTGATGTTTTGTTGTCTGTGACCGTCACTTTTAGGTCAGCTGCGCGCGTGATGGTACTCGTCTCAGTAGAAGAGTTATTTGTTAAATCCGTATCTGGCTCGTTAGCTATTACACTTGCTGCATTGGAAATTGTTCCAGCCGATAGCGGTTTAACTACAAGAGTAATTGTTGCAACACTGGAGGCTGCTAAACTGGGAATCCGGCAGGTGACAGTGCTCCCAGACCGGGTGCACGCTCCTACAGTTGAAGTAGCGGAGATAAACGAAACACCGCTCGGCATTGTGTCTGTGACGACTAATCCGGTAGCCAAGCTAGAGCCATTGTTCCTGACGTCGATTGTGTAGGTCAGGAGATTACCTGCCGGACACGGATCCGGGACGTCACTTTGAGTCACCGAGAGGTCGACTGGCACTGAGGCGCCTTCCTGGATCGGGTAAACGCCGCCGCCTGTGTAATCCGCCACCCACAGTTTGCCGACTTCGTCTTCGGTGAAGCTGATAATCGACATGGTCGTTTGATGTAAAATAGAGTTCTGCCAAACGCCGTTCAACGGTTGCAGTCCCCAGATTTCACCGCTGCACCAATCGCCGAAAAAATAAATTCCTTGCAAGCCGGGATAGCGTGTGCCGCGGTAAATTGTGCCGCCCGAAATTGCGCAGCCCTGCGTATGATCGTACTCCGTCGCGGGCAGCGTTAGGCCCGTCGTATCGCACGTTGTCGCCTCGAAACAAAGACTGCCTTCCATAATATCCCACCCGTAATTAGCCCCACCTCCGCTATCAGCGGGCTGAAAATCGACTTCTTCGCGCGCAGCCTGACCAACATCGGCTATGTAATAATCTCCTGTCGCGCGATCGAAGGAAGAACGCCATGGGTTTCGTAAACCAGTCGCCCATATTTCCGGCCGCGCGTTGGCGGTGCTTACATAAGGATTGGTCGGGGGAATGGTGTACGTAGCCGGCGCGCCGGTCTCAACGTCAATTCTCAGGAGCTTGCCGCGCAAGACACTCAGATCCTGCCCGAGACTATCTGGGGATGATCCCGAACCAGTACCAATGCCAAAGTAAAGATAGCCGTCCACTGGTCCAAAACTTAGCTCACCTCCGTAATGATCTGGGAACGGGCCATCTTTCAGTATAACTTGCTCACTGTTCGCATCGGCCACATCGGCGCTTGTCGAGCTAACAGAATAGCGGGCAATAATCAGGTACCCGTCAGAGGTGGTGTAGTTCACATAAAAGTGTCGTTTGTTCGCAAAATCGGAAGGAAATGCGATGCTTAACAGTCCTTTTGTTCCGCTCGTGCTTCCAACTTGGGCTGAGATATCAAGAAACGGGGTGTTCAAAATCGCGCCGTTCTTCACGATCCTTATCCGGCCTGCTTGCTCGACCACAAACAATCGATTGCTCCCGTCGTGCGCTGACGCCAGATCCGTAGGGTGTTTGAACCCAGCAGTTGGCTTGCCGAAGGAGATGGCCGGCCAGCTCTGTCCTTTGACTGATGCGCTGACACAGCCGAGCGCCAGAATTACCGCAGTGAATTTGTACTGGAAAGCCATTCGTGGGCCTTTGCCGCGCAATCGGACAGACTTATCTAATTGTTTGGCGAGCCTCACCGGTGACTGTTCAACACGTGACCTGCCAATGGATCGCATCAGTTGTGCGTCGAGAGTGCCAAATCTGTGACTGATGTCGAGTTAAACTATGATTTGCATGTTCTCGGGCTGGAACACCGTTTGATGGCTACCCTAGAAGACGGAAAACTGCTGTGGCGGCAACATGCCAGCACGAACGCAGCGCCGTTAGCCGAGATGGTTGGCGCTGGTCGTTCAGGTCTGGGCGAACGAATCATTGGGGCCAAGAATCGGGGTTAAAAAGCGACATTCTGACAGCAACAAGCGAACCCAATCAGAGCGTGTCCGTGTCGGTAGCGCTGTTGTTACTTGGAATGGGATCGGTCACTCCACTAGGTCCCGCCACAGTTACGCTGTCGGAAATCGAATCGGTGGCAGATGCGCTGATCGTGCCGGTCGCTTTGTAAGTAATCTTGCTACTCGATGGCATCGTCACGGTGTTGTTAATGTTGCCGCTGCCGCTGGCAGTAAAGCCGGAGGCACCACCAGTCTGGGTAGCGGTGTACGTGACTCCAGTAAACGTGCTTGGGAAAGTATCGTTAATCACGGCGCCAGAGACATTGCTCGGGCCGATGTTGGTCACGACAATAGTGTAGGTGTTCTTTTGACCAGCTACCGCCGTGGTCTTGTTATCATTTACTGTGACCTTGAGATCGGCCTTGTGTGTGATGGTGCTAGTATCAGTTGCAGTGTTGTTAGCGGGGTTTGGATCATTGGCGCCCTTAGGAAGAGTGACAGTAGCAGTGTTGGACAGGACGCCATTGGCAGAGGGACTGACTTTTCCGGTCGCCTTGTAGCTAACAGAACTGGTAGCGGGTAAGGTGAGCGCGTCGTTGATATTGCCGGTGCCGCTGGCGGTGAATCCCGAAGCGCCAGCAGTTCCGGTAGCGGTAAAGGTCACAGGCGTGAAGATAGCCGGGAAATTATCCACCACTGTCGCGCCAGTAGCACTGCTCGGACCGGCATTGGTCACCTTGATCGTGTAAGTATCCTTCTGACCAGCAGCAATCGTGGTCTTAAAATCCGTCACGGTGACTTTGAGATCTGCTGGCGTGGGGGTGGGACTCGGAAACGGAGGTGGAGTAGCAGTCGGATCCCGGCCTACTCCGTACTGGCTTCCAACCGCGGTTACGCCTCCGTTGGTAAAATCAACTTCTAATAGTTCCGGGGAAGCTGGAATTGCACCGACCATTTGGTAGGTCGATGTGCTGACGATGGTAGTGAATTGGTCTGCGGCTTTCGAGCTGGTAACGTAACAGTAACGGCCATCGATCGTGAAGGTAAGCCAGCTCGGATTGTCGTTGGGCAGCGTGACCAAGTGAGTCTGCCGCGGAGGAAGCGAGGTAATGTTGAAGACGTGGACGAAATGGTTCCCGGGTCCCCTGTCACATACCCACGCTTCATGCTGGTCAGGGGTCATGCCGATGCCGTGCGGCCAGCTCCCGTTGTACGTCGTCCCGACAAAAAGGGCGCTGCGGACAATTCGGCCTGTGGCGAGATCAGCATATTGAAAACCATACGTCCCGATGACGTTAGCGATTAGGAAACGGTTGTCGGCGGTGACGACAAATGGCTGAACAATTCCGGTGAATTGGTCGGTGGCGAGAACAACCTGATCATCGGTAGTGGAGACGACCCGGACGCGGTGATCGAGCCCGTCCTTGTTCTCCATAAAAACCTTCGTGCCGTCGAGGCTGCAAAGGGTATCATGCGTCCTCGATGGCATCGCGATTGTTGACAGAAGGTTGCCTGTCACTGCGTCCAGAACGAGCTCGTATGGAGAATTCGGGTCGCTCTCCCATGTAGGAACATAGAGCTTTTGTCCATCCGGCGTCACGTCGCCCCTATCGACTCCGGGCGTGTGAACGACGCGATCCCAGATAAGGGAGTCGTTTGTGAGGTCGACGCAAGCGATATGACCTTCCTCGTTCAGATTGTGGAAGAGATATAATCGCGCGGTTGGCATAGCTGCGGCCGCTCCGCGCAAATTGGCGCCAGCCAGCGAAACCACGTTGAGCGTTTTTACCAGGCCGTGCGAGTTGTTGATGTCGTGGACGGTAATAGTGCCGTCGCTGTGGGGGGCATAAATAAACTGCCCATTCATCGCGGTCGCGCTAATAGTGAGAAGAAAGTTCTGCTGCGCATCGGGTTGAATGCCGTTAAATGCGGCAATAGTAAGTGGATAGCTGCCGGCGAAGCCCAAGGCGGGCGTTCCGGCGAGAGTCGCAGTCCCATCACCATTGTCGACGAAGAAAACTCCTCCCGGCAACGCACCGGTCTCTATGATCGCGGGCGAACCAGGGGAGGTAATGGTAAACGTTCCGGGTACGCCGGCGGTGAAGGTCACGCTATTCCCGCTGGTAATCTGTGGAGCAGCTGCCATCTGTGCGAAGATAGCCAAGGTCTGTGCAAAGATAGCTAAGCCCGTCGTCGCCAGTACGAGGGCTAAGGAAGTCGCAATGCGTTGCACAGTACAACACGGCGCCGTCACAGTTGGGCAGCGTGAGCAAAAATCAGCTCAACAGCAAGCGAAATTGGCGGCGCCGGTGGCAGGCGCCAGCGGACGCTTTCGGGCGACGTTAAAGAATAAAATGAGATAAAAGTGAGGAAGACATCCGGTAGCCCATTGGCTGCTCGGGGAATCATATTGTGACGAACTGCTGAGCGTTATGGTGCGGGCCGAATGGCGGAAAGTGGCACAATGTAGTCGGCCCCCACGTAACGAACGCGAGCAGCATCTCTTCCTTCACGACCGAGGAAAGTCATACGGTGACCTCCCGCCAAAGTAATAACACGAGAACCAGCTTGGACAGGAACGTCGCGATTTAGGCTCACAGTTGCGCCGACTTTTAGGTCAAAAAGGTTCTGCAAATAGGATGGCGAGTTCGCAGCGGGCGGAGAAGTCGATGAGCCTACGCCAACCTGACCAACCGCGTTGGGCGAAGCGGTCCGAACCGACGATGCACTCGGTCCGTTAGGCCATCTCTGCGCCCCTTGATTTTCCTGAGCGACGGGCTTCTGCATCGACGACGATGTTCCTATCAATGTGACCGCCATCCAGACGACCATGCAGATTGCCGCAATCGCTAGAAGAACGCACAGCGCAATTCCGATTGTTCTCCGCTGTGCGGCATCGCGCTTGTCCCGTTCGTGTTGAAACACTTCTTGGGCGTCGGCCAGGAAAGCATCAATCATGAATGATGCCTGATCTCTGCCGAGATTGCGCAGAAGTTCCGGCGTGGTGCAGCCAAGTTTCATCAACTTGTTCTTTTGGCTTAGGGTTGCTTTCGGTTCGAAAACGCCTTTCGGAGGGATCTCCAACTTCGTCGTCGGGATATCAGAAAAGCCAGGGTGATTGATGGTAAGCGAGCTTGGAATTTCTGCCTCCGGTGCTGGCGGTGGCTCCTCAACCGGAAGCTCGCTTAGGACATCAGCAATATACTTCCAATCCTCAAAGCCATTGCGCCAGATGTAGTCTGTCTCTACCGACTTTCCCTGGTTTAACCTTTTTCGGATTTGTTCTGCGGAGTACGGGCCGAGTCGTTTTCCGTCTGCCGAGAGATAATAGCGAATCGGATCGCTCACGTTTTTTTGGTCTGGTCGAGCGAGATCACGCGTTCCACCTCGCCATAGTGATTAAGTACACGAATCTCTCCGCGTCCAAATTTCGCTCGCGCTTTCGCGTAACCGATGGCGTCGTCCTTCGCACTCTCGCCAATCCAGTACGGCCCGACGCCTGGCCCTTCGTAACCCTGCCATCCGCCCTTAAATGGCCGAATCTCGATGATCGTTTGAGGCTGTTGCACGGGATTAGCTAGTTCTGGCATGATGCCGCCAATGAAATACTGGGAAGTCATCGGTGACAAGCTCAGCGCTGCTGGCCGGTCATAGGGCTATTGCAGCGCCGTTACCCGAGATGGCTGGCGTTGGATTGTGGACGCCGGTTCCTAACGCATCGGACTAAAGTCCTATATACGGCTGTTGGGAATGCGTGTAAAAGTGCCTTCGATTACGTCACCCGACGTTTCAACGGATCTTCGGCCCGAGCTGAAGAGCCCATGGAGCTGGAGCTGCGCTGGGACACCGCTTAACGCGATCGCTAGATCCAACAGGAGCCCGAGTCAGCGGAAATGAGGCTGCTGTTCCAAGGCAGCTCGTGAGGATGGGTTCTGGCTTCTGCGCGGAACTGGATTGCAGTTAACGCAGTTCAACAATCCAACCTAAACAAACAATGAAACGAACAAAAACGACAAGTCTACCTATAAGAAATTCGATCAGCCGGTCGCTCTCGCGGCCCGGTTTTCTTCTCATCTCGCTCGCTTGGACCACGTGCGTCCAATAAACACAATATCTATTGTATCTACGGATTAAAAACGCAATTAATTTAATATGTTTTTGACAAAATAAGGTTGAGGTGATTCAAGCTGGCTTAGGCAATGTTCGAGGCATTTTCCCAATTTTCCGCAATTATCCTTCGCGATCCGATGTGGCCCACGACACGATCTAAGTTCGGGTCTGCCGGCCGATGTCGGTGTTCCCAACTATCGCTCAGTAACACGATTAATCGCCTCCAAGTTTGGCTTAGAGGCTTTGGGCTTTTTTTTCTCGTTCGGCTAATTCTCGCCTCAAGCGCTTTAGCACAAGACCCCGCCACCGTCGGTCAATGGTCATCAGTGATGACATGGCCATACATGGCTGTGCATGCTCATGTGCTGCCGACTGGCAAGGTGCTGTGGTGGCCTTCCTTCTCGTTGGGAGATAACCCCCAACTCTGGAATCCGGCCACGAATGTAATCACAGCAGCTCCAAAGGCTGGCGCAAACATCTTCTGTTCAGGCCATGCTTTCCTTCCCGATGGCCGTCTACTGGTGGGAGGTGGGCACATAGATGATTACGTAGGCATACCGAATGCCAACATCTATGACCCATTCAGCAATGCCTGGACCCGCCTGCCTGATATGAACAATGGTCGCTGGTATCCGACTAATACCACCCTGCCCAATGGTGACGTGCTTGTGAGTAGTGGGTGGATCGATACGACTCAGGGTGTCAACGTTGAGCCTCAGGTTTGGCAAACGGCGACCGGCTCCTGGCGCAATCTAACCGCGGCACATCTCGCTCTGCCCTTCTATCCATTCATGCACCTGGCGCCAAACGGCAAAGTCTTCTGCGCGGGCCCATCGGCCGTAACCCGCTACTTGGATGTCACGGGTGCGGGAGCTTGGAGTGTGGTGGCCAATAGTAACTTCGGCACTCGCAATTGGGGATCATCCGTAATGTATGATGACGGGAAAGTATTATTAATGGGAGGAACCACCTGTGGTGCATACGCCGCAAACTGCACCCTTCCCACGGCCACGGCAGAGATAATTGACCTCAAGAGTCCGACTCCTAGCTGGATCTATACGAGGTCAATGAATGGAGGTCGCAAGCTCCACAACGCGACGTTGCTGCCAGACGGGAAAGTGTTGGTTACCGGTGGATCTAGGAGTGTCGACAACGTGAACCAATTCTCGAGCGATCCAGCATACGACGCCGAAATGTGGGATCCGGCAACTGGCACTTGGCAGACCATGGCTAGCTTCACCATATATCGAGGCTATCACTCCATCGCGCTCCTGTTGCCGGATGGCCGCGTTTTATCCGCCG
>WNFW01002934.1_pt1 | contig 11796 bp, 16 predicted proteins | sample 5400131 | NCBI WGS metagenome assembly WNFW01 (sample SAMN13153362, study PRJNA577476) | soil metagenome | isolation source: 20 cm soil or saprolite under grassland replicate 1 | place: USA:California | collected 2016-06-15
CCCCTCGTGGCCGTTCTTCCCGTTCACGAATGAACATTGTGGCTTTCGCGGCTCCACACAAGCATAAAGCGCCAGGACAGATCGTGCGTCGCAGCGTTTATCGCGTGGAAACTCAAATCCTGTGAGGGTGCCGGCGGAGGGGCTCGAACCCACACGATCTTGCGATCACTGGATTTTGAGTCCAGCGCGTCTGCCAATTCCGCCACGCCGGCGAGAGAAGTGTGAAGCTACGAAATCAAAGGCGAAGCTCAAGCGGTTCCGATGTGTTGAATCGGGACGCGTATCAAGAAATCCGATCGCCCCCGACTACATGTCATTGCCGAGACTCGAACTCGATTGCTGGTTACCGATATCGGAAGTTCCAACATTTCGGTTCAGCAGGTAATTTGTTTTTCCAGATCAATTTCTTCTGCCAAAAGATTTGCGTGGAAAATTCCAGTCGCCGCGCTTGCACAATACCGCGCAGTTTCCGCGCTTACTTGTTCGCCAACAGCAACGGGCATTTGTGAATCCAAATCAAAAACAATAAAGGTTTTCATTTTTTTAAATTCCTTTCCACTGATGTAATGCGGGAAATCCGGCGCGAAACCGCCAAAATAAACGCGTGAGGATTGCGCCAGTGGCGTCCAAACGGGGCGCACCCCGGAAATATGTAAGGGGATCGAGCTGATATTCTCGCGATTACTTCCGCTGCCATCGTCTTGCCGGTTCCCGAAAGGCCGGTGAAAAGGAACGCCCGCGTCGAGCGCTTCAATGCGTTCCTCAGCCGTGTTGCTTAAAAAAGAGCGCGAGCGAAGGAAGAAGGACGCCCGCGCTCCCTCTGATATGAAACAATTTTAATCCATTGAGCTATCCTCACCCGAGGCAGCCCACGGTCCGATTTCTTAACCCCAACGAAAACGCACGGTGAAGCATGAAAAATCCCAAGAAGTTCAATGCGTTATTGAGCGCGGCGGAAAGCGCTTCGTTGTGCGCGCCGATGAAATCCTGACTGCATTTCTGGAAGCGGAACGGGCGATTCACCAGTTTGCGGTGAGTTTATTGTCGTAAGACTTTCACCACTCTCTGAAATCGCCGTTGTGCTTGTGGGAGCTTGACATTCTGTGGCACTCGATCCGAAAACTCCGAACCTATGAAGAAATACATACTGTCTTTAGTAGGTATCTTCGTTGCGATGGCGTTTATCGCTTCTTGTCAGCAGGAGGGAACGACAGTTACGGAAGAACCTGCTAACGGGCCACCCGCGTATATGAATCGTCCTGCGCCGTCACCGACGCGCTAGCGCAAGAAGCGCGGTCGGACTTTGGGCTGTGCGAAAACGTGCAGGCGGATGAAAGCTGACTGCGTTTCTGGAACTCGAAGCGGCGATCCTGACAGAGCAAGGCCAAAAGCCCTTGCCGTGTCATCCTTCGTCGTTTTCGCGCTATTCATCGAAAAGGATTTGCGCTGTGCTTTTTGAAATAACAAGTAATCGGCCATTCACAATGCTGCGATCGTCATCGGTCAAAGCGAACTGGACGAACCAGCAGTTCGGATAAGAACTGTAAAAAAAAACGCGGTCGCCACGCACGTGGCAGTAGTCTTCCGGCAGAGTATCCCTGATCTTAAAAGAACGGACAAGTGACGGTCGATATCGGTCGTGAAAGATCGCCAAAGCTTGCTCTCGGTATATAGGAAATGTCTTCCGAAGGCGGCGCATGTTTGATCGACTGGTCCGATAGCGCCTGACACATTTGATGATCAGTTCAACTAATCGGATTTCTAATTTTCACTAACGTCATGTTGTAATTGTTCTTGGCTTTGTGAAGCGTCTCGACCGGTGTTCCTTCGCGTCCCCCAGACGCAAGAACACCGCCCTCGCACTTGGGAAACCCGTGCCGATGCCTTGCGCGGGCGAACTTCATAAAGGTGTTGCGGGCCGTCATCGCGTTCGTCCATATCACTTTGTCATTGCTGTGTGGAGAGCAAAAACAAAATCGGACGCACGGCTACATAATGAAGCTCAAGCGCGTAATAGGAGTGGTAGGACTTGTCGCGGTGTATTGCGGGCCGGGGCTGTTCTTCATCTTAGCGGTGGCACTCGGCGTGAACATCGGCGTCGCACTGTTTATCACACTGGGCATGGTGATAGTAATTCGCTTCGTCTTGAATATCGATTTCTAACATTCGCTGGGACAGATTGAAAGTCGCACGCGTCATGGGGCGGCGCTGTATCAGTTTTTTGTTGCTGTGGGGAGAGCAAAAGCGACAGAATCCCGGCTGCGTGAAATGTTCGGCGACTACGCTCGCTATGTTGGCAGTTCTGTCCGCGTCACTCGCGCTGGCTGAAGACTTCAAAACCATCAAGGGCAAGGTGTACAAAGATGCCACCATCAGCCGTGTCGATGCGGACGGGATCGTGCTTAGAACCAAAACGGGAATTTCTAAGGTCTATTTCATTGAACTCCCCAAAGACGTTCAGGAACGGTTTCATCCCCGTCCCAGTCCTACGAAGACCGTCGCGGCACAGCGCCAGCGCGAGCCGATCAAGAAAACGGGCTGGGCAGCGGCGATGGCAAATCCGATTGCTTTTATAGTATTCGTGGTTGCCGGGACTATTATTATTGCCGGCGTGGTGTTTGCTATGGTCCGTAGTCGTCTTCGATCAAGTAACGATGCGAGCAAAGTCTAAATGAAATGCTGGGAAATCATTCTGGAAAATCTCCGCAACGCTGGGTGGAATTGGGTTGTGGCCGCAGAGCGTGAGGACGCTGGACGCTTTATAGTGCATGCAGATCAAGAGTTGCCTGCCTTTCTCGAACTCGAATCCGCGATTCGCGATAAGCAGTCTCGGTTGCGCGGACCTTGCTAATAGTCCCGACTGCCGCCGTCAGTTAGCTCGACGCCGCAAGCAGCGGCTGCCGAGCCGCATTTACGAAAATACCAAAAGCTTAGCAGCGTAATTTGCGCCGCAGCGCAGCCAAGCCGAGCAAACCGCAACCGAGCAGAGAAACTGTTGAGCCGCCATCGGGCACCCCAACCCCTCCGATCACGAGCGTGAAGTTCTGGTTCGGTAACCCAGTCCCCCACGACCATACGTAGGTGCCGGGCGTCACGCCGAGGCTGGCGAAGGTTGCGTTGTTAAAGGTCAGGCTATCCGATAGAGCATCACCGGAGTCATAGCCCGTTGGCACGAAAAGAAAGTTAAAAATAGATCTGAGGGCAACAAAGTCTCCGCTACCAGTGGTGGCGAAAAAAAAGCCCCCGGGGCCGAAACTCGTCGGTCCGGTGAATCCGGTGTAACGGTCTGTGGCCGTTTGCAAACCATCCCCCATGAAAATTAGACTCGAACTTGCTTCAATCCCGTGGCCGCTGCCTTGGAATGAGCCCTGGAGAGTCAGTCCGGTCAAGTTAAAGGCTCCACTTCCGTTCGCCACAACGTTGGACCCGACTTGCTCCAGCGTTACGGTGAAACCTTGGGCGGGCTGGACGGAAAAGAGCGACGTGACGGCAATTCCGAAAAGTATAAGCGGTAGGAGTTTCTTGGGTAAGGCTTCCATGCCAGATTTAAGAGCATTAAGGATGCCATTGCAGAGCGAAATACTAAATGCCTCTCGCCCGGTTCGTTTTAAAAAGATCGGCTGCTACGTAAGAATCAAGAAAGTGTAAAAACACGCCGAAACTGTTAAGAACGCCGACGATTTGGCACGCCCAGAGTTCACCATTCTGTGAACTCGCCGCGTGCTCGTGCGCCTCGATTGCCAGCAGCATCGTGAACACGAATCACAGCATCATGTCAACGGCTGTGATGTCTCGCGTAGCCCACGGCGTTGCTAAGTTCGCGTGCCTGTCGCTCCGACTCAACCAGTGGTTTAGTCGAATGGACTGATGGAGACAGCTTCCGCGTGCGGCTGGCCGAGGGTCGCTTGGAAACTTTTCGTCTGTATTTTATAGACACCAGCGAATCGCGCTCACGCGGCACACGGTCCGATGAACAAGCGGCCTACTTCGGACTAACGCGAGCGCAGGCAATCGAACTTGGCAGCCAGGCGAAGGTATTCACGGCAAGGGCTCTTGCACAACCGTTCACAATCTACACACGTTGGCGGAAAGTTTTTGGACCAACTCGCTACTATGCAATCGTTGTCACAGCAGCCGGTCACGACCTGAACGAGCTACTTGTGAGCAATGGACTCGCTCGCATTTACGGCACGCGAACGCCGTTACCGGATGGTCGCGATTCGCGGACATATCTGGGGCACCTGCATGAGCTGGAGACCGAAGCGAGGGCAGCGAAGCGGCGTGCATGGGGCAAAGCGCACTGACGGCTCGGTTCACTTTTGTCATTGCCGTGTGGAGAGCAAAAGAGGCAGAATCCCATTGCGCGAAGTACTGGGAATAATCGCCCAACAAGATGTCCACTGAGATTAGGAAAGAGATCCAGCTGGAGATCGCCCATGTGTTGTTTATCGACATCATTGGTTATTCAAAACTTTCGATTAACGACCAGCACGCGGCGGTTGAGGAACTGAACCAGATGGTTCGCGCCTCCGAACAGTTTCAACGAGCCGAAGGCGCGAACCGTTTGATTAGGATCCCAACTGGCGATGGAATGGTGCTGGTATTTTACACCAGTCCGGAAGCGCCTGCGCAATGCGCGGTGGAGATCAGCCGTGCGCTCAAGGAACATCCTCGCCTGCAACTTCGGATGGGAATCCACAGCGGTCCCGTCAGCGGGGTTGTGGATGTGAACGAAAGGGCCAATCTCGCGGGCGCTGGGATCAACTTGGCAAAACGGGTGATGGATTGCGGCGACGCGGGGCACATTCTTGTCTCGAAACATGTGGCCGAAGATCTCGAAGAATACGAGAAGTGGCGACCGCTCCTGCACGATCTCGGCACATGTGAAGTGAAGCACGGGATGCAGATAGCCATTGTCAATCTTTGCTCCGATAACGTCGGGAACTGTCAGCTTCCACAAAAGTTTCGAACTCTCAGAAAACAGCGCGCCCGAGTGCGTTGGGCCGAAGTGGCAGCTGCACTGCTTTTACTCACCGGCATCGCAGCTGCTTTCGTTTTCGTTTCAAGGAAATCAGCAAGATCGACATCAATTGCTCCGGAAAAAAGTATCGCTGTGCTGCCATTTGAAAATTTGAGCGAAGAGAAGGCGAATGCCTTTTTCGCCGACGGCGTGCAGGACCAAATTCTGACTGATCTCGCGAGAATCGCTGATTTGAAAGTGATTAGCCGGATTTCAGTGATGCAATACAAAAGCGGGATCGCCCGTAATCTGCGCGAGATCGGGCAGCAACTCGGTGTGGCGCATGTGGTGGAAGGAAGTGTTCAGCGTTCCGGCAATCGCGTGCGCGTCAATGCGCAGTTGGTTGATGCTCGCACTGACCGGCATTTGTGGGCGCAGACTTATGACCGTGATCTTGCGGACGTGTTTGCGATTCAGAGCGAGGTTGCCGAACAGATTGTTTCCCAGCTTAAAACGTCGCTTTCGCCTAGAGAGAAAGCGGCCATCGAGGAAAAACCCACAGCTGATCTTGCGGCTTACGATCTGTACATACGAGCCAAAATACTCATCGAGAGTGCTACTTGGAGTACGCCTCTAGAAGAAGGCCTGCGCGAGGCCGTGCGCTTACTGGATCAAGCAATCGAACGCGATCCCGCGTTCGCACTTGCATATTACCAACTCGCCTATGCTCACGACCTAATCTACTTCGTCGGTACGGATCACACTCCAGCGCGGTTGGCGATGGCCGACGCAGTGATTTAAACACTCAGCCATCTGCGTCCAAATTCAGGCGAAGCACATCTCGCGTTGGCCACACATTCGTACTTTGGGTATCTCGATTACGACCGTGCTCGGCAGGAAGTTGACCTTGCCCAGAAGAGTTTGCCTAACGACCCGCTGCCGTTTCAGTTCGCCGGCTTTATCGATAGAAGGCAGGGCCGGTGGACTGAATCGACGAAAAATCTTGAGCGGGCCATCGAGTTAGACCCACAAAATCCTTTCTTGCTCCAACAGCTAGCCAGAAGCTATGTGTGTTTGCGGCGTTACGCCGATGCCGAGCAGGTCTATGACCGCGCGATCACGCTTACTCCGAAAACCGCAGCAACGCGAGCTTCACGTGCCGGGCTGGAGCTCCTATGGCATGCTGACGGGCTCCCGCTCATCTCGACAATCCAGGCAATCCTGGCCGAAGATTCACGGGAAGCGACAAACATAGCCGGGGAATGGCTTCACGTGTCGCTGTGCCAGCGCGATTTGGAAGGCGCGCAACAAGCCCTAACTGCGCTGCCAATCGCTGGGTGTCACGTAGAAAGCATTCCGTTCCCGCGAGCTTGGTGCGAAGGCCTGGTGGCGCAGATGCGGCGCGACACAGCAGCGGCGCGTGCCGCATTTACTGGTGTGCGTAGTGAAATGGCGAGTTTGGTGCGTGAGCAACCAACCTACGCGGAAGCGTTCTGCGCGCTCGGCATGGCTGACGCGGCCTTAGGTCATAAGGAGGACGCGATTCGAGAAGGCAGCCGCGCCGTCGAGCTATTGCCAGTGGCCAAAGATTCGATCGCGGGATCCCTATTGGTGCAGTATTTGGCGCTGATCTACGCATGGACAGGCGAGAAAGATTCGGCCTTCGAACAATTGAGCATCGCGACAAAGCTGCCCGGGTATCTAAGCTATGGCGAGCTACGCCTGCATCCGTACTGGGAGTCGCTGCGCAGCGACAGGCGCTTTGAGAAAATCCTCGAAGAGGCAAAACGACCTGTCGCGTTGAAATAAAAACATCCGCTTTCAGAAACTCACTGGGTCGCCCACATAAAAATACCGGTAGGGCCCAAACAAGGCCTTCTACGAGAAGAAGCCACGCTCGACGTAAGATGAAGTATTGGAAATCATCGCTCACAATCTCAGCAAAGCCGGTTGGAGTTTGGACTGGCTCTCAGCCGTCGATTGCCAAGGATGAACAATCTGGATTGCTGACGCGCAGTCGGGCCGACGGAAAGCATTACGTTGTGCGCGCTGACGCAAAGCTGACGGCGTTTTTTGGAACTCGAATCGGCGATGCGTGCTTACCGCGATTGGTTTGACAACCACACGTGATTCTTGCCAAACCGCGTCGCTACGCGGACCGTGACAAGGTTAAAATGAAGAAAGGTCCGACGGCGTGCCAAAACCGTTCCAACGTGTTGCCGCTGAAGGGCGAAATCGACCTGCACGTCTCGCCTTCTGTCACGGCGTTACTGAATGCTATGATCGACAACAAGCCGCAACGTTTGATGGTCGATCTTTCGAGCGTGACTTACATCGATAGCTCCGGTTTGGCAGCGCTGATTGCAGCGATGCAAAGAGTGGAAGGTTACGGCGGGAAATTCTTGCTTGCTGGATTGCAGGGAACCATTTGTATCATTTTCGAGAACTTGCGGCTTGATCAGGTATTCCAAATTTTCCCGGACGCGGCTGCTGCGCTGGCTGCGACCTGACCCTGACTTGAGTAGAACCGGACGCCGGGCTAGCGCTGGATTCCAACGGGCAAACAATCTGGATTGCTGATTCATCCCGGGCCGCGGAAAGCGATCCGTTACTCACGCGGATGAAAAGCTGAGCGCGTTTGTAGAATTCGAAGCAGCGATTTCGGGGTGCAAGCGTCGACCACCTTCTACGAAAATCGGGCTTAACAGCGCAACTTGCGCCGCAGCGCAACTAAGCCGAGCAAAGCGAAACCGAGCAGAGAAACTGTTGAGCCGCCATCGGGAACGCCCGGCGGGGTAACGCTGACGTCGTCTAGGAACCAGACTGAAAACGGGATAACGACATTATAACTGAACACCAGCGCACTGGAGGCGGTCGAGGCGGTCTCCGTGAACGAATACTCGGTGTAACCGAACGGCGACTGATTCGTCAGGCTCAAAATGGGTACGCCGCCCCAACTGACGCTGAACGAGTTATTGGATTGGTTGCTGGCCAAGGCCAGAAAGAAGTTAATGGTGTAGGACGCGCCAGGTGTCGTCGCAACGGACTGAGTGAGGGTACCCGTGAAGAGTCTCGCCTGAAAATTACCAGAATGCGGCGCAATGCCGCTGTTCGTGCCAATCACGTCCGCGAGCCCGACCTTGGTCCAGCCGGTAAAATCGCCTGTTTCAAATCCCGGATTAGTAATGAGATTTGCTTTAGCGGGATGGGCAAAAGAAAACGCTACGGCTACGGCCAAGGTGATTAAGAGTTTGGGTAAGGTCTTCATGCCTAACTAGACAGCATTGAAAATGCCAACGCCGGGCAACATCTTACATGTATCTCACTGGGCTGTGTTTAAAATCCGCTGGTGCGCAAAGAATCAAAAAGACTTGTAAAAACACGCCCGATCTGTTAGGAATGCCGACGATTTCTGAGGCCGAGAGTCCACCACTCCGCCCGCGTGCTCGTACGTCTCAATCACGTTGCCAGCATCATCGTAAACGCGAATCACAGCATCATGTGAGCGGCTGCGATGCTTTGCGTATCGATAGCATTGCAAACCACACCAGGCCGCCATACCACAGCCGACCGAATGGAGCGCATCGGAGATCAGGTCGAAGCCGCGTTATCTTTGCGCGAGCGGACCGTGTAAACGTGCGTGCTACTCATTTTACCATTGCGGCATGGAGGGCAGACGATTACGAATGAGAAATGTTTTAGCCTTGCGCAGGATGGCACATCAAAGCTAGTCTCAATGCGCGGGAATAGTTTTCATGCATTCGAAGGCGCATTATTGCTTCATTTTCGAAGACAGAGAGCAACAAGGCCCCTTTCCACCTGACAAAGTTCAGCGGATGTGGCGGGATGGTCAGATAACCGACGCGGCATTCGTATGGCGCGAAGGACTCACGGAGTGGCAGCCCATTGCCTCTGTTCTGACAAGACTCGCCAGCATTCGGCAGAAGGAATACATGAAATTTCTGAATCGTCCGACTACAAAGAGCATGACTTTCGACGAGGCACAATCACAGCTTGATGCGCTAGTTCTCGACAATCCTGCCAGAAAGCTGGCGCTTGACCGGTGGGACGTGCTCGCACAGAAGAGAGACGAAGTCCTGAGCTATTTCGAACGCTCCCAAACAAAATGCCCCGTGTCAGATTTCGAGGTTGTGCCGATGTTAGAGAGAATCGAAGCGAACAATCCACATCGCTTCGCATCTACCCCCTGCTACGAGATTGCGAGATTTTTCAAATCCCATCGTGACGTCCGTGAATGGGAAGATGACCCTGCGACGGAAGCACAGCAGACTGTGTTGAGATCAAAACGGATTCCATATGATGGGCTAACAAAAAAACAGGCGAGTGATCTTATTGAAACGATCTACAATGGCGCGACCGAAGGCCAGGTGCGTCGGCTTAACTTCTACCAGATCGATTCCGAAGGCCTTTCCAAAAAAGAAGCAGCAGTGATTATTGACGACTACATCGCCAGTAATCCAGATGCTGAGAATGATTATCAATTGTGGAAGATAAGCGGCTGTCCGCCCATCTCTAATCTCCCACAATCTTCCGGTGACCTTCGGTCTCCGGTTCGAGGCAAACCGAGCGCCGTGCGAAAATGGCTGAGCAGCGTATTCGGAGGAGCCTAAAAGGACTGCAGGGGCAGCCCGATGCGTGGCCGAATACACCGAGAGCGCATGGAGCGTGTCAGATTTAGTGAATGCGATCTAAAGAGATCATCGAGCTTCAAAACGCTATCCGCGCAACTCACGGATGCGAATCACGGTACGAAGCATCCGTCAGAGTCGAAGAGAAGTTGTTTGCCTGTTGCAATCGCCACGGTCACGGCAAACGCTCTTGCACAACCATTCACGATCTACACACGTTGGCGGAGAGTTTTTTAGGCTTGCTATTTGTTGTAGATATCACAATCCTGCTGGCCTAAACACTCCATTGTAATGAAACGATTTATTCTGGCAATCTGCATCTCCCTTCTCACTCCAGTTGTCTCCTGGGCCGACATTATTTTCACGCTCGGGAACAATCCGCAGCATCCCGGCGAAGAGAACGTGTTGCTCAACAGCGGTGCCGCGGGCTCAATCGTAACTGGTACACTCAACCAGAGCGGGCTACTGGTTAATTTCACCTCAATCACGCAGACCCTCATCGCGCCCTCAAACGGTCAAGCGCGCGTCGAAGCCATCAGTGGCCGCAATCAGGTAGCTCTCAGGGATATCAGCTTTGCTCTGGCTAACGGCACATTTACCGATGCCATCTTCAATCCGGCGGGTGTCGGGAGAATTGGCGCTTCCGGCACTGCGAACATCGTAGTTATTCCCAATGACGCATTTGGGAATCCGGAGCCAGCCGCGCTTTTCTCGTATACTCTGGGAAACGGCAATAATTTCCTTACCGTTACTGCCTCTAACGGTGAGACTATCAACAGCATCAGCATTTCCGCTGGGAATGGTTTCGCCGATCTACGCCAAGTGAGAATTAGCGGAGCTGGTGTCCCCAACCGGAACGGTGCTAGATAATAGCTAAACACTAATGCTTTTAGGCGGCAGCGGGCTTGCTCTTGCCCTCACTGCGCCGTAAGCTCGCGGTGTAGCCGGGGTAAGAAACAAGCCTTGCGTTCGCTACTATGCAATCCGTCGTAACTGCAGGCGGCCATGACTTAAATGAATTGCTTGTCAGCTCCGGGGCTGGCACGAATCTATGGGACTCGCACGCCGCTGCCAGACGGTCCTGAATCCCGTGAAATATCTCGCGCATCTGCACGCTCTGGAAAATGAGGCAAAGACTGCGAAGCGCGGCGGATGGGTATGGTGGAACCCTGAAGTATTCGGAATTATCGTCAAAAACCTCCGCGACGCTGGATGGAATTGCGGCTCTATGGCGACTACGGATGGCAATGGCTGACCAATTTGGTTGCGGCCGCAGAGTGCAGCAGCGCCGGACGCTTTGTTGTGCGCGTGGACCAAGAGTTGCTTGCCTATCTCGAACTCGAATCCGCAATTAAAACCCGCCGGCATAATCATGAGTGCGATTGCCCGGAACCGATGAAGAATTGGGGAAGTCGTCGCTGACAATCTCAAGAAAGCCGGTTTCCGTTGTGGCTGTATCTCAAGCACGGATCAAGGCGAGCGACAATTTTGGGTTGTGGGCTGCAGAGCGTGAGGACGCGGGACGCTCTATTGTGCATGCCGATCAAATGCGCACTACATTTCGGGAACTACAGGCCGCGATTTATCGCCAATTTGAGCCTCAGATGGAAATTCATGCGTACCTCCATGTTTTGCTGAGTGCCCAAATTAAAATCGGCCACGCGACCGCGTGGATGAGAACTAGAGTCTGTGCGTCGTTCATGCATCGCCCTTATTTCCTTTCGGATTTGCACCGTGGTTTGCGCGCATCCTGCGCGAGACATTCGCCGAGAAGCGAATGACGCTCCCTCATCGCCAAGTGTGTGAGGCATCGCGAGAAGGGACAGTCAACGAGGCAATAGCGCTTGGTATAGAATTATCACCATCACCATTATTAAAAAAGAAGCATCGGCACTCGTCGGCGGCGATACGTTGGGAAATCATCGCTGACAACCTCAGCGAAGGCCGGTTGAAAGTCGTTGCAAGTGAAACGCCTTGATATTCGCGTTCACGGCAAGGTTCACGGCTCTTTCAAATCGCTCTTGTGCTCGTGCGTGTCGATCACGTTACCCGCGTCATGGTATCGATACGCTCGGACGGTGATTCATTGACGATTCAACGATTGAGGTGAAAGAATCCGCTTCGCCCGCCGGTCCGACGCCAAGCAAAGACGCTCCAAGTGTGCTTCCGCTCGAAGGGGAGATCGAT
>WNFW01007910.1_pt1 | contig 11796 bp, 9 predicted proteins | sample 5400131 | NCBI WGS metagenome assembly WNFW01 (sample SAMN13153362, study PRJNA577476) | soil metagenome | isolation source: 20 cm soil or saprolite under grassland replicate 1 | place: USA:California | collected 2016-06-15
CACGTCCCACGTTTCACGTTCCACGAAGCGGCCGAACGAGCAACGTGCAACGAGCAACGTGCGACGTGGACGAGGAGCTCGTGCGGTTGACCGTGCATGGCACCCTGCACGTCCTGGGCTACGACCACCCCGACGGGCGGGGCCGAACTCGGTCGGCCATGTGGCGCCGCCAGGAGCGCTACGTTCGCCGGCTGCTCGGGACCGGGGGGGGCAGGGGGGGCGGGGGGGAGCGGTGACGCTCACGGGCGCGGCGTTGACTCTGGGGGGCGCCCTCGTGGCCGGGGCCGCGGCGCTCTGGGCCGGCCTCCTGGCGCTCGGCGAGGAAGCCGCCGTGGGGGAGGCGCTCCACACGCTGGGCGACGCGCCGCCCACGACCGTCGGCGCCCGCGTACCACTGCACCGCGCGTTGCACGTTGCCCGCCTGGCCCTGCTCGTGCTCGGCGCGGTCGCGGCGGGTCACGCGCTCGGATGGTGGGACCGGCCCTGGGTGGAGGCTCTGAGCAGCTGGGCCGTGGCGGTGGCGTTTCTCTTCATCATTGGCGACGCGTTGCCCCGCAGCCTGGCCCGGGTCGCGCCCGAGCTCGCGGCGACCGCGCTCCCGCTGGCGCGGCGCACTCTGGCACCGTTCGGCCTGCTCCTCTGGCTGCTCGCGTGGGTCGACAAGGGCCTGCACGGCCTCGTCGCGACCCGTCGCCCGCTCGAGCCCGACCTCGGCGCGGCCCAGCGCGACATGCTGCTCGGCGTGTTCACACTCGCCGACACGCGCGTGGATGAGGTCATGACCTCCCGGCTCGACATGGTGGCCATAGACCTCGCGGCATCGAGCGAAGACGTGGTGGAGGCATTCCGACAGAGCGAGCACTCGCGCCTCCCCGTGTACGACGGGACCCCGGACACCATCGCCGGCGTCGTCTTTGCCAAGGACCTCGTGCCGTTCGCCATGGGCCTCGGCGGGGAAGACGCGGCCACCACCGCCCGCTGGCAGGATCTGGTGCGGCCCGCGGCTTTCGTGCCGGAGACGAAGACGCTCGATAGCCAGCTCCGTGACTTCCAGCGCGGTCCCGGGCATCTGGCGATCGTGGTGGACGAGTTCGGCGGCACGTCGGGGCTCATCACGCTCGAGGACATCCTCGAGGAAATCGTCGGCGAGATCCGCGACGAGCACGACGTGGGCGAAGCGCCCTCGATCCGCCAGGACGGCGACCGCTACTGGGTGGACGGACGAGTCACGCTCGACGATCTCTCGCAGGCGCTCGGACGCCCGTTCGAGCACCCGGAAGTCTCGACCGTGGGGGGACTCGTCTACTCGGTGCTGGGACGCGTGCCTCGCGCGGGGGACGAGCTGACGCTCGACGGCTATCAGGTCGTCGTGGAGCGCGTGGACCGACGCCGGGTGACCAGCGTGCTGCTCCAGAGGCAACGGTGACGCTGCCGGCCTTGCTGCTCGTGAGTGGACTGCTGCTCGCGGCCGCCGCGGCGGCCGTCGGCGTCGCGGCCGCGGCGGTAAGCCAGCTCGAGCTGACCCGCTGGGTGTCGTACAAGCTCCGCGGTGCGGGGGGCGCCGCCGGCGTGCTCGAAAACCCGGGGCGCGTGCTCGCGACCGCGAACGCCCTGACCACCGTCGGCATCATCGGGGCGGCTGCCGCCATCCCGGCGCTGCTCGCCCGGACCACGCCGACCGTACTCGGCGTCTTTACCATCGCGCTCGGCATCCCGCTGCTCGTGAGCGCCGCGTACCTCGTCCCGCGCGTGGTGGGCCGGCGCTGGGCGGAGCCGATCGTGGCGCACGCGGCACCGCGGCTCGAGCGGCTCGGCCGGGCGTTCGCGCCCTTCGTCCCCTGGCGCGACCCCTCGACCCGCACCACGCTCGCGGCCGTGCTCACGAACGCGGACACCGAGGCGCTCGCGTCCGCCGACGAGATGGCGGTCGTGTCGGGTGTGCTGGCCTTCGCGGACCGGCCGGTACGGGAGCTGATGACGCCCCGCACGTCGATCGTGGCGATTCCCGAGGGCCTGCTCGCGGCCGAGGCGGCGCACGTGTGCCTGCAATCGGGCTACAGCCGCTATCCGGTGTATCGGGGATCGCTCGACGAGGTCATCGGCGTGACGCATGCCTTCGATCTCTTGCGGCTGCCGCCCGACGCGCCCATCCCCTTTCTGCCGGCGTTGGTCGTGCCGGGGACCACGCGAGCGGCCGACCTCATGCTGGAAATGCAGCGCGGCCGGAGCCACCTCGCCGTCGTCCTGGACGAGTTCGGCGGGACGGCGGGCCTGGTCACGTTCGAGGACCTGCTCCGCGACCTGGTGTCGGAGATCTTCGAGCCCGCCGTCCCGCCCCTCACCGACGAGCCGCCCGTGCGGATCGTCGAGCTGGAGGGAAGCGCCCCGGCGACCCGGCTCGAGGAGGCCCTCGGCGTCACGCTGGAAACGCGTGGGGTCCAGACCGTGGCGGGGCTGCTCGTGCAGGCGCTGGGACGCATCCCCCGACCGGGCGAGCGATTCGCGCTGCACGGGCTCGAGTTCGACATCCTCGCCGCCACCGCCACCCGCGTGGAGCGCGTCGTCGTACGGCCGGGGCCGGTGCGCACCGTGCCGCTCGAGCCCGCCGAAGAGCGAAGCTGACGCATGAGTCTTGCGTGACGACGGAGCGGATTCTCGAGGGGCTGGCCCGGCGTGAGCCCGCCGCATTGGCCCGCGCCATCACCCTGGTCGAGAACCAGCGCGACGGGTTCGAGCGGGTGCTGTCGCACACCCACGGGTTGCTCGGGCGCGGCGGTACCCGGCGGGTCGGCATCACCGGTCCCCCCGGCGCCGGCAAGAGCACGCTCACCGAAGCGCTGATCCAGCGGTTCCGCGCCCAGCGCCTCTCCGTTGGCGTCGTGGCCGTGGATCCGACCAGTCCGTTCACGGGCGGCGCGCTGCTCGGCGACCGGATCCGAATGGAATCGGTCAGCCTCGACCCCGGCGTGTTCATCCGCTCGATGGCGACGCGGGGGGCGCAGGGCGGGCTCGCCACCACGACCGAAGAAGTCGCCGATCTCCTCGAGGCGTTCGGCTTCGAGCGCGTTCTGGTGGAAACGGTGGGAGTCGGGCAGACGGAGCTCGACATCGCGCGCACCGCCGAGACGACCGTACTCGTGCTCGTGCCCGAATCGGGCGACGGCATTCAGGCGCTCAAGGCCGGGGTCATGGAGATCGCCGACATCTACGTGGTGAACAAGAGCGACCGTCCGGGCGCGGACAAGTTCCGACAAGAGGTCGAGGTCATGCTCGGCATCCGGCGGGGGAATGCGTTCCGGCACGTCTCTCCCCACCACCGGCCGGACGAGCGGACGGGCGGACGGGCGGACAGTGCGGGCCCTCCGTCCGACGGTCCGACCGTCCAACCGTCCGCCCCCTGGGAGCCGCCGGTGCTCGCGACCGTGGCCACCACGGGCGGCGGTGTGGACGAGCTCGCGGCTGCTCTGGATCGCCATTACGCCTATCTTCAAACGAGCGGCATGCTGGCGGAGCGGCGGCGGCAGCGCCTGGCGGCACGTACGCGCGCGGTCCTGGAGCGGAGCGTGCGGCGCTGGCTGCTGGAAGGAACGCGCGTCGAGGAGCTCCTCGCGCTGCGACTGGATGAGGTAGCGGAGGGCCGGCGAAGCCCCTACGACGTAGCGGCAGAGATCCTCGATCAGGTAAAGGCTGGAGGGAACACGACCCGATGAGCCGTAGCGAGAAAAAGCCCGTCTACACGCCGGACGACCTGGCCGGCTTCGACCCGCGCAGCCGGTTAGGGGCGCCGGGCGCCTACCCGTTCACCCGCGGTATCCACCCGACGATGTACCGGGGGAAGCTGTGGACGATGCGGCAGTTCGCGCAAGACACGAACCGGCGCTACAAGTTCCTGCTGGAGCACGGGCAGACCGGTCTCTCGGTGGCGTTCGATTTCCCCACGCTCATGGGGTACGACTCCGACCACCCGCGCGCCGAAGGCGAGGTGGGCAAGTGCGGCGTCGCGATCTCGTCGCTCGCCGACATGGAAGACCTGTTCCGCGGGATCCCACTCGATCAGGTCTCGACCTCGATGACCATCAATGGGCCGGCGGCGATGCTGTTCTGCTTCTACGTCGCCGCGGCGGAAAAGCAGGGGGTGGCAAGCACCGCGCTGCGCGGGACCGTGCAGAACGACATCCTCAAGGAGTACATGGCCCAGCACGCCTGGGTGTATCCCGTCGAGCCCGCCCTCAAGATCATCGTGGACATGTTCGAGTGGTGCGCCGCGCACACGCCGCTGTGGAATACGATCTCGATCTCCGGCTACCACATCCGCGAGGCGGGATCCACCGCGGCGCAGGAGCTCGCGTTCACGCTGGCCAACGGGTTCACCTACGTGGAGCGGGGTATCGCCCGTGGGCTGGACGTGGATGCGTTCGCGCCGCGCCTCTCTTTCTTCTGGGACATCCATAACGATTTCTTCGAGGAGATCGCCAAGCTCCGGGCCGCCCGCCGCATCTGGGCGCGCCACATGCAGGAGCGTTACGGTGCGAAGAACCCGCGGTCTGCGATGATGCGGTTTCACTCGCAGACCAGCAGATCATCGCGCACGAGACGGGCGTCGCGGACGTGATCGACCCGTTCGGCGGATCCTACTACGTGGAGTCGCTCACCGATCAGCTCGAGCGCGAAGCGGAGGGCCTGTTCGCAGAAATCCAGTCGGTGGGCGGCGTGGTGAAGGGCATCGAGAGCGGGTGGTTCCAGCGGCAGATCGCGCGCTCCGCGGAGCAGTTCCAGCGCGACGTCGAGGCCGGCGGCCGCATTCTGGTGGGTGTGAACGACTACCTGAGCGATGACGACCACCCGGTCGAGATCCTCAAGGTCTCGGGTGACGCCGAGGAGGGTCAGCGACGGCGGCTCGCCCGCCTGCGGGCGGAGCGCGACAACGCGCTCGTCGCCGAGCGGCTCGAGGCGTTGCGTCGGGCAGCCCGCGCCGACGAGAACGTGATCGGCCCGATGCTGGATTGCGCCCGCGCCTACGGCACCCTGTACGAGATCCGGCACGCGCTCGAGAGCGTGTACGGCGCCTACCGCGAGCCGGTATTCTTCTAGGCCATGGCCGCGCTGCCGATTTCCGCCAGCGAGAGCGCGGTGCGCGCCGCCGTCGAGCGGTTGTCGCACGTCCAGCCCGGCGCGTATCAGGTCGTGTCGTGCTACTTGAAACTGGAGCCCCGGGACAAGACCCGCGGCAAATATCTGATCAAGATCAAGAACCGCATCCGCGAGGCGCTCGCCGGCCTCGAGCGCCAGGACCTCGAGCGCGCCCTTCGGACCCAGGTGACGGCGGACCTGGAGCGCGTGCAGGGCTACTTCGCCGAGTCGACGCGGCTACCAGCGGCGCGGGGGATCGCGCTGTTTGCCTGCGGCACTTTCGACCTCTTCGAGGTGCTGCCGCTTCCCCATGTCCACCGCTCGCGGCTCGCCGTGGCGCCCGTGCCCCTGGTGCGGGAGCTCGTGGCGCTCGAGGAGGAATTCGGCACCATCCTCGTCGCGGCGTGCGACCGCACCAGCGCGCGCTTCTTCGAGGTGACGGCCTATGACGTCGTGGAGCTGCCCAGCCTGACCGCGGAGGCCACGCGACCGGGGAAGTTCCACGGCGGGCGGCAGGCGAAACGGGGAAACATGCTGGCCGGGGGCTTCGGCGAGCACAACTATCACATGCGCATCCGGGAGGAGCGGCAGCGCCACTACGCGCAGGTGGCGGACCGTATCTTCCAGATCCACGCCCAGCGCCCGCTCGCCGGGCTCGTGGTCGCCGGCATCGGCGTGGATGCGGCCGCCCTGCTGCCGCATTTGCACACCTATCTGCACGACCTCGTGCTCGGCGTGGTCCGGCTGAACCCCAAGCGCGTCACCGCCGCCGAAGTGCGCGAGGCGGCGCTCTCGTTGCGCGAGGAGCGCGAGCGAGCCTGGGAGCGCGCACACGCGGAGGCCGTGCGGGAAGGCGTCGGCAGCGGCTGGGCGGTGAACGGCATCGAGCCGACGCTCAAGGCACTCGAGCGCGGCCAGGTGCGCACGCTGCTCGCCGACGGGCAGGACGACGACCGCCGCATCGACGATGCCATCGAGGAGGCCCTGGCCCAGCACGTTCAGGTCGACGTCGTGTACGACGAACGGGCACGCCGCGTCGTAGACGGGCTCGCCGGTCTGGTGCGGTTCCGCCGCTGATGCCCGGCTCGAAGCGCCCCATCCGGGTGCTCGTCGCCAAGCCCGGCCTGGACGGGCACGACCGCGGCGCGAAGGTCGTGGCCGCGGCGCTGCGGGACGCCGGCATGGAGGTCATCTACACGGGGCTGCACCAAACCCCTGAAATGATCGCCCAAGCGGCACTCCAGGAGGACGTGAACGTGGTGGGCCTTTCGATCCTGTCCGGCGCCCACCTGACCCTGTTCCCGCGCGTGAAGCAGCTGCTGGTCGCGGCCGGACGCGACGACGTGTTGGTGACGGGCGGCGGCATCATTCCTCCAGAAGACATCGCCACGCTGCAGCAGCACGGCATCGGGCGATTGTTCGGACCGGGCACTCCCACGGCGGACTTGGTGAAATACATCGAAGAGTGGGCGGCCGAACATGTCGAGGCGTGACCCCGTCCCTGTCCCTCGTCCCTCGTCGCCCTCGAGCCGTCTGAAGACCCTCACCGCGGAATACCGCGAGCTCAAAGCGCGCCTCGAGCAGGGCGGCGGGCCCGACAAGGTGCGCCGCCAGCACGACCAGGGAAAGCTGACCGCCCGCGAGCGCATCGCAGCCCTGCTCGACCAGGGCGCGGCCTGGTTCGAAATCGGCCTGCTGGTCGCGTTCGACCAGTACGACGGGCAGGCGCCGGGCGCGGGCGTGGTCACGGGTCTGGGGCGTATCGCCGGCCGCCCGGTGGTGGTGGTGGCGAACGACGCCACCGTGAAGGCGGGCTCCTGGTGGCCGGAGACCATCAAGAAGATGCTCCGCGCCCAGGAGATCGCGATGCGCCAGCGCATTCCGATCGTGTACCTCGTGGACTCGGCCGGCGTGAATCTCCCCTACCAGGGCGGCGTCTTCCCCGGCCAGTACGGCGCGGCGCGGATCTTCTACTACAACTCGATCATGCGACACTACCTCCGCGTGCCGCAGATCGCCGCAGTCATGGGACCGTGCATCGCGGGCGGGGCGTACCTGCCCGCCCTGTCTGACGTGATCTTCATGGTCGAAGGCACCTCGTTCATGGGGCTGGGAGGCCCGAACCTCGTGAAGGGCGCGACGGGACAGACGGTGGATGCAGAATCCCTGGGCGGCGCGGCCACGCACACCGCGGTGAGCGCCGTGGCGCACTATCGCGCAAAGGACGATCGTGAGTGTCTGGCCCGCATCCGGGAATACGTGGCGCGCCTGCCGCGCACGTTCCGGCCTCCCGCGCCGGGCGGCAAGACTCAACGCAGTCCCAAAGAGCTGTACGATTTGCTGCCATCGGATCACCGCATGAGCTACGACGTCCGCGCGGTGCTCGAGTGCCTGCTCGACGCGGGCAAGCTGGACGAGTTCCAGCCCGATCTCGCGCCCGAGATGATCTGCGCGCACGGCGCCATCGAAGGCCGCACCGTCGCGCTGATCGCCAACTCGCGCGGGGTCATCAAGAGTAGGAAGGGCGTGGGGGAGGGAAGGGCACCGAAGATCGGAGGAATCATCTATACCGAGAGCGCCGAGAAGGTGGCTTACTTCATCGAGAACGCCGACCGCGAGCGGATCCCCCTCCTGTTCGTCCAGGACGTGTCGGGGTTCATGGTCGGCAGCGAAGCCGAGCATTCGGGGATCATTCGCGCCGGAGCGCGTTTCGTGGAGGCGATGGCGACGGCGACGGTGCCCAAGCTCGTGCTCACCGTGAACCACGCCTCGGGAGCGGGCTACTACGCGATGGCGGGGCAGGGGTTCGACCCCGACTTCATCGTCTCGTGGCCCACCGGTCGAATGGGCGTGATGGAAGGGGAGTCGGCGATCCAGGCGGTCTTCGGGAATGAGACGGCGAAGCCCGAAAACGCCCCTGCCGTCGACGCCATGCGCGCGGACTACGAGCATCAGCTCGACGCCAGATTCGCCGCCGCGCGCGGCTTTGTGGACGCGATCGTCCTTCCGGAAGAGACCCGCGATATGCTCGCGTTCCTCCTCGAGGTGACAGGCGAATTCACCGGCCCACACGTCGGGGCCTTCGTGCTGCCGAGTCAACCATGAGACCGCGCCGCGTCCCGCTCCTGCTGGTCGCGCTCTGCGCCGGCTGCGGCGGCTCCGCCCGACCGCCGGCCACGCGCCCCACGCCGGCTTCCTTCCCGGCTCCCCCCCCCGCGACCCCCACCGCGCAACCGCCGGCGTCCCCACCGCCGACCGCCACCGGCGTCGCGAGTCGCCTCCCCATTCTGCCGCCGGCCCGCGCCCTGCTCGTCGGCCTGATGCCGCTCCATAGCGCGGGGGTCGACGAGTTCCGCGCCAAACACCCCACCTACGATGGGCGCGGCGTCCTGATCGGCATTCTCGACACCGGAGTGGATCCGGGCGTGGACGGCCTGATCGTCACCAGCACCGGCGCGCCCAAGATGCTCGACGTACGGGATTTCTCCGGTGAGGGAGTGGTGCGGCTCACGCCCGTCGCTCCGACCGGGGACGGCACCGTGTCGATCGCCGGCCGTCCGCTCTCCGGCGCGGGTCGGATCGGGCGGCTCACGACGGCGACCACGTGGTATGCCGGGGTGCTGGCGGAGCGCCCGCTCGGCAAAGCGCCGGGCGCCGATCTGAACGGTGACGGGACCAACAACGATGTCTTTCCGGTGATCGTGGTGAAGGCGACGGACGGCTGGGTCGCGTTCCTCGACACGAACCTGGACGGCTCGTTTGAGGACGAGATGCCGCTGCACGACTACCGCCAGGGCCGTGAGGCGATCGCGCTCGGCACGAAGCCGGTGACACTGGCCGCCAACTTCGGCGAAGTGAGCGGCGTGCCGACGCTCGCCTTCGTGCTCGACAACAACGCGCACGGCACGCACGTCGCGGGCATCGCCGCGGGACACAATTTGTTCAACGTCGCGGGCTTCGACGGCGTCGCACCGGGCGCGCAGCTGCTCGGGCTGAAGATCGCGAACGACGCACGGGGCGGCATCTCGATGACCGGCAGCATCCAGCACGCGATGGCGTACGCCGCCCGCTTCGCCGAGCAGCGCAACCTGCCGCTCGTGCTGAACTTGAGCTGGGGAATCGGCAACGAGCCCGGCGAGCGCGCCGTCCTCGACTCGATCGTCAACGCGTTTGTCGTCGCCCATCCGGGGATCGTGTTCGCGATCAGCGCCGGCAACGACGGGCCCGGCCTCTCCACGGTGGGCCTGCCCGGATCGGCCGACCTGGCGGTTTCCGTGGGTGCGGCGCTGCCGGGGATCTACGTCCCGCTCGAGGAGGATGGTGCGCCGCCGGTCGCGGGAGATTTCGTCGGCTCCTTCAGCGGGCGCGGCGGACGGTTCGCGAAGCCCGACCTGCTCGCACCGGGGTGGGCCTTCTCGACCGTGCCCGCGTTCGACACCGGAAACGAGATCAAGGCCGGCACCAGCATGTCCGCCCCCTATGTCGCCGGCCTCGCGGCGTGCCTCATGTCGGCGCTGGTGCAGGAGGGACGCAAACCCGACGGCGCCGACGTGAGCGCGGCGCTCCGCGTGGCCGCCGCCGGCCTCCCCGACGCGAGCGCGCTCGACCAGGGGGCCGGAGTGCCGCAGCTCGAGCGGGCATACCGATGGCTCGTCGCCGGGCATCAGGGCTCCGGCTACGTCGTACGCGCCACCACCGGCGGGGGATCGGCTGCGTTCCGGCGCGAGGGCCTGGCGGGGCCGGGCGACACGGTCGAACTGTTCCGGGTGCGACACGTCGCCGGACTCCGGGTCGCACAATTCTCGTTGAAGAGCGATGCGGCGTGGCTGTCCACGCCGCCGATGCTGCCGGCGGGATCCCGCGAGACCGAGATCCCGCTGACCTACTCCGTCCCCGCGCTCGCAGCGCCGGGTGCGTATGTGGGAACGGTGACTGCCTGGAATCCCGGCGATGCCCTCGCCGGGCCGGTGTTCCGGCTCGTCAACGTCGTGCTCGTCCCGTACGACCTGGGGGACAAGCCCCTCTTTGACGAACGGCGCACGGTCGGCCCCGGCCACGTACACCGATACTTTCTCCGCGTGGCGCGGCCGGGCGCCACGCTCGTCGCCAGCGTCATGCTCGCCGACTCCGGGCAACAGACCGCCAAGGCGATCCTGTACGAGCCCAATGGCGCGCCATTTCGGGAGCTGGCGCGCGATTCGATCGTCCCGCTCGGGGGATCCCAGACGGGGACCGCCCGGTTTGTCGTCCGGGCAGAAGATGCCGTGGCCGGCGTGTACGAGCTGGACGTCGTCGCGCCGCCCCGCTCCGGGGTCGTCGCGACCGTGCGCGCGCAGCTCGCACCGCTCACCCTCGCGGACCGGGAAGCGACCAATCCAGGCCAGGCCATCGTCACCGGGCGTATCACCCAGACGCTGCTCGGCGGAGAGCGCGCGCTGGAGGTCGCGGGCCGCGGCGCGACGTCCGAGAGCCTCACGGTCTCGGTGCCCGATTGGGCCGCGACGGCGGTCGTCGAGGTGGAGGTACCGCGCGAGCAGTGGCGCGAGTTCACCGACTTCGGCGTGACCGAGTTCGATTCTACGGGGCAGCAGGTGTCTCAGGGGCCACTGGAGTATGCGCTCGGACGGCAAGCCTTCGCGGTACCGGCGGCGTTGCAGGGCCATCCGCTCACCGTCGAGCTGTATCCGGGCTTTGCACGCGACAGGGGTGTGCATCCGTGGCGGGCGACGGTGCGGGTGCGCTTTCTGCTGCGCGAGCCGCGCCCGCTCGGCGACGGCCGGGACATCACCGTGCTCCCGGGGGGGCGGGCTTCCCTGCCCACTCAGCGCACACGAGAGCTCCCCCTGCCCGAGGGCTTCGCGCCACTCGTCGAGCTGAAGGTCCACTCATCCAGTGGGAGCGCTCCCGACGCGGCCCGCCGGGTCGCCGTCACGCCGTGAAGCCGCGGCCGGGCACGGTGCGCATCGCCGCGGGGCAGGGGTTCTGGGGCGACTGGCTGGAAGCGCCATATCGCCAGGTGACGGGCGGTCCCGTGGACTACCTCATGATGGATTACCTGGCCGAAGTCACGATGTCCATCTTGCAGAAACAAAAGGCGCGCGACCCGTCGCTCGGGTACGCGAAGGACTTCCTCGCGCAGATGGAGCGTATCCTGCCGATCGTCGTGGAGCGGCGGGTCAAGGTCACCGCCAACGCCGGCGGCGTGAACCCTCGGGGCTGCGCGCAGGCGATGGGCGAGACGGCGCGCCGGCTGGGGCTGGGTGGCAAGCTCCGGATCGGGGTAGTGACGGGGGACGATCTGTTGCCGCGGTTGGATGGGCTGCTGGCGCGCGGGCACGAGCTCAGGAACCTCGACACGGGCCGACCACTGTCCGACGTGCGCGACCGGGTCGTTTCGGCGAACGCCTACCTCGGCGCCGGGCCGGTCGTCGAGGCGCTGCGCGGCGGCGCGGACATCGTCGTGACGGGACGCGTCACCGACACCGGTCTCACCCTCGCGCCCATGATTCACGCCTTCGGGTGGCGGCCCGACGCCTGGGATCTCCTCGCCGCCGGGACGGTCGCAGGCCATACGATCGAATGCGGCGCGCAGTGCAGCGGGGGCAACTGCCTGGTGGACTGGGAACGGATCCCGGATCTCGCGAATGTGGGCTACCCGATCGTGGA
>WNFW01002935.1_pt1 | contig 11794 bp, 10 predicted proteins | sample 5400131 | NCBI WGS metagenome assembly WNFW01 (sample SAMN13153362, study PRJNA577476) | soil metagenome | isolation source: 20 cm soil or saprolite under grassland replicate 1 | place: USA:California | collected 2016-06-15
CTCATTCACCAGGAGCGCATTCCGATTCGAACAGCAATTTGGGAAATGCCATCCGGCCAGATCGACGCCCCCACTCAAGAAACCGTTGAGCAGGTCGCGCTGCGCGAACTTCGCGAGGAAGCGGGCTATGAGCTTGCCAAGGATGGCGAACTTATCGCGCTCGGTCAGTACTTTACCTCGCCCGGCTTTACGGACGAACGGGGTTATTTCTTTTTGGCGCGTCCCGTGCAGAAGTGCAAAGAGCCATCGGCCGGAGATGAAGGAGAATCGATTCTCGATTGCTGCGAATTTAGTGTTGCGGAAATTCGACGAATGATCGCCGAGAACGAGATTCGCGATGCCAACACACTAAGCATCTGGGCGCGGCTCTTGGCGCGTGATCTTCTCTCCCCATAACTGCTTAGTCTCTCGATATTAGAAATTCGAATTTCGGATGCTGATCTGATGACGCTACGAGACATTTTCAAGTTTCGCGAAGTGCCCGAGAGCGAAACTTCCAAGCCATTTCTGGAGCATTTGGAGGAGTTGCGATGGATGATTGTGAAGATGGCAATCACGCTCGCAGCGGCGATGATTGTTTGCTTCACATTTCGCTCGACGCTCGTGCGGATATTGCAGGCTCCGTTGCGCGACGTGGGATCACAAATCGGAACACTTAAAGCACTCGGTATCACCGATTCAATCGTGATCTCCTTTCATCTGGCGTTCTACGCCGGTATCGTTATCTCCTTTCCGCTCCTGCTCTATTTCATCGCGGAGTTTGTGCTGCCGGCGCTCACTGCCGTAGAAAAGCGCTTTTTGTTTCCGGCTATTTTAGTTAGCTTCGCCCTCTTCCTTCTCGGTGTGACTCTTTGTTATTTTTGGTTGCTACCGAAGACGATTCTTTTTTTCTTTCGCGATACCGAGTCACTCGGCTGGGCCCCCACCTGGACGGTGCAACAATATTATTCCTTTGTGACCCGCTTTACGATCGGCTTCGGACTAGCTTTCGAACTACCAGTGGTGGTGCTGGCGCTGGTTCGATTTGGATTGATTACTTACAGGTTCATGGCGCGCACACGCCCTTATGCCGTGGTGCTGATCTTTATTCTGGCGACGATCATTACGCCGACACCAGACATTCTGACTTTGATCGCGATGGCGCTCCCGATGTGTCTGCTTTATGAAAGCTGCATCTGGATTGCATGGCTAATGGAGCGCCGCGCTTCTAAGTTGATCCCCAAATAATCGCACGTGGCTCATTCTGTTTACGAGTTTCTTTTGCGTGCGTTTGCCTTTCTTCTCGGGGCGGCAGTCGGATCGTTTTTGAACGTCTGCATTTATCGCTGGCCTGTCGATCTTTCGATTAACAAACCGCGTCGCTCTTTTTGCCCGGCGTGCAAACAGCAGATTTCCTGGCACCAAAATCTGCCGTTGATTAGCTGGATTTTGCTTGGCGGTCGCTGCGCGAATTGCGGCGCGAAAATCGCCTTTCGCTATTTCGCGGTGGAATTGATCACTGCGCTCTTGTTCCTGATCATCTGGCAAGCCTTTCCGTGGCAGATGGCGATTGCATACTGGATTTTTGTTTCGCTCTTGATCGTTGGAACATTTATCGATCTCGAACATTTTATCATTCCAGACCGCGTAACGATCGGCGGCATTATTGCTGGCGTTGTTTGCAGTGCGGCGATGCCAGCTTTGATGGAAACGGATTCCCGGATTGCCGCGTGCGTTCGTTCTCTTCTGGCCGCAGCGTTGGGTTATGTAATTTTATTGATCGTTCTCGAAGCCGGCAAAATCGCTTTTGGAAGAAAACGGATTGAATTCGACGCCCCGACGCCATTCACATGGACCAAACGCGGCGATGATGCGGATCTTTTGGTGGGCACCGAAGAAAGTTTATGGAGTGATTATTTTGCCCGGGAAAAAGACCGATTACTGCTTGAGTGTGAGCAAGCCAGGATCGACCACCACCTCTATGGCAATGTGACGCTCGACTTTCGCTACGATCGCGTCACGGCTGATGGCAACGTGATGATGCTGGATGACGTCGCGCAGATTTCTGGTGTGGCGCGCGAACTCGTGATTCCTCGTGAAGCAATGGGCCGGGGCGACTTGAAGTTTCTCGCGGCGATCGGCGCGTTTCTCGGCTGGCGCGCGGTTTTGTTTAGTCTTTTTGCGGGATCTCTTCTCGGTTCGATTGTCGGCCTGATCACGCTGGTCGTTGGAAAACGGGTCTGGTCAGCGAAGCTGCCGTTTGGACCTTACCTGGCGTTCGGTGCGCTAAGCTGGATGTTTTTTGGGACTACCTTTCTGCATTGGTACGCGAGCTTGCTAAGCCCCTAAGGCGAGGTCAAGCATTCGACATTCGCGCTTCGTCACCGAGCATTGAGCGAAATGATCCTTACCAACGCGCGTTTGATTTTTCGCGATGGCATTCGGGAGGGCCTTGAGCTCGTTGTTGAAAAAGGAAGAATCAGCGCAATCCGCGAACGTAGCCATGCCCGCGCAAACGAGATTATTGATCTTCACGAAAATTATCTCGCGCCCGGCTTCATTGATCTTCACGTGCACGGCGCTCTGGGCCGTGACAGCATGGAAGCTTCTGCAGAAGCGTTTCAAGTCATCTGCGATTATCACGCCACCGGCGGCACCACTTCGCTTTTGCTGACAACGGCGACCGCGCCGCTCGATCGCATTGCTGATGTTCTAAATGTTGTCCGTGATTGCATTCCGCGGCTCGCTCTCGCCACGGCGAGTGGGCTGTGGCCGAGCCCTACCATTAGTCAGATTGCGGGTGTTCACATCGAAGGCCCATTTATTTCGAAGGCTAAATGCGGCGCGCAACAGCCCGAATTCATTCAAAATCCGTCGCGAGCTTCGGTCCAGCAACTACTCGACCATGCGAACGTGATCAAACGAATCACGATGGCGCCTGAGCTGCAGGGAGCGCTCGAGGCGATCGAGAATTTTTACACGCACGGGATCAGCGTCAGCGGAGGCCACAGCGATGCATGGGACGAGGAGGCGGAAAAAGGTTTCGCACGTGGCATGCGCAGCGTCACCCACACCTTCAACTGCATGTCTAGCGCGCGTCGCCGCGGCATTTACCGCGTTGGTGGTTTACTGGAGTTTGCCTTAAGCGAACCTCGGATCGGTTGCGAACTGATCGCCGATGGTCAGCACGTCTCGGGGACGTTGATGAAAATGTTGTATCACGCCAAAGGCCCCGGCGGGATTTGTCTCGTAACGGATGCAAGCGCTGGCGCGGGGCTGCCGAATGGATCGCACTTCTCGCTTTTCGGACAGGATTGCATCGTGGAAGATGGCGTCTGTCTACTTGCAGACCGCTCGGCGCTTGCCGGTAGCGCTTCGCGCATGATCGACCTTGTCCGCACAATGATCATGAAAGTAAACGTTCCGCTCCACGAAGCCGTCATGATGGCAACGGGAAATCCGGCGCGTGCTATTGGCCTTGAAACCAAAGGCCGCCTGGAGATTGGCGCAGATGCAGATTTGGTCCTTCTCTCGCCAGAATTGGAGGTCTTGCGAACGCTCGCGGGCGGCGAGGAAATTTGGTCACAATAACACCGCGGCTTCAGGCCGGTGCGCGGACTGCTACCAGAAGCCAAAGCCGTTTCAACGGCTTAGCATACTCAGCAAACCGTTGAAACGGTTTGTCACTCGTTAGGCTTTCTTCACCGGGCTAGCGGCGATGTTAATGCGATGTCATAGTGAGATCAGAAATTCAGCAATATCGAGCGCAGCCCGCGGTTTGCTCAAACGGCTGATATTTGCGGACCATTCACGCCATTGCCTTGCGTCATCGTCAAACGCGCGCTGCACCTGGGCGATGACTTCGCGTGGCGAATTTGCGATTACACCTGAATTCGTCTCGACGATCAACCGGGCATTGCCTTCCTCCTGACCAGCAACGACGTGATTGATGATCATCGGACAGCCGGCGGCAATCGTTTCCTGCACCGTGGCGCCTCCAGCTTTTCCGATCAGCAAATGACTGGCCTGTAGCATGCGCGGAATCTGGTTGGTCCACCCGAGTACCTTGATGTTGGGATCGGCTGCCGCCATTTCAATGGCTGGCCGTAGTTTATCGGCCCGGCCAATGGTCACGGTGAGATCGACGCCAAGATCGGCAAGCCTTTGCACGAGTTCGGGCGCGTCACGTGTCGCGGCATGGATCATGTAGAGCACTCGGCATTTGGAATTAGCCGAAGGGAATTGTCGATCTTGCATGGAATCGGCAAATTTCGGACTTACAGGAAAACCAAACACTTTGATTTTGTCCGCAGCGATTCCGGCTGCTCGCAAGACCGCAGCGCTCTGTTCGTTGGGAGCGAGAAAGTAATCGGCGGCGCAGCGATACCAGATCTTGTTGACGGTGATCGAGTCGGTCACGATAACGATGCTTTTGCAGAGCCTGTGGGGCCCCAAGATCTGCTCAAGCAGGTATGGATAAGCGGGAAAAGAGGAAGCGATTATGTCTGGTTGAAAGCGATCGAGCAAAGCAGCGAAGTGCTCCTTGAGCCGGGAAAAACGCTGGAAATTTTTGTTATAATCTTTCTTGCGATCGATCCATCGGTAAACGCTTCCCCAAAAACGCGGCGCAAAATCAACCAGCCAAAGATAACTCTTTCGAACCAGTTCGTTGAGCAAAGGGTAGGTTTCGGCAAACAAATCGCGCAATTCTACTTCCGTTCCTTCCGGGGCGACGCGCGCCAAACCATCGCGAATTCCCCGCGCGGCGCTGTTGTGGCCTTCCCCGAAACTCGCGGTGAGAATCAATATTCGTTTTTTCACCAAGCCAGACGAGCGCACCTGCGTCATTTCATGATGTCATTCTGAGCGAAGCGAAGAATCTCGGATCATTCCGGAGTCCCGCCTGCCATGAGCAATAGCCAGAGATGTTTCGCTTCGCTCAACATGACAAGTGGAGCGAGTTTAATGGATATTTGCATCGGGCAAAGTAAACTCTCCGTGCAAATGAAATATCTCGGATTCCTCTGGCGCGTTTTGCGGCAGCTGGTTTGGGAAACGGCAACCGATACCACGACCGGGCTGGCGGCACAGATGGCGTATCTGCTTCTTTTCGCTCTGGCTCCTGGATCGCTGTTTCTTTGGCATCTACTCGGCTTGTTCGGCACCGATCCGACCAAATTGCATCGCATGTTTCTCCTCTTGAAAAGCTTCATGCCGCCGGACCCGAAAGTGCAGGACATTCTGGATTCTGCGATGGCAAATGTGGTGGTGACAGGCTCGAGCGGGCTGCTCGCCAACGCGGGCATCATTCTCGGAATTTATTTTGGGACTGTCTTCATTGCGACGACTTCACGCGCCCTCAGCCATACGTACGGAATGCGGGAAGATCCCCATTGGTGGTCGAAGTATATCACCTCATTTTTCATGCTCTTTTGGTTTGGGATTATCATCGTGTTCTGCTTCAACGCCATCGTCTTTGGCGAACGACTCGCCGGTCTTGCAGAAGTCAATTTCCAGCTGGCCTTTCCGCTGCAAGCATGGATTGCGACGCTGAATTTGCCCTTTACCTTTGTGGCCCTGGTCATTCTCGCGCTCGCGCTTTATCTCCTCACTCCCGAAAATTACTTGACCGTCCGTCAGGCTTTGCCCGGCGCGATCTTCTTTTCGGTCGGGTGGATCATCGCCACCAAACTTTTTCAACTGTATGTGGCGAGATATGATCGCTACAACCCGACGTATCTCGCGCTGGCCTCCATCGTCGTGCTGCTCACTTGGATGTATCTCACTTGTCTGCTGTTGTTGCTGGGCGGTAAGTTGAACGCCATTCTTCGCCGCGAACGCGAAAAAATGCGCTCGGCTGCGCCTGCCGTGCCCGAACCTGCCGCGGGCGCAGCATGATTTGAGCCTTCGGAGTTGATCGTGTCGCGCGCTCTGTTACGCTCCGTCGCAGTGGTGCGCTTTCGCATTTGGCTCGCAACTGCGCTCGCCTCTGGCGCAATCGCTGGAACTCTCCTCCACGCGCAAGTCAGCGAAGAAGAAAAAAGTCGGCGCAATGAATCCGAGCAAATCGCGCCCCACGTTTCGCCGTCTCCGAAACCAAAAAAATCTCCGAGCCCGATAGCAAAAGCATCGAGGAATAAATCCGAAAAAAAACGCTTGGCTTCTGCAACCCCGGAAAAGGCACCAACCGCGATTCCTCATGCAAAATTAGCAAAAGAAGAGTCGACCAGCGACGATAAGGCATCCCAAGACGCACAGGACTCGCCGCGCCCTCGTAAAGCGAAGCCGGCGAAAAAATCTGACGACGAAGAAGAGGCAACGCCAAAGCCAAAGCCGACGCCACGCGAAACGCCCGAGCCCGGTGCTACGCCAAAATCAAAGCGGCGCCACACGCCCACGCCGAAACCGAAATCAAAGAAATCCCAAGAGAAGGAGGTTTCGCGCAAAACTAAAAAAGCCGGGAAATCCAAATCGGCGCGAAAAGAAGAGGAAACACCGAAACCGGAAAAAACGCCGCCACCCCGTGCGGGCGAGCGTGCCCCCGCTTCAGAACGCCCGACGCCCGCGCCGAAAGCTCTCGGTGCTGCTGCGCCGACGCCAGCGCCCTCAGCCGAGTCAAAAGTTCCGCGTGCTACTCCAAGCGGCGAGCGCGCTCAGGTCGTGATCGAAAAATCCGGTCTGGAAGAGGACCAGGGCCTCGAGCCTGCGCCGACGCCTCCTCCGAGACGAGGTTTCTGGCCGTGGTCTCGCAGTTCGAGTAATTATCGTTATCTAACGCGGTCCGTCATCGAAGCGATCCGACGCGCGCCAGTGAAACGGCGTCGCTGGCAATTCATTGTGGTGCACAACAGCGGCACGCGGCAGGGAAACGCGCGCGTCTTCGATTATTACCATCGCCACGTGCGCCGGATGCAGAATGGTCTCGCCTATCATTTCGTCATCGGGAACGGAACATCCACAGGAAACGGCCAGGTGGAAGTGGGCGATCGCTGGCGTCGCCAGATCAACGGCGGGCACGTGCACAGTGATTATCTGAACAACATTTCGCTCGGGATTTGTCTGGTCGGCGATTTCAATCGTGGCCAGCCGACGCGCGCGCAGCTTGACGCATGCGAGGAACTCATCCGCTATCTGCGAGAACGTTGCGGTAAGACCGAGAGGGGCACGATTCCTGTGCGGCCACACCGCGAAATGAATCCACCGCGTTGGCCAACCGATTGCCCAGGAGACGATTTTCCGTATTCCTGGTTTCGCAGGTTTTAGTAATCAAGGTTCGCGTTTTTTTCATGTCGAGCGACGTCGCCTGCCAAGCCGTAGCTTCATGCGAAGCCTGGAGACATCTCTAGATCTTAACAAAATGCAAGAACCCAGAGATTTGATTCGCTCACTTCCCGTTCGCTCAGCCTCCGGCCTTCCCGTCTATGTCGCGGCTTCCCGGGCCGCTCCATTCTCGAGTTCGCTCGGAATGACAATCGAGCGAGCGTTATTTTCGATCCGCTACGATCAAATTGGCTTCCTTGTAATTCCAGCGATAACCAAATCCAAAGTCAAGCGGCGGCGGATTGCTCTGTTGATACAACCCCTGAAGTCTGGGCTGGTAATGTTGTTTGAAGAGATCGATCGGGCCGAGATAAACGCCAAAGAGACGCAGGTTCCACTTGTTTGGGTCGAAGTAAGCCAGAGGAATTCCGGAATCGTCCTGTACAATTCTGTTGCTGTGCGTGAGAATGAAATTGCGGATCGTTCCGAAGCCGTTTTCGAACATTAGATACGATGACGATTTCAGAAAACTTGAGCCGGTTCCGAGACGCTCACAAAATTTGAGGAAACCTGGCGCTGACTTGATTCCCCCATCGGAAATATCGGTGTTGAAATAATAGAGGGTTTGTGAATTGCCCGATTGATTATCGGTGTAGCGGATTCGCACCCCGGGGATGCCGCCTTTCTTTCCCGGCGCGGCCTCTTCAAATGCGCCGTTACTGTTGAGCCCGCCGAAGGTCACGTTCGTAATCGACTTATCGGCGCGTACGATGAAGACGTAGAGAATCGGCAACACACCGTTGAGGTTCTGTTGTTGCAGATCGACTTTCATGTCTTTGGTGATGAAGTAGGTCGTGTTGAGCGAGGACTTCATTGCGTTTTCCAGATTCCCCAGCGCGCCGGGGAGGTTAGGGATGCGCAACGGATCAGGTGGCGGTCCCATTGATTCCTTCCCGCAAAGCACGTACACCGAGGCATTAGGAAAAAATTGATCGACGTACAAAAAGTCCGGGCCGCTGAACATATAAAACGCGACTGGAACCGGCTGCGTTACCTCCGGAAGATTGGTGACTTCCCACGCGTGCAGCTTTTGGAGCTGACGCTGATAAAGCTTGGTGAACTCGCCCTCGAAAAAAGCGGAATGCGCTTGCCATGCCTGATCTCGTGTGAGCGGCGCAAGCGGTGAATTCTCCGGAATGGGCATGCCGGCAAGGAACCGCGCAATGTCATTGGGTCCAGCAACGGCTGGAGCCACAGGAATGGCGCGCGGCGCGACCGGGGGATTCTCCTGTGCCGAAACGTTGAGCACGCTCGCGAGCATCATGGCTACAAACAATTTGGCTTCAAGTTGTAAGCTGCGGCCTTGCGCTGCGTCTCGCCTCTCCCCTTTACGAGAGCGGAGGGGCGGATGAACGCCAAACATATCCCAAATCTGTGCCACCTTGTTTCTGACGAATTGCGTTTTCATGCAGAATGTTGTCGTTGCGGTCGCTTTCGTGCACAGAAGTAGAGCAGCAGCCCCACGAGTGCGGTGGCGAGTCCGGCAAGCGATTCGACGGTCTTCCAGCGCAACAGATAAAACATCATCCAAAGCGTGATGACAGCGAAGATAATCGGGGGCATCGGATAAGCCCACACTCGGTAAGGCCGGGCGATTCCCGGGCGCGTAGCGCGCAACACCATTACGCCGAGCACAGTGAACAGCGAACAGAGCAACAAGCTAAATTGAGTGTATTGCACCACGCTTTCAAAGCTGCGTGTGAGCAAGAGCACATTGATGATGAGCAACTGGAGCACAATGGCGTTGGTGGGAATGCCGTGAGGATTCTTGCGCCCAAGCAGTCGCAGTAACCAATGATCTTCGCCCATCGACATGCTGACCCGCGGTCCGATCCATGTCATCGAGCTGATTGCCGAAACCAAGCCGAGACAAATGACCGCGCCGGCAACCCCCCCGCCGTTCGTCCCAAAAATATGCTTACCAGCGATCAACGCTACTTCGAGTCGACCTTTCAAATCCTGGACCGGTGTCGTCGCAAGAAAGACGGCATTGAGCAGAACATAAATCACGATCACGAGACCGGTTCCGACAAGCAGTGACCGCGGCACATTTTTTTCCGGCTGTTTAATCTCGCCCGAGATATAGGCCGCCGCGTTCCAACCTGAGTAAGAATACATCACGTAAACCAACGCCACGGCAAACGGCGCGCCAAAGATCGCGATCGTGTCGCCGGGCGCGGGCAGAAAGCTGATCGGCTGCTTTGGCTGTACAAATAATCCGGCAGCAATAAGGGCGCCGATCAGAAGCAATTTCACCAGCGTGGAAAGATTTTGAAACACGCTGCCGACTTGGAGGTTTCCGAGATGAAAAGCTGTTACCACCCAAACAACGACAAATGATAAAAGCATCGGCGAGCCGACGCCGAAAACGCCGACAAAATATTTCCCGAACGCCATCGCGGCGAGTGCGATTGGTGCGGCAAACCCTACAGTAGCGGAAACAAATCCCGCCATGAATCCGAGCGCGGGATGATAAATCTGCGATAGAAAATGGTATTCACCCCCGGAGCGCGGCAGAGCGGCGCTGAGCTCGCCATAACAGAGCGCGCCGCAGAGTGCGGTGACTCCGCCAATGATCCAAAGCATGAGCAGGGGGAACCCCGACTGAATATCCGCCAGTTGAAAGCCAAGACTGGTAAAGATGCCGGTGCCAATAATGTTGGCAATAACGATGGAAGACGCCGTGACGAATCCGATAGTCCGCCGCGGCGATCGGGACATCACGCGACGAGGTTCAGCAACTGTAGGCATCTTCAGATCGACAATCCTGAAATTATCGGGACTAGCGAATTCTTTCGAAGCGGCATTGGAGTCCATAATTGGCGAGCGAGTCTTTTGTCATTCTGAGCGAAGCGAAGAATCTCTGATCATTTGTTTTGGCGGCGTGCGGAAGCAATAGTCAGAGATGTTCGCTTTGCTCAACATGACACCCGCCATTCCTGAGTTGTCAGAAGCCATTCCCGGTATCACGTTGAAAGTAGGATGAACGCATCGCTCTCGATTGAAACGGCCACCCAGCTTGCAGTCTTTCTTGCAAATCGTCCCGGGGCGCTTGCGCGCGTGTGTGAAGCGCTGGCTAAAGCAGAAATTAATATCCACGCACTGGCCACGTCAGACACAGTCGATCACACAGTGGTGCGGATGGTAGTAAGCGATCCAACCAAGGCGCTCATGCTTCTGGGCGAGGCGGGCACTCTCGCGCTAGAGACCGAAGTGTTGATGATCGAAAGCGCGAGCCAGCCCGGCGTGCTGGCGAAAATCGCCGAGCGTCTTGCTGAAATCGAAGTGAATATCGAATACGCATATCTCGCCGGCGGGCGTGAGATGGAAAAAGGTCTGATCGTTCTGCGGCCGTCGGATGTGGAAAAAGCGAAGCGTGCGCTGAAAGATTTGTAGCCTGTGTAGACCAGTGCGAGTCGCCATTGCATCTAAGTTCCTTGGCGATTTGGGTAGGGCGCAACCGCCGTGCACGCCGATGAGCGGTCCCTGCAAGTTTACGGGCGAATCTCCACCGCCGTCCCCTCCGGCGTCACGCGCCAGAGTTCTTCGATTTCTTCGTCGGTGAGTGCGATGCAACCCGCAGTCCAATCCTTCCAACGATGAAAGGCGCCGATCCAGCCGCGTCCGTTTTGAATTCCGTGAATCATAATGTCAAAGCCAGCTGAGACGCCGCGCGCGGCCGCACGCTTGTTGTCCTCATCTGAAGGATAAGAAATGTGCAGCGCGAGATGAAAACTGCTTTGCGCATTTCGGCTATCAATCTTGTAGATGCCTTCCGGTGTTTTCATGTCGCCTTCTTCCTGCTTCGCGCCGACCGGATTCCGGCCTAGCGCGATTCGATAGCTCTTGATGTGATTGCCGTTGCCAAAGATCGACAATTTCTTCGCCGATTTTTCCACGACGATCCGATTGATTGCTGTCCCCGCCGGTAGGGGATGCCAATTGTGATGTGCGTAGAAGTACAGTGCCAGGGCACAGACTGCGAGCAATGCCGCCGATGCCACAATGATTTTGCCAATCACATCAGTGATCTTAGTAAGATCGCCACAAATGCAACACGAGTGAGAATGTCGCGTGCGTGCCGAGTTGATGATTGCCAATGTGGATTCGATGCCGGATAAATGCGCGGCGCGTTTATGACTTCGGTACAGACTTTTCTCGGCTACCCCTATCCGCTGGGCGCGACCTGGACGGGGAACGGCGTCAACTTTGCCATCTTTTCCGAGCACGCCACCGGTGTTGAGCTTTGCTTGTTCGACAGCATCGAGGCCACAGAAGAAAACATTCGTATCCCGGTCCACGAACGCACCGATCAGGTTTGGCACGTGTTTTTGCCGGATATGCGTCCTGGACAATTGTACGGTTTGCGGGTTTCTGGCCCGTACGATCCGGAACGCGGGTTATGCTTCAACAGTTCGAAACTTCTGCTCGACCCTTACGCGAAGGCTATCGCCGGAGAGATGAGCTGGGCGGATGAGATGTTCGGCTATGTCAT
>WNFW01005192.1_pt1 | contig 11794 bp, 8 predicted proteins | sample 5400131 | NCBI WGS metagenome assembly WNFW01 (sample SAMN13153362, study PRJNA577476) | soil metagenome | isolation source: 20 cm soil or saprolite under grassland replicate 1 | place: USA:California | collected 2016-06-15
TGCTAGAAAAAATTATCACAAGCCTGGGATGTAGACTTGTGATAATTATACTGAGGTAGGACAGCTATTACAATGTGACAAATGACCTATTTACTCTTCACCCAGGCTCTCAAGCCAACGTTCTGCGTCTATAGCAGCGCGACAGCCGTCACCGGCCGCGGTGACAGCCTGGCGATAGCGATGATCTGTGACGTCACCTGCGGCAAAAATGCCTGGAATATTTGTCATGGTATGCTCAACTGGGACGATATATCCGACTTTATCCATCTCAAGGATGCCCTTGAACAGGTCGGTATTAGGCTTATGTCCAATGGCCAGGAAGAAACCCTGTACAGGCAGGATACTTTCCTCATCCGTCTTCACATTGTGAAGTCGCAAACCTGTCACTTCATTTTCACCCAGCACTTCGGTGATTTCTGTATCCCAGATAAAGCTAATCTTAGGGTTTTTAAATGCGCGGTCTTGCATGATTTTACTGGCTCGTAGAGTATCACGGCGGTGAATGACAGTGACATGGTTGGTATAACGGGTCAGGAAGATTGCCTCTTCCATTGCAGTATCACCTCCACCAATGACAGCTACATCCTTGTTCTTAAAGAAAAAGCCGTCACAAGTGGCACAGGCGCTAACGCCACGCCCCTGCAAACGCTGTTCGCTTGGCAACCCCAACCATTTCGCACTAGCGCCAGTAGAGATAATAACAGCACGAGCCTGATATTCACCCGAATCCGTTATCACAGTGAACGGACGCTTGCTGAAGTCAACAGAAATTACATCTTCTGGTATCACCTCGGTGCCAAAACGGCGGGCCTGCGCTTCAAATTTCTCCATCATGGGGGGGCCTAGAATGCCCTCTTCAAAGCCTGGGTAGTTCTCTACATCGCTAGTAAGCATTAATTGTCCGCCAACATGGTACCCTTGAAGCATCAAAACAGAGAGATTGGCTCGAGCGGCATAGATTGCTGCGGTATAGCCTGCCGGCCCAGAGCCAATGATGATTACGTCATATAATTTTGCCATGATAGGAATAACCCTCACTTCTTCATCAACACATTTATTCTACCAATGATAACACAATAAAAGTAGGTTTTATGCCATTCAGGGATATTCCATCAAGGTTTCTCACAAATCAATGTGTTATTGTTTTCTGCGCGCCTGCAGCGCATCATGTGAAAGTGTGGAAGGGTTTTGTGAGAACCCTGGGATATCCTATTGTAGCAAGAAAGGCGGTATACCCTGGGTATGCAAAACGTGCAATGGCCCTTGAGGATAGATATTGCCGAGTATATTGAGAATGGTGATAGCAAAAAAGCCAATGATACTAAGAATGATGATTGTACGGTCGAGTGGGCGCGCATGTAATTTTGTAAACCACGTTCGCTTACCCACGCCGAAACAGCGCAACTCCATGGCGCTTATTATATCCTCCGCTTCAACAATCGAACCTATTACCACGGGGACAACCATTGGTGCGAGGCGAGCAATTTTGCTTAATATTCCTCCTCGAATCTTATCAATCTCGAAACCACGTGCTCGTTGAGCATCCAGTGTGGTACCAAAATCCCTTGCGACACTTGGTAAAAAGCGAAATGAGAGATCTATCGCATAAGCAAATCTATCAGGTATGCCAAGTCCTTTAAAAGCTACTCCCAGGTGGCCAGGGTTAGTGGTATAGGGTATTGGTATGACAAGCAATGCAATACTGAAATTTCGCATTGCTTGTGTAATCATAAAAAATAGACTCTGAACGCTAACAGGCAATTGAACAGGTCCAATAAAAGGGAAGTATGGTTTAAGCCCGATAAATGGGATGTAGAAGAGAATTTTTTGATTGCTGATATCTACCCCTTGTACGATAGCTCCACCTGAGAGGAAAAAGTTTGAAAAGATAATGACTATGTTAATGATGATAATAAAAATCCAGACTCGTCTGGTCTCTCTCCATTTGAGATGAGCCTGGCTGTAGTAAAAGGCTGCACCTACTAATCCTGCCAAAATAATCCAAAAGTTAGAAGTCTGTGCAGCTGAGAAACTATAAGCAAACATCAATACTAACTTGGCCCTTGGATCAAGGCGATGAATAGGAGTATTTCGATTAATATAAGGAAAGTTGATCAGCATCGAAAATTTCTCAAATAGAAAAGCAAAGGGTACTAGCCTGGCAATGGTGATTCGCCTGGTGGATATCCAGCTTCATCTCCATTGCCAGTTAAGTAGGTACTACTGTGACAAAGTACTAGCCACGTCCTGTACGTCTCATTGCGGCATTATAAGCAACAAGCAAGATAGGCAACAGGATTAAACCATTCACGAGATCAGACAAGGTTGCAGGCACGAAGTTTCCGGTTGCTCCCGCTATAGTGTACTGCGAGACCCAGATATCACTATAAGCGGCAAAGCCAATGCCAACAACAATGCCGATAGCACTGAATATCTCGGCAATAATGATATTACGTGTATTGTTGTAGCGACCCCAGGTCATGTACAGAGCAAGTCCGGCAATGAAGCCAATCAACGCATTGCCCACATCCCAATTCCAATAGACACCGTAGCCAGATATGTAGTCGCCGAGGAAATTGCCGACTCCTCCAGTGAAGAGACCAACCCAGGGACCAAAAACGACTCCGAAGAATAGAGGAATGACGATTGCTGGGCGGAACGAGACGTTACTTGTAGCGGGAAGTTGAAGGACATTGGTGAGGTAACTCAAGCCGCCATAGAGTGCAGCACCTAGCGCCATATACACGATATGGCGTACTCCGATACCCCAAATTTTGGCCTGGGAACGTTCTTCTGCTACTGCCATTTGTGAAACTCCTTTCTGTAGGTAAACAGTTGCAAGTGGATATATAGCCAGATGGGTAGTAGTCTGCACCTCCTTTCGTAACTAATCATGCCTAAGCAACAGCATTACGCTCAACAAGTAAGTATTGCAGCAATGAGGTGGGACGCAGATTGCACTCATCCAACAAGGCTGGATCTGCCAGCTCCTGCAAAGGTGGTCCGTCTCCTACGATATTGCCTTCTTTTAGAAGCAAGACTCGTTGAGTGAAACGTAATGCAAGATCGAGATCGTGAGTAATGATTAGTAATGCATCAAGTCCCCTCATTCTTCGCAAATATTCCATAAAAGAGATGTAAGAGCGATAATCCTGCCCGGCCGTTGGTTCGTCAAGTAGTAGAATCTTGCCTTGCATTGAAAGCACAGAGGCGATACTCACACGCTTCTGCTGTCCGAAACTCAGCGAAAAAGGGGAACGTGAGTCGAATTCTGCTATATTCAAGGCCTCTTCTGCCTCCTGTACTGTTGTTTTGATGCGTTCGGGCGAGAAACGGAGGTTCTCTGGACCAAAACTCACCTCTTTGCGCACCGACGATGCAAACAGCATTGCGTTAGGACTCTGAAAGACATAACCTATACGCGAAGCGAGTTGCGCGACACTTAGCTTTCGGGTATCTTCTCCATAGATTCGTACTTTACCTTTTGTTGGTCTCAAAAGACCCAAAGCCTGTTTAACCAGTGTGGTTTTGCCAGATCCATTGGGACCGAGCAATGCTATTGTCTCACCTCGTCGTACCTCACAGGAAATACCATGCAAAATCTCTTCTGAATACGAACTATAACGAAAGTACACATCTTCGAATTCGAGGATGGGTTCGTTTGACGCTATATTGTCATATTGTGTAGTTGATATCGGACAAACGAGTAAGTTTTTTGACTCTGAAGAATCAGGTAGCGTACGCAGAGTGGATTCAATGGGTAACTTGATTTGCGTCGGGTCTGCTAACTCAAGAAATTGTTGCGTGTCTCCAAAGAAGGTCTGGTGTCCGTCGTGCAAAAGCAATACTTTGTCTGGTTTGAGGTGTAGCGCTTCTTCAACACGATGTTCGACAATGATAACGGCACTATCTTTTGAGAGCAATTCTTGAATGAGTTCCTCTAGCTTATCTACTGCTCGTGAGTCAAGGTTAGCAAACGGTTCATCAAATAAAAAGATAGATGGTTGCATGACGAGAATGCCTGCAGCAGCAATCTGTTGGCGCTGCCCTCCTGAAAGTGCGAATGTGGCTTGCCCAAGATAGTGTTCTAACTTTAATTGATTCAAAACATCAGAAACGCGCTGATGCATTTCGGTACGTGAGATACTCAGATTTTCCATTCCAAAGGCAATCTCTTGTTCAACAGTGCTGCCAAGGATTTGTTTGTCTGGGTCTTGAAGCATCGTACCTACCTGTAGTGCAAGGTCACGCAGTGACTGGCCTTTTATAGATCGTCCATGAAGTTGTATTTCACCGCTGAGAGTCCCTTTATAGCTATGTGGGATTAGTCCATTGAGGCATTTTAACAACGTACTTTTCCCACATCCACTCGGGCCAGCTATAAGCAAAAGCTTGCCAGCAGGTAGGGAAAAAGAGATGTCTTCTATAGTTGGTGGTAATTCGATAGCCTCTGTTTCAGGTGCGCTTTTTTGCCGTTTCGGCTGAGGATCTTCGTCGAGAGAGCGATAGCGGAAGTTGAGTTTTTCCACAAACACCGCTGGTGGGGTAGTTGTTGGATTCGGCGTACTGTTGGAATCTATTGTCATAGATACATGTATACCTTTGGTACGTTGAAATCAGGCTTCCCAATAATGAGAGTTCTTTGTTATGTCTAATTCTAATGGTATAAGTGGTTATTTGTCAATTGTTAGCATTGGAGGAACTCTCTTGCCTGGCCTCAGCGTAGCCAAGCATCCTGGCCCATCGATCCAGATGCTTCGCTGCGCTCAGGATGATACACCTGCTCGATATGATAGAATAGCGAAAAAGAAGAAATAAGGAAACTGCTTGAAATGATCACGCATATTGTTCTGCTCCAACCCAAAGTTTCAACTACAGATCAAGAACTCACAGCTTTTCTGGAGCGCATAGAGGCACTTCGACAGGTGATCCCCGGTATCGTTGCTATCTCGGTTGGAGAAAATCGCAGCAACTTCCATGGAGGATTTACGCATGGTATTATTATGCGTTTTGTTGACGAAGCCCATTTACAGGCACATCATACTCATCCGGCTCATGTAGCTGTTGTGAAAGAATTGGATCGTCTTTGTCTGCAATCTATAGATTTTGACTTATCTGAAACTGCTCTGTAAAATATTTGCTTCGCTTAAAAATGAAGGAGCCTACATGCATGGACACAGATCGCCTCACTACCACACTAATTGACCTGATACGGATTCCCAGCACATCCGGTCACGAGGAGAAAATCCGAACTCACCTGGCTCAATATCTTGCTTCGCTAGGTCTTTCCACGATGATTGATGGATCTGGAAATCTCATTTCGACGTTGACGGGAGAAGGTACTCCCCTCTTGCTCAATGCGCATATGGATCGTGTCCCCCCAGGACTTGGACATCAGCCTATACTACGAAATGGGGTCCTTTATAGTAATGGCACTACAAATCTTGGCGCAGATGATGCGGCTGGCATTGCTACCATCCTGGAAGTTGTTCGACGTTCGATTGAACAAGAGTTACCACATCCACCTCTGGTGATCGTTTTCACTGTGCAAGAAGAAGCTGGTATGTGTGGCGCAGCGAATTTCGATAGTACCACGTGGAACGTCGCAGATGGCATTGTTTTCGACAATGCCTACGAAGCGGGTATTGTTGTCTCCAGGGGTGCAGCATATGAGGCGTTTGATGTCGAGATTACAGGTCGCACAGGTCATCCAGGCAAAGATTTAGCTCAGACAGTACATGCTATTGAAATATTTCGAGCAGCCAATTACCCACATGGATCTTTCGATAATGATCAGACACGTATCAATGTCGGAAGAATTATTGGAGGTAATGCTCGTAATGCTATTGCCGATATGGTCACTCTCGAGGGAGAACTGCGCAGTTTCGAGCCGTTTGAAGTGCGTGAAAAGTACAAACAAGCCATACAAGATGCTTTTGAGCAAGCAGCCAGGCTTTTGGGAGGGCACGTAAAAGTCAGCTTTAAGACACATTCCAATGGATACGAGATAGATCCAGAAGAAGCTCTCCTGCAGACATATCGCACTGTTCTTGAGCGGCGTGGTTTGACATTGCACATGAAACCAACATTTATCGGTAGCGATACAAGCGGCTTTCGCCCCACAATTAGAGCGTTCACCATCTCGACCGGAGTAGTACATGAGCATTCTGTGAATGAGTGTGTAGCGTTAGATCCACTAGAGCAGCTGGTGATAGATACTTTACAGGTGTTGGCATTATGGAGTAAGCGTTCATAAGAGCTGGAAATTGCAAGCATTGACGAAGTAGCTGCCAGAATAGTGCTGATTGCTAGTTCAGGCTTGTAGCTGCTATAATTTGTCAGAACAGAAGCATTCACTGTAACCGATGCCATTTCGGCACAAAGATGTGGGCAACTCTTCATACAATCCAAGATCAGAATGAGGATAGGGGGGAATACGTGTATGCCTCGTAATTCAACAGAGTTGATGGGAACTCCGAATCAGTTTTATTATTGGGTGCCAGGAGAGATGGTGCTGGTGGTACGACTTCACCGGCGACCTATTCCAGATACGCAGGAGTTGGTGGTTGAGCAGATTCGTAACCAATTAAATTCCTTGCTTGCACGGTATAGTATGGTACTAGAACCATACGGTACTTATGGCAGATGGAGGGATATGCCGACAATGCCACCTGTGCTTCGTCGTTCATTTATTTTCGGCTTACATCGATTGCAGCCATTTATTGCCATTTTTTTTCATGTACGTCACGTAGGCACTTTTAAAACTGACCCAATGCCTATAGCTCTTTCATATATCCAGGCGCATCTGGAGGAATTGGCTCAGACGGGATTGAACGTTGTCTCCGCTATGCCTAACTGGTTAGTAACTACTGCAACACACTATCATAGTGATGGTGGGCCTGCTGTTCCTCCTCGTCCAGCCCCTCAACTCGATCTTGCTGCAGCAGACAGACAACCTGTAGGTTGGCATATTTCTTTTAGTGATACAGGATTGCCACTTGATTCCAACGATGCGGAAGATGTCCTGGTCGCGGTACTGGATACTGCTCAGCACCAGGATCGCTTGATGAACGCTGCAATGCGCCCAGAATTTAGACGCAATCGTCTATTGCAACGTCTTGCAGAAGATCTTCGAAATGAAACTGGCTATTTAGAAATTGAGTATGATCGTTATCCCATTATAAGTGATGTAAGTACAGGCCATGATTTTTACAATCAAGCTACATATTATAAAATGGCCGATCATGGTGTATTTGTGACTGGACTCATTCGAGATGTTGCGCCAGGGGCACATATTCGACTCATTCGCATTCTGAATGACTATGGCGGAGGTGATCTTTATAATATCTTTGCGGCACTCACAGATCTTGAAATGGAACTGGGCTCTGGCGCTATCAGGCGCCTTGTGATAAATCTTAGCCTGAACATCATGCCCGATATTCGTCGTCTTCCTTATGTATGGTTTGATCACCGTCAATTGCCGAGTACACAATTGGCAGGAGCAGTGCGTGTTCTTGCTCATATCGAGGAGGGATTACGCTTGCTTTTCGAGAGCCTGTATGCTCATGATGTGCTGATTGTGGCTGCTGCAGGTAATGATTCGTTTCTCTCAAAAAAGCAGGGACAAAAGCCACGTCCTCCACGTATTCCAGCTCGTTATGACACAACAGTAAGTGTGGCTTCGGTCAACAGCCGCTTTGCTCCCTCAACTTTTTCAAATGCTGCATGCATGCCGCCTGTGAATGCTGGCGTTGCCACATTTGGAGGAGATAGTGATGGAAATTTAGATGCAAATGGGTTACCAGAAGCTGTGAGAGGAGTCTATATCGCTCCCACATTTCCTGGAGGTGAGCAAAATATATCTGGTTGGGCCGATTGGAGTGGATCATCATTTGCAACGGCCATGATTAGCGGATTAGGCGCCCATCTGATAGCCCAGGATTGGCCATTAGCCAATGCTATTTCCCGTATTGCAGCCGGTAAAGAGCGTCGCACAGAAAAGCTATTTGGTTCAAGTCCAGATGTCCCAGATTTGATTGCGAATGTGATGCGTGTTCAGCAACGTTTTGAGTAGTGAACTGTTTGTTCTCCATACATCCTCCTTTGGCCTTTTTCCAAAGCGATGAAAGCGCTCCCGCCCTGGATGCACGCCTCTTTCTTGTTTGAGCGTGTTCGTCTCTATTCGCTCGCATACAACCGCTTAGCTGTCAGTTTAGCTGTCAGCCCCGCCCGGTATGAGGTGTTGCTCAATGGGCACCCGTACCGCGTACACGCGAAAGTCTGGCGCACGACCAGCGCGCACCAAGTGTCGAGGCGGGTATGACGCTGGAGGTGCATTGCTCGCTCAGCAAACTCGGCTGGGTCTGTGGTGGACCTGTGGCCGTCGTACAAGCTTTGATGGATGTGGTCACAGAAACGGGCACGCTGCTGGTGCCTACGCATAGTCCGAACTATACCGATCCCGCCAACTGGAGGAAGCTGATGTCAGAAACGCACTAGCGTCCGTTGCTCGACCGCAGCGACATCCATAATGAAACACACGCGATAAAAACAGAGCAATTGAAATTTCGTATCAGGGCAATCGCATCTAATTTTTCAAGAGGACTACAGAGAGTGTCCATGTTTCGGGTAATGAGAAGTTGCTGCACTTTGATATGTTTTCAAGCCCTAGTCCCTTAAATTAGATGCGATTGCCCTAAATTTCGCACGCTCAACCATTGAAATTTGCCATATTTTAGTGTAGACTATGGATGTGTTCTTTTTCGAAAAACTCTGTATGCGTCCTGTAATTACACTCGCCTGAGTGGTATCTCTCTCACCTCGTCTCTTCAGTTACATACTAGATTGGAATAAGAATGGAGAGCAGGTATGTCGATCGTAACCGCCTTTTCACACAACGAATCCCCCCTGAAGGTGCGCAGTGACCTACTATGAACGCCAGAAAAGAAGGTAAGTTCGCAATAGTGGACTGCGTAGATAAACGTATTTCACCAGAACAGAGATTATCCAGGGAGGAGATTTAAATCATGACGACTAGCGAAAAAAACCTACCCAGCTATGAAGCGCTTTTTGGCAATCTCAATTTCAAGGTAGGAGATGAAGCCCGCTCAGTCTACTCGCCCGCTGCTTACCTCAGTCTACTCGCCCGCTGCTTACCTGACGGATCTTATCCAATTGCTTCAAGATTATTTTGAATCTCCAGATGATGGGTCAGGAGGAGATGGCAACCCATTTGACCTTGATGTGCGACGCTCGGACATCAAAGATATCCTGCTCGACGATGATAATACGTTTACTCAAATACCATATCTCGATATCGTGAATGATATTTTACGGCGTAAGATAGAAGGCCCAAACTCCCCGCAAGATGCCCTGGAACTGTTGAAAACGCAGATTTATCCACTCAACCTGCCATTGAATTTTGATTACGAGCGTCTAAAGAAATTCTTGGGATACCTCAACGTTCGAGAAGGAGAGATCCAGGACCTGTTCAGTCTGACAACCGATCTCGACCGCCAGGCGCGTAATATCCTGGGGGTATCTGCCGAGGAAGTCAGCTATTTTGTGCAGGATCGCAGTGCCGATGAACGTGCCATCCGAGCTGCTTTCAACCTGGTGATAAACCAGGACCTGAACGTCAAGCCTGGCGCTAGCGGCACTGGCACCGGAAGTAAACCAGCATTGGCAACGGTATCCCAATTTTTATTGACCACCGGGTTGAGCGGTAAGGAGCTCAGGGAACTGCTCTTTCAGAACTTAAGCATCACTGCTGTGAATGCTGCGAACCTCTCGGAGCGTGTTCTGGCGACCAATTTCTTCATCAATCAAGGCTTAGGCGGTTTTACCACACTCAGCGCGGATGAAAGCGCGATGGTCTGGCAGCCGGCGGAATCACCAGCTGCTGCAGGAAGCCAGCCCGAAATTCCAATCTCCTGGTTCGACCGCTGTGACCGGTTCATCCGCCTGGCCCGGAAAACTGGCTATTCCTTTTCAGATTTGGATCTGGTGCTGAGGAACTGCTGTGGAAACCAGCTCAACCGGGAGAGCTTGCAGGTTATGGCCCTGATCAAAAAGCTCCAGGTGGATTATCAACTGCCAGTTGATGTCATCTGTGCTTTTTTTAGCACTATCAGTACGACAGGCATCGGCGACCTGGATGAGCCAGGTGACTTGTTCAACCGTACCTTCAACAACCGCCTCGCTTTTCTAGAGAAAAAATATATTGCGCAATCGGAATTTATTCCGCAGAGTTATATCCTCAAAATTGGGCAAACAGATGCAAACCGGTTGACAATCATGAACGACATTCTGCAAGATGAAAGCAAGGAATTTAGAAAACGCCTGCAACGGACCTTGCAGATTTCTGATGCTGACCTGATGCTCATCATCGCAAAATTCAGAGCGCGCAATGCCCTCGATCCCACTTACACGACATCAGTGAATAACAACATTCAGCTGCCGGGGCTTTCTCTTATTTTCAGGATGGTAAAGCTCGCGGAAATACTCGATCTATCTATCGCTGAATTGTTCGACCTGTTTGACTTGTTGGAGCTGGATAGGACGATCCGAACATCAAGTCATTTCCGCATCCTGTTCCCTTATCCCGTGCAAGAGTTAAATTGCTACCGGATCATTGACGATCCCCGCACATATGCCAGGGAAGCCTTATGGCTCGTGCAGATATTAATCGCCATCGCTTCCTGGATGCGTACCACCGATTTCTCAACCGCAGACCTTAAATTCATTCAAAGCGGGAATTTAAGCAGTGCAGAGCATGCCACGCTTTCGAACACGCTGATTCAGATGCTGGACCAGCTGGTCCAGGCGTTCCTCCCACTTGCGCTGAACCCTGGCACTTTTGTATCAGATCAGTTCGATGCCAGGAGCTCTCGCGTTATGTATGAGACCCTGTTGGCGCACGATTCGCTTGTTTCCGTCCAGGACAATCGAATCGTGCGTTTTGATGAGGATGCCGCACGCCGTGCGGCCGAGTCCGCACTCGCCCGCCTGGGCGGCGTCACAAAAAATGATTTCAAAGGACTGAATATCTCGGGCAAAATGGCTGACAAGATGTATCGCAATCTTGTCATTTACGAAATCATCAATGCAGATGGTGAAATTGTTGCGGATAAGTTGCCGGCAGATGTGGGCGATTTTTCCATTGCCAGCGATTTTTCTGACCAGCGCAGCAGTCTTTTCAATATCGTACACGATCTAGTGGTTGCCGAACAAAGCAATTTTCTGGCAGCCAGCGACAGCGATCAACTCCCGGACAAGCAGGAACTCGGGGTAATGCTCTATCTTTCTGACCTGGCTCCATTAAATCTCCCTCTGCAACAAGTCAATGAGTTAATGGATACTCTCATCTTTAACGCATACCTGGATGAGGAAGGCAACCTTTCTGACCCCACATTTTTTGCCGAGAGTGAGAATGAAGACGAATTCGAGGTCAATACACCCTTGACCAGGGATCATGCCAGGATCGTCTTCGAACTGATCCAGAAAGGAATGGCTGACTTCCTACATACACCCTTCAAATTGGAGAGCAGTATCTTTCATACACTGCCCCTCTCAGATGTAGAAGTTCAGGACCTGATCGCGAATTTGAAATTTAATGGGTATATCGATGATGCGTGCATGGTGATCGACAAGCAGATATTCTTTAACCTTCCACAAAAGAAGTTTAAACTAGCCCCAGAATTTTACTGGTACCAGGGCCCAATCCTGGAGGCCATCCAGGCCGCTTTAGACGCAGATCGCATCAAGTATTACCACATCGACAGCGAAACCCTGG
>WNFW01010642.1_pt1 | contig 11794 bp, 12 predicted proteins | sample 5400131 | NCBI WGS metagenome assembly WNFW01 (sample SAMN13153362, study PRJNA577476) | soil metagenome | isolation source: 20 cm soil or saprolite under grassland replicate 1 | place: USA:California | collected 2016-06-15
TGGCCTATCGGCCGGCCGACATCCAGGTGAGCTATGGGGAGCGCGAGTGCATCATCTACGCGCTCGGCATCGGCATCGGCATGGACCCGCTCGATACGGGCGAGCTCAAATTCGTGTACGAGCGCGCGGGACTTCAAGCATTTCCCACGATGGCGGTGGTGCTGGGCTGGCCCGGGCGCATGACTGATCCGGCTTTCGGCATCGACGAGCGGCTGGTCGTTGCCGGGGATCTCAAGGTGACGCTGCATCGGCCTTTACCGGCGCAGGCAAAGCTTGTGAGCCGCCCGCGCGTCAAGGAGATCATCGACAAGGGCCCCGGCAACGCTGCCATCATCCAGAACACGCGCGATCTTCTCGGCGAGGACGGCAAACCGGTTGCGACCGTGGACAGCAGCACGTTCGCACGCAAGCACGGCGGCTTCGGCGGCAGGATGAGTGACACACCGGTCCCGCATACGGTACCGCAGACCGCGCCGGAACTGATCTGCGATCTGGCGACACCACCCAATCTCGCACTCCTGTACCGGCTCAATGGGGACGAGAACCCGCTGCACGCGGACCCGCAGCGCGCCAAGGCGGCGGGCTTCGATCGCCCCATCCTCCATGGCGCGGCGAGCTTCGGCGTCGCCGCGCGCGCGATCCTGCGCACGTATGCGGACGACCAACCGGAACGGCTCCAAACCATCGAGGCGAGGTTCTCGCGGCCGGTCTTTCCCGGCGACACAATCCGAACCGAGATGTGGAGGCAGGGCGAGCGCGTCTCGTTCCAGTGCCGCGTCGTCTCGCGCAACGACGTGGTGCTCAGCAATGGGCTTGCGACGTTGCGAATGTAGCCGCTTCGGCTACTTCGCCAACCGTCGCGTCGCCTTCATCCGCTGCACGCTGTCACCGGCGAGATGGCTCCAGATAATGGCGTCACGCACGAGCTTCTCGGCGCGCGGGTCGAGAACGCCCGCGCCGGCGTGCAGGTCGAGGTTGAGCTCGGTGACCTCTTGGATCACGTCGGTGGAAAAATTCATACACAGCCCCGCATTCGCCGAGCGCACCTTGTGGTCGTGCTCCCAGGCAATCCGCATCACGAACGAACGCAGCGCCTCGGTGAGGAGATGCATCTTGTTCAGCTTGAGCTGGATGACCTGTTGCTCAAAGAGCGGCCGACCGCCCTGCGTCTTGGTCTGCGCCAGCGCGAGCGCCATGGCGCAGGCGTTGTCGCACACACCGAGCGCGTTGGCCGCAAGCTCGAGGTCACCGAACAGGTCTCCGCCCGTGCGATCACCGGCCGCATGGGTCTTCATATCGGAGCCGTTCACTGCTCCGACCACATTGGCGTGTGGCACGCGGGCGTTGTCGAAAATTATTTCGCCGTTCTGGTAGAAGCGCCAGCCGCTCTTGTTGAAGACTTTGCCGATGCGCATCCCCGGCGTGTCGCGCGGCACCAGGAACATCGTGGTGCTTTGCCGCAGCGGCGCGTTCGGGTCAGTGCGCGCGTCAATAAAAAACAGCTTGCCGACGCTGGCATTGGCGATGAAGCATTTCTCGCCGTTGAGGATCCAGTGGTCGCCGTGGCGTTCCGCCGTGAGCTTGAGACCGGCCTTGGGATCGTCGGGCGGCAGCCGATTGTCGGAGCCCGCGCTCGGCTCGCTGATGCCCTTGCCGAGCAGGAACGTGTCGTCCTCCAGGAAAGGCTTGAGGAAGCGGCGCTTCTGCTCTTCGCTGCAGGCAGCCGCGATCAGATGGCTCCACTTCCAGCACTGGCTGAAGGTTTTTGAGATCGCGCTGTCGCCCTTGGCAAGTTCCGCCATGACCAGTGCTTGCGTGACGAAATCGGTGCCGTGCCCGCCCCATTCCTTAGGTACGGCCATCGTGCGAAATCCGAGCTTCGAACCTTTCTTGATAATCTCCCAGTCGAACGTCTCGCGCGGATCAGCGATGTCATCGCGCTCGAGCGAGATCGGGCGGATTTCCTCTTCCGCGAATTTGCGCGCCGTCATCTGCCAGGCGCGCTGTTCGTTGCTAAGGGTAAAATCCATGGCTCTCGCCCTTTTCGTCACTCAGCCGCTAGCACGGCGGCGCTCCCGGGCCGGCGATAGCGTGCCAGCGCCTCGGCGATGCGCAGTTTGGCCTCGCTGCTCTCCATTCCGGAATGGAGGCAGGTGCGCGCATCCTGAACGTATTTATGCAGCGGCATGTCGCGCATGACGCCCGTGGCGCCGAAGCATTCCGCTGCGTCCTTGGCGACACGGTAGATCGCCTCCGAGGCGAACACGGCGGCGATGGTGGAGAGCGGCAGATCGGGAAGGCTTGCGTCCGCGAAGGCGTCCGGATGGTCGGACGCCCACGCTGCCTGCCAGATGGCGGCACGCGCGACTTCGAGCCGGACCGCCATTTCGGCGAGCTTTGCGCCGATCGCCTGATGCTCGATGATCGGACGCCCGCCCTGCACGCGCAGTTGCGCGTAGTCGAGTGCGGCCTCGTAGGCGGCGCGTCCGATGCCGAGAGCGAGTGCCTGCTCCTGCGGGATCCGGCGGCCTTGATCGGCGAACAGCGCAGCATCTGCCGCGAGAAGATCCTGCGCTGGGACACGGCAATGATCGAACATGACCGAGCCGCAGGCGCCATGCTGCCAGCGCGGACTGCTTTCCCTCACGCTCAAGCCCGGCGCATCGCGCGGGACGAGTAGCGTGGCGGCGGCGCCGCCGTCGCCGACACTTGCCCGAACCGCGAACAGCGCCGCAATCGAGGCGCCGACAACGCGGTCCTTGCGGCCTTGGATGATCCACTCATCGCCGGAGCGGACCGCAGCAGTCGAAAACCGCGGCTCGCTTGCCTGTGGCCGGTGATAATTGACACCGAGCATGGAGTCGCGACCGTCTTCGTGTTCGGCGAGAGCAATGTGATACCGGTGCTTGGCAACAAACGCAGGCAGGAAGCGCGCACGTTGCTCGGGCGTCATCAGGACGTCGAACAATGCGCGGGCCAGGATCGAAGTCTGCGCCAGCACGGCTGCGACATCCGGATCGCCGACGGCCAGCTCTTCGGTCACGATGCAGCAGGCCAGGTTGTCGGCGCCGGCGCCGCCTGCGTCCTCCGAGAGCGCGAACGTGCGCAAGCCGATGCGCGAAGCCTGCTCAAGCGCCTCCACCAAGAGCGGCCGCGCGGACGCCTCCAGCCGGTTGGGGTTCAGCGCCAGCGGCTTGATCTCCTGCGCGACGAAATCGCGGACCGTGTCGCGGATTTGCAGCTGCTCCGGGCTGAGGTGAAGGCTGTACATTCGCTTCACTCCCCCTTGATGCCGGCGCTCTTGATCACGCCCGCCCACTTGTCGAGGTCCTTGCGGATGAGATCGCCGAGCTGATCGGGCCCGAGCGCAAACGGTGTGACCTGCTGTTCCGTGAGCTGCTTGACGACCTGTGGCTCGCGCATGATCGCGAGCGTTTCCTGCGCGAGCCGCGCCACGATCTCCTTCGGCGTTCGTGCTGGCGCGACGATGCCGACCCACGGCGCCATTTCGAAACCGGGCACCGTTTCAGCGACCGCCGGTATGTCGGGTAGCGCCGGCATCCGCTTCGGCTCGGCGACCGCCAGCGCGACCAAGTGTCCGGCTTGCACCGGCTGCAGGAGCAGCTGAACGTTGTTGAATCCGATCTGCACCTCGCCGCCGATCAGCGCGAGGGAGGCGGGGCCTGTGCCCTTGTACGGCACGTGCACGAGCTTCACGCCGGTTGCCTGGGAAAACAGCTCCATCGCCAAGTGGCTGAAGTTGCCCACTCCAGCCGAGGCGTAGGTCAGCATCGCCGGATTCGCCTTGGCGAGGGCGATCAATTCCGCCACCGAGCGCGCCGGCACCGAGGGATGAACGGCGAGCATTCCCGGGAACCGCACCATGTTGGCGACCGGAACGAAGTCGCGCAGCGGCGCGTAAGCGAGCTTCTCGTAAAGCGAGGGATTGACCACCAGCGGCGTATCGGAGCAGGTCGCGATGGTGTAGCCGTCGGGATCGGACTGCATCAGCGCCTGCAGACCGATGGCGCCGTTAGCCCCGCCACGGTTCTCCACGAACACTTGCTGGCCGAGCCGATCGGAGAGGTGCTTGGCGGCGATGCGCGCGATGAAGTCGGTACCGCCGCCGGCCGGAAACGGCACAATCATCTTGATCGGTCGTTGCGGCCATGGCTGTGCCGGCGTCTGCGTCAGCGCCGCCGTGGGCAAAGCGGCAACGACCGCAAGCGTCGCCGCGAGCTTGGCGAGATGAATGCGCATAGACATCCTCCCGATGAAGCGCCGGTTGGTCCGGCACGGTTTATCTGCACAATTGCAATCGCGCCCTCATCCTTGCACAGCCGCGGCGATTGCGTCTCCCATTTCGCTGGTGCTGGCTTTCCCGCCCAGGTCGCGGGTCAGGTGCCTGCGGGTGGCGATCACTTGGTTGACGCCCGCCTGGATCCGCCCGGCAGCGGCGATCGCCTTAGGCTCCTTGCGCTTACGTCCGAGCCAGGCGAGCAGCATCTGCCCCGACATGATCATGGCATACGGATTGGCGATGTTGCGTCCGGCGATATCAGGCGCCGAGCCGTGGGTGGCCTGCGCCATCGCTTGGTCCTCGCCGACGCATAGCCCCGGTGCCAAGCCGAGCCCGCCCACCAGCCCCGCGCCGATGTCGGTCAAGATGTCGCCGAACTGGTTCGTCGTCACCACCACATCGAACTGCTGCGGCGCGGTGACGAGCTTCATCGCGATCGAATCAATCATCATCTCTTCGAACGTCACGTCCGGATAGTCGCGCGCAACCTTGCGGCATTCCTCTGCGAACATGCCGCAGGCCAGCCGATAGACCGGCTCCTTGTGTGCCGCCGTTACCTTCTTGCGGGCGCGGGTGCGGGCGATCTCGAAAGCTTCGCGCGCAACGCGACTCGATCCTTTGCGCGTGATCACGCGCATGGCAACCGTAATGTCATCGTTGGGCCGAAATTCCGGCAAGCCGGCGACCACCGTTTCGGAATAGAGCATGCCCTCGGTGAGTTCGCGCAGGAAGACGATGTCCACGTTCTTGTGGATCGATGCAATCGCCGTGTGCGACAGCGCCGGACGCACCGCCGCGAACAGCTCGAATTTTTTGCGCACGGGCGGCATCACCCAGGTTGCATCTCCGCGCGGATAGGCGGCATGCCCGATCGGACCCATCACCCAGCCGTCGAGCTCGCGCAAGCTCTGCTCGGTCACCGCGGGAAGCGTATGGCCGTGCTCCTCATGTCCCTTTTTGCCGATCGGCAGCAGCCGCCAGTCGATCTCAAGCCGCTCGCGGGCGGCGGCGATCTTCATCACCTTGATGCACTCGGGAACGACCTCGAGCCCGATGTCGTCACCCGGCAGGATCCCGATCTTCAGGCTCATGTGATGGTCTGGGCTCGGCAAAATCGCTTTGGCGCCGTGGCCAGTCGAAGACCGGCACAAACGGCGTAAGGCCCCCCGCGGTCAGCCTAGCACGGTGAGCACGATCTCCGGCCTGCGCTGAAAAAGCGCGCCGCCGAGCTCTCGTTCAAGGGCGATCATGGCATTGGTCAGCGAGGGCTGCGACACCCCGCAGCGGCGGGCTGCCCGCGTGAAATTGCGCTCCTCGCACAGCGCCAGGAAGTAGCGGATCTGCTGCATTTGCATGGCCGACCTCACCCGTATCATTGGCCCTCGATGCGAGGTTGCATCGACTCCACGTTTTCGATGGTGAGGCAGTTCACACAGCCGCGATTTTCGGCCCTAGTGGAGGGGGCCGGATGGACTTTCCGCGTGTATTTAAGAATCTCCTGCATTTTCAAGGGGGATCTGCCGCCGTCGATCGGAATACACGGGTCACGCCAGATCCATAGCCATGGGCTATAATCGGGCAGACTCACACCGCGTCAGCGTGGTTGAGTCGGGGACGGGAGCCCATGTCGATTTCACGCGCCAAGCAGGCGCCACAGCGCACGCGCGATAAGTTGTCCCTGCTGCGCAGCCACCCGCTGTTTCGCGACCTTCCAGGGCCGGTCATCGAGCATCTCGGCTCGTACATGAGGACGCGGCGGGTGGCACGCGGGACCACCATCTTCACCAAAGGCGATCCCGGCACCGGGCTCATGGGCGTGCTCGCAGGCGCGGTCAAGGTCAGCGTCGCCTCGGCGGAGGGCAAGGACATCGTGCTCAACACCTTCCGCGAGGGTGACATTTTTGGCGAGATCGCCTTGCTCGACGGCCGCCCCCGCACCGCGGATGCCATCGCCATGGCCGACTGCGAACTTATCGTCATCGAGCGCCGCGATTTCGTTCCGTTTCTGGGCAGCCACCCGGACGTGATGCTCAAGTTTATCGAGATTCTTTGCTCGCGCCTGCGCCACACGAGCGAGCAGGTGCAGGACATCACATTCTTGAACCTGCCGACTCGCTTGGCAAAGACGCTGCTCCAGCTGACCGCCGGTGAAGAGGGCGCGCGGCGCAAGGCGGCCATCACGCAGCGGGAGATCAGCCAAATGATCGGTATGTCGCGCGAGAGTACCAACAAGCAATTGCGGGCCTGGGCCAAGCGAGGCTGGATCCGGCTCGAGCGCGGAGGGGTCGGCGTCACCGCCCCGGACAAGCTTGCCGCCATTGCTGCGGAAGGTTTCGATGCGTCGTAGGCCTAGCGCGGCGCCGACGTCACGCCAGCGCAGCGCCGACGCCGCCCTCGGCAAGAAGCTTCAAGAGCCGTTTGCGCGCGTGGAACATGCGGCTTTTGACGGTATTCCCGGGAATGCCGAGAATCTCGGCAGTCTCGTGCACTCCTAGACTGTTCGCCGCATAGCGTTTGTTAAGCACCTCACAGAGCGAGGACTCATGCAGCTCGGCGACGCGACTGAATCATACCCGCCCATTCGCCGCTTCGTGACCGGCCACGACGGCAGCAACGTCGCGAAGGTGATCATGCAAGGGCCGGCCACCAACGCGAAATATCCGAGCCCCGGCACCGTCTCGACGCTGATCTGGTCCACCGACCGCACGCCGGCCGATATTGCCGTCGGGGAGGAGATCGAGGATTTGGGCGCGCGCATCATCGGCACCGCGCCGCCGGCGAACGGCACCCGCTTCGCGGTCATCGATTTCCCGCCCGGCAACGTGCCGCGCATGCACCGCACGGAGACCATCGACTACGTTATCGTGCTCGAGGGCGAGATCGAGATGGACATGGACGGTTCCACGGTGAAGATGACGGCCGGCGACGTCATGGTTCAGCGCGGCACCAATCACGCCTGGGCCAACCGTAGCGCCAAACGCGCCCGCGTCGCCTTCGTGCTGATCGACGCCGTCCCCTTGGGCATCGGCCATCCCATCACCGGCGCGGCCAGTGCCCGTTGACCGCGGGACCGGTCTGCTGGACGTTGCGTCGCAGGGACTACAGGAAAGATCTGCCTCCTAGCGAGGAGCGCGCATGAAAGTTCTGATCACCGGCGGGATGGGCGTCATGGGCGCGGAAGCGAGCCGCCGGTTCGTCCAGGAGGGACACCGTCCCGTCATCTTCGCCCGCCACCGCGATGAGTGGCTCATTCGCGATATCCTCGACAAGGTCGATATCGAGCTCGGCGACGTGCTCGACATGCCGCGTCTGCTCGATGTCATCAAACGGCACCGGATCACGCACATCGTCCATGCTGCAGGCTTCGTGGGGGCGGTGTCGGCCGCGAACCCCGCACTGAGCATTCAGGTCAACGTCATGGGGACCGTGAATGTGCTCGAGGCTGCGCGTGCGTTCGATGTTAAGCGCGTGGTCTACACCAGCTCGAAAGGCATCTATGGCCCGGCGCTGGGCGAATACGGCGCGCCCACTTACAAGCCGGTGCCGGAAGACCATCCGAAGAATCCCAAGCGCATCTACGATTCCGCCAAGCTGATGGCGGAGCAAGCGGCCCTCTATTATCAGGCCAATATGGGCCTTGACGCGGTGGTGCTGCGCTTTGCGACCACCTACGGGCCGGGCAAGACCGCGCGCCACGGCAAGATGGGAGTGACCAGCGCGATCGTGGAAAATCCCGCCAGCGGGCTCCCCTTCCGCCTCGCGCAGGGCGGCGACGAGAAGGACGACTTCATCTACAACAAGGATTCTGCGTACGGCATTTATCTCGCCTGCACGGCGGACAATCCGAAGAGCCGCGTCTACAATATCGGCACCGGCGTCGGCATCACGCTCAACGATATCGCGCGCGTGGTCCGCAAGCATCTGCCGCATGCCGAGATCGAGATCGGACCGGGGCTCAACTTCCTCGGCATGCCGTATCCTGCCTCGAACGTGTACGACATCTCACGCGCCCGCGCCGAGCTCGGCTATGCGCCGCAATACGATCTCGAGCGCGGCATCGCGGATTATCTCGACAGTCTCAAGCGGCTGAAGGAAAATCCTGCCTAGCCTGCGCTGCGGAGCAGACGTTCGAGGATGCCAGCAAAACGCGATCCCCCGCGGGCAATCATCATCGGCGGCTCGATGTCGGGCCTGTTCAGCGCGGCGTTCTTGCGGCAGATCGGATGGCGCGCTGAGGTTTATGAGCGCTCGCCAGTCGAGCTGGTTGGCCGCGGCGCCGGGATTACCACCCATCCGGAACTGTTGGAGGCGCTGGAGAAGAGCGGCGCCGGCACTGGCGAGCTCGGCATCGTCGTCGAAAAACGCATCGCACTCGACCATGACGGTCGGGTGATCGCGGAAAAGCATCTGCCGCAGATCCTTACCTCCTGGGATCGGCTGCAGCGGCTCATGCGCGCGACCATCGACGAGTCGCACTATCACCTCGGTTATACGTTCGAGGGCGTCGAGCAGGACGGCTCCGGCGTCCACGTGCACTTCGCCGGCGGCAAACGGGAACGCGCCGATCTCCTCATCGGCGGCGATGGAATCCGCTCGAGCGTGCGCGAGCAGGTTGCGCCCGAGGTGCAGCCGATCTATTCGGGCTATTACATCTGGCGCGGCGCGCCGAAGGAAGCCGATCTCAGCGAGCAGACGCGCGCGAGCATTTTTCCTTATTTCACCTTCTTCTTGCCCGAGCGGCAGCAGGTCATCGGCTATCCCATCGCCGGGCTGAACAATGACCTGCGGGTGGGGCATCGCCGCTACAATTTCATCTGGTACCGTGTCGCCGATGCGCAGAAGTTGCGGCGCATGTGCGTCGACGAGCGTGGACAGCAGCACGACTATTCCGTGCCGCCGCCGCTCATCCGCAGCGACCTGATCGCGGAGATGCGCGCGCAAGCGCAAGCGATCATGCCGCCGCAATTTCTCGATTGCCTCGCCAACATGCAGCCCTTCTTCACGCCGATCTACGACTTTTCGACCCCGCAACTGGTGTTCGGGCGTGTGGCGCTGGTGGGCGACGCCGCCTCGTCCGCGCGTCCGCATATGGGCTTCGGTATGGCCAAGGCCGGTGGGGACGCGCAGGCGCTCGCCGAGGCACTCGCCGGCCACGACGATATCGACGCGGGCCTTGCCGCTTACAACAAGGCGCGCCAGCCAATCGGCGAGCGCATCATGTTGCACGGGCGCAAGCTCGGCACGCATCTTGGTGTGAACTTGCAGACCGATGAAGATCGCGCGATGTGGACGTTGCTGCAGGATCACCGCGCCATGATGGACTGGATCGCCGTGCCCAACTTCTTAGCGGCCTCCCGATGAGTGCTACCGACCTGCCGCAACCCGATCATGCACGCAACATGCGCGTCATCGCCTATTGCGACCAGGGCGGCAGGCCCGACGGCGTGCAGATCATGGTGCATCGCGGCCACGCCTATATCGGCCACATGTTCTCCAAAGGCTTTAGCGTGCTCGACGTGCGCGATCCCAAGCGTCCGCGCGCGGTCAATTATCTCGCCGCGCCGTCCGGCACCTGGAATATCCACTTGCAGACCCATGACGATCTGCTGCTCGTCATCAACGCCAAAGACATGTTCGCGGCCGCCGAGTTCGCGGACGAGAAGGCGTATTACAAGGGCCAGCTCGGCAAGGTCGTGGGTACGGCTGAAAAGAGGAGCGCGGCGCGCGACTGGACAGCCGGGCTCGCGGTTTATGACATTTCCAAACCGGCAACCCCGCGGCGCATCGGCTTCATGGCGGTCGAAGGCGGTGGCATTCACCGCATCTGGTACACCGGCGGACGCTGGGCGTACGTGTCCGCGCTGCTCGACGGCTTCACCGATTACATCTTTATGACCGTGGACATGAGCGATCCGGCGCATCCGCGCGAGGCCGGCCGCTACTGGATTGCTGGCATGCATGCCGCCGCAGGCGAGACGCCGTCCTGGCCGGCAACGAGCCGCTACGGGTTGCACCATGCGATCGTTGACGGGGATACCGCGTATGCCGCTTGGCGCGACGCTGGCATGGTGGTGATCGACGTCGCCGACCGCACGCAGCCCAAGCTGATCACCCACCGCAACTGGTCGCCGCCGTTCGGCGGCGGCACGCACAATTGCCTGCCACTCGCAGAGCGCCATCTGCTCGTCGTGCTCGACGAGGCGGTGCTCGATCATCAGGAGGATGGGCTCAAGCTCATCTGGGTGTTCGACAACCGGGTCAAAGAAAATCCGGTGAGCATTTCCACTTTTCCCACGCCGGCGGAAGTGGACTACGTGCGCAAGGGCGGCCACTTCGGCCCGCACAATCTGCACGAAAACCGACCCGGAAGTTTTCTGAGCTCCGAGCTGATCTTCGCCACCTACCAGAACGCGGGCGTGCGCGCATTTGATATCCGCGACCCGTACCGGCCTCGCGAAGTCGGCGCGCTGGTGCCGCCGGCGCCCGCGCGCATGATGGATCACCGGCCCAACCGGGCGCGGGTCATCCAATCCGCCGACGTGTTCGTTGACGCCGCCGGCCTCCTCTACTGCACCGACTACAATGCCGGGCTTTACATTGTTGAATTCGGCGGCTGATGCGTCTTGCTAGACGACCACGTGGAGCGTCTTGTTGATGCGGCGGATGCGCGTGCGGCCGCTGAGGACCTCCTCCATGACACCTCGTGCGAGCGGGGACGGCGCGGCGGGCTCTAATTGCGCCGCCAACGCGCGGTTTACCCCGTCATCGCCGACGAGAACCACGATGTCGCCGCGCTGCTGATCGAAGACGAAGCGCAACACGTCGGAGAGCCGAGCGACGAAATCCTGCAGAGATTCGCCCTCGCAAGCCAAGTCTGTCATCGCAAAGCTCCCTCGCATGGCAGGCGCACAGCCGGCCAAATGTCAGTTCAGTCACCCGTCTGTCGGGCGAGCGCTCCGATGGGTTCAACGGACGGGCCAAAAACCCAGCTGTTGGTAAATGATCGGCATGTCAAAGCCATAGCGGCGAAGCTGTGCGCTTTCGGTGCACGGGCGAGCGCAACTAGCGAGCCGGTGTGCACGGGCGAGCACAAATAACGAGCTGGTCAAGACGGCAGAAACAGAACTCCGCTCATGCCCGCGAAAGCGGGCATCCAGAAGAACAAGTCTGGACCCCCGCTTTCGCGGGGGTGAGCGGAATGCATCGATCTCGTTTGCTGGGCGAGCCGCGATCGCTCGTCCTCATCCTTCGTGACGCGTGCACCCGTGGGCGAGTTTGCCGACGTGTTTCGCACGCGCGGCCTCAGATGAGGACGAGCATCGCAACGCCTATTCACTTTTCAAACAGCACGTGTTTCTTCGTTCCCGCGGCGCGTTTTCGCGCCCGGGTTTTGCTTTGTCGCTTCACGCACCCCAGTGAAGGGATGGCGGAGCGCCGAGAGTCGTCGGGTGCTTGCGAGGCACCCGTTGGGCCTGCACGTAACGCGGCAGGCCA
>WNFW01002936.1_pt1 | contig 11791 bp, 10 predicted proteins | sample 5400131 | NCBI WGS metagenome assembly WNFW01 (sample SAMN13153362, study PRJNA577476) | soil metagenome | isolation source: 20 cm soil or saprolite under grassland replicate 1 | place: USA:California | collected 2016-06-15
TGAACAAGGCCGCGGTTGCCGAGTAGGCGATCCCGGCAAGGCGTCGCGCGCCTGAGGTCAGCGGCAGGACATGCGCGACATAATGCGAGCCGTCCTGCGCTCGCAGCGGCAGAGCAATGCCCCGGGTTCCGATCGCGGCATCGCCGTCACCGGCCACTGCAAACAGCTCACGCAGCGCCTGGTCGATCTTCGCATCGCTGGCGACAAGCCGCCCCCCGATCGTGGACAGGAAATTCCTGGCGTCGAGAATGACGTGACAGGCGGTGTTGGCATGCAAGATGCGCCCACCGGCATCGACAAGACACATTCCTGCGCTCAGGCCATCGAGCGTGTCGGCGAGGCTTGCAACATCCGCGGCCTTCAGATCGACCAGCCTTCCGACGAGCAGCGCCCGGCGGATGTGCGGAACGATCAGACGCATGCGCCGGCGCGTCTCATCGTCGACAATCCCCTCGGTTTCGCAGCGAAACACGCCGAACAGCGCCGCACTGGTCACCGATTTATCGAGCACCGCCGACACGAAATCCACCAGGCCTTGGGGGCGGGCCCACTCCTTATAAAACCGCGTTTCCAGGAACTCCTGGTAAGGCATGAGATCGGCGACAGCGACCGGTTGCTCGACATCGGCGAAGTAATGGCCGCTGGTGGAAGGATCGAGTTTTATGTATTTGTCGAAATAAAGCTGGCGATAATGCGGGTCGGTGCCGAATTCGAAATAGATATGGCCGTTCAACGCGGTTGGGCTTTTGGAGAAGATTGCCGCCGCCGAGCCGCCGACGAAACGCGCGGCCTTGCCGACAACACCATTCCACAGCGACGGATCAAGCGCAGCATCATAGATCTCGCCGATGAGTTCAGAGAGCTTCTCTTCCTGATCCATGGTCATCCTCGATACGGATACCCCACTGTCATTTCGTCGATACAGTTCCAGCCTGATCAGTTTCAGCCGCCGGTACGATGGCGACCCGCCAACGCAGGTGTCGCGACCGCGCACACAGCAATGCCGCTCACGATGGCCGTTTGCGCTTGTGCGCGAACGGATTGGCCTTCTCGCGGAGCGCGATCCTCACCGGCGTACCCGGGAGCTCAAAAAACTCACGCAAGGAGTTGACGAGATAACGAAGGTAGGATTGAGGCACGGCGTCCGCACGCGAGCAGAACAACACGAAACTTGGCGGCCGCGCCTTGGCCTGGGTGATGTAATTGAGTTTCAACCGCCGGCCCGACACCGCCGGCGGCGGGTTGGCGTCCACCGCCTGCTCAAACCAGCGGTTAAGCGATGCCGTCGGCACCCGCCTGTTCCACACCGCGTAAGCCTGTTCGATCGCGCCCATCAGGTGGTCGATGCCCTCGCCCATCAGGCCGGACACCGCCACGACGGGTGCGCCCTTGACCTGCGGCAGCAGATGGTCGGCGTCCATGCGTAGCGCCGCGATCAGACCGGGCTGCCGTCCCATCAAATCCCATTTGTTGACCGCGATCACCAGCGCCCGGCCCTCGCGCTCGATCAGGTCGGCGATGCGCAGGTCCTGCTCCTCGAACTTGTTCTGCGCGTCCATCATCAGCACCACGACTTCGGCGAAGCGCACCGCGCGCAGCGCGTCCGCCACTGAGAGCTTTTCCAGCTTCTGTTCGATCCGCGAGCGCCGCCGCAATCCGGCGGTGTCGAACACGCGAAAATCCCGGCCCTGCCAGTTGATCTCGACGGAAATGGAATCGCGGGTGGTGCCGGCCTCGGCGCTGGTCAGCAGGCGTTCCTCGCCGAGCAGATGATTGATCAGGGTGGATTTGCCGGCATTGGGGCGGCCGACGATGGCGACGCGAATCGCCCGTTTCGACAACTCCTCGTCCGGTTCGATTGTCTCGTCATCGTCGAATTCCTGGCCAGCGTCGACGGGCTCCGGCATCAATGCGCGCAGCGCGTCGTAGAGGTCGCTGAGGCCCTCGCCATGTTCGGCCGAAATCTGGATCGGTTCGCCCAAGCCCAGCGCGTAAGCTTCCATGGCGCCGGCGTCGCCCTGCTTGCCCTCGCTCTTGTTGGCGACCAGCACCACCGGCTTGCTGGCGCGGCGCGCAAAATCGGCAAAGGCGCGATCGTTCGGCGTCAGACCCGCCCGCGCGTCGACCACGAACATCAGGGCATCGGCGAGAGCGATCGCCGTTTCCGTCTGTTCCTGCATCCGCGCGGTCAGCGAACCCCTGGCGCCTTCATCCAATCCCGCGGTGTCGATGACGGTGAATTCGAGATCGCCAAGACGCCCCTCGCCTTCCCTGCGATCGCGCGTGACGCCGGGCTCGTCATCGACCAGCGCAAGCTTCTGTCCAACCAGCCGATTGAACAGCGTCGATTTTCCGACATTGGGCCGGCCGATGATGGCAACCGTAAAGGACATGAACGATCCGTGCGCCCTTACGCGCGTAGTCCGCGACAGCGTGTAGCGATTTTGCCCCGGCAATCAAGTTTACGCAGATTGCGTACACTTATCTGCTCTGCGGCAGAATACGCGCCAATTTATTGGATCGACGCGCATGTCGATCAACTGGAAAGCCAAATCAGCGCGTGAAGGTGCCGCTCGGCATCGGCGCCGGGAATGGCGCAGCGGACTGTTGCGAAGATTGCCCGGCCGGCTGATCGGGCGGCGGCGCGGTGGTGCGCTGGCGAACGATTTTCTTGGGCTTCGGGGCCGGCGGCGCAGCGGCGGTGCTGCCTTCTTCATCGGGCGCCGCATCGGGATCGGCTGCTGCGTCCGGGGGAGCGGTGCTGGCGGTCGCAGCCCGCTGTTTGCCCTTGCCCTTGGCGGCGCGTTTTGACTTCGGATCCTCAGGGGGTGGAGCAGAGGTGGCAGCAGCGGCCTGGGCATTCTGTTGGTCGATCTGCTCCTGCCGGGAGCCCTTGTACAATCCCTTCGGAACGCCCTGCTCGAGGCCCGGCACGCCATCCGGGAATACCGGCTTGCGTTCGCCTGGCAGTTTTTTCTTGGTGTCGAGGAAATCGAGCAAGTCACTGGGATCGAAATTGCCACTCGAGCAGCCGGCCAGGACGCCCGACAACGCGATGAGGACAGCGGCGGCGGTCAGACGTTGCGAGCGGCGCATGGTCGGTTTCTCACTCAATTTTTCCTAGCCGTCAGCTTTTCGCGACCGGCGGAAGCAGCGCCTGCAACGCTTCGGCGCGCGAGCGCAGGCTGGCCGGCGTCTCGCCATCATTGGCAATCAGATCGAGCCACTGCCGTGCCGCCGCGGTATCATTGGCGCGCCAGGCCGACAACGCCAGCAGTTCTCGCGCGGCGTGGCGAAAGTTCGCCGCCGGCGCCGTGACAGGCTCAAGGCGCGCCAGCATGTTGGGATAGCTTGAGGTCTCCAGCAGCAACCCGCCGGCGCGGACCTTGGCAAGCTCCTGCTCCGGCGCGCCGATGCTGCGATCGGCTGCAATATCGTCGTACATTTTCGCCGCCGCCTGCGGATCGCGGTTGGCGACTTCCGCAGCCGCGCGCAACCGCGCCAGCATGCGATATCCCGACGGCCCGTTCGCGGCGAGGCTGGCAAAGGCCGCTTCCGCCTCGGCATGCTTGTTCTGCTCGGAGAGCTCGACGGCCTTGTCAAAGGCCGCACCCGCCTCGGCGGCCTTTTTCGCCTCCAGATACTGATAGCCGCGCCAGCCACCCACCGCGGCGATGATCAGCAGCGCGCCGGCGACGATGTAGATCGAATATTGTTCCCACAGCTTCTTGAGCTGGTCGCGACGTACGTCCTCGTCGACTTCGTCAAATAATTCAGACACTTAAAGAAATCCCATCCCCGGTGAGCCGCGCCATAATCGGGCGGGGCGAACGCTTGGACCGGCGTCGCGGCGGCGTTACCCTAGCGTTATGGCGGTGGCAAGGCAAAGCCAGCCGGATCAAAGCGTTAACACTGCCCGACAGGCCGCCGGGCTGGTTCCCAAGCCCGGTCTATTCAGGCCAGGGCCGCGCCCGCAAGCTCCTCTATTGCGTCGCCGCCCATGCCTCGCGCAACTGCTTTTTCATCACCTTGCCGTTGGCGTTGCGCGGCAGCGGCTCCGCCGTCAGCGCCATGGTCTCCGGCACTTTATAATCCGAAAGCCGCTCGGCGCACCATGCGCGCAAGACCGCGGCGCTGACGCCGCTGTCGCGGATCACCACCACGGCATGCACGCGCTCGCCGAGCACCGGGCAGGGCTTGGCAATGATGGCGCTTTCGACCACGCCGGGATGACCCGCCAGCACCGATTCGACTTCGGCGGAATAGATCTTGAGTCCGCCGCGGTTGATCATGTCCTTCTGGCGATCGAACACCCGCACAAAATTCTGCGCATCGATCGAACCGAGATCGCCGGAATGCCAGAAACCGCTGGTGAAGCTTTCGGAAGTCGCCTTCGGATTATTCCAGTAGCCCCGGATGACCGAACCGCTCTGAATCCAGATTTCGCCGATTTCGCCGCGCGGCAGTTCGCGGCCATCGGCATCCACGACGATGATTTGCGCGCCCGGACACGGCAGCCCGACGCTGTCGATATGCTCAGCGGTCAGTTCCGGCGGCATGATGGTCGAAGGCGATGTGGTTTCGGTCGAACCATAGGCATTGATCAGCTTGAGACCGGGAAGCTTGACCGCCAGTTTTTCGATGGTCGCGATCGGCATCGGCGCGCCACCGAAACCTCCGATCCGCCAGGCCGAGAGATCGTAGGTGTCGAAATCCGCCTGCAGCAGGCAGAGATTATACATCGCCGGCACCATCACGGTTTGCGTCACGCGTTCGCGCGAGGCGATCTTCAGATATTCCGCGGCCTTGAATTCGGCGACGATGATCAGCGTTCCGGCGCAACGGACCATGCTCATGATATTGGCGACCACGCCCGTCACATGCGCGAGCGGCACCGCCGCGATCGAACAATCCGCCGACGTCAGCTCCATGCAGGCCTCATAGACCATCGCCGAATGGATGACGTTGCAATGCGCGAGCATCGCTCCCTTGGGCCGCCCGGTGGTGCCGGAAGTGTAGAGGATCATCGCGGTATCTTCTTCACCGACCTCTGAAGACTCCGGCAACGGGGCGTTGTCCGCCAAAACGGAAAATTGCGACGCCTTGGCGTCGTCATCGACGGGGATGCGGTGTTTTAGATCGGGAACGTCGCGCGCATCCGGCAGTCGATCGGCCAGCGCGGCCTCATGGATCAGGAGTTTCGCGCCGCAGTCCGACAGCACATAGGCGATTTCAGGCTTCTGCTGCCGGGTGCCGAGCAGCACCGTCACAAGACCAAGATGCGCCGCAGCGAAGGTTGCCAGCACGAATTCGATGCGGTTGCCGAGCAGCAGCGCGACGCGATCACCGCGTTGCAGGCCTAGCTTGCGCAACCCCGCCGCGACCTGCGCCGATTGTTGCGCGACTTCACGCCAATTCATCCGCTTGTCGCCGCAGACCAGCGCCTCGCCGGCCGGACTTCTGACAGCCGCATCGGACACCATCGCCCAGATGCTCTGCGGCCGTTCGACAAACACAGCCACGATGCGATCGCCGAACCGCGCCTCAAGCCGCATGGCGGGAATGGAATAGCGCGACCAGTCCATCGCAGCGCTCCGTCCTCTATCTAAGCTCCAACCACGGGAACGCCGATCACGACGGGATGAAACGCGAATGCCAGCGCGAGATAGGCGACAAGCCCGACCGCCACCGCAATCAGGTCATTGCCGGGCCCGCCGACCGGGATCGGCGGCCCGCCCTGATCGGTGCGATGTTTCAGCGAGATCCGGTCGAACACTGCCCAGCCCAGGAACGAGCCGAACAGGATGATCGAACCGAGATCGCCATTGGCGAGCAGATGCGCCGCCGCCCACAGCTTGACGCCTGTCAGCATCGGGTGTTTCAGCGCCGTATAGATGCGGCCGCGGATGTAGGCTGCCACCACCAGAATGACCGCTGGCAGCATCAGCGCCACCGTGAGGTGCTTGAGCGCTTTCGGGGGATACCAGACGTCGATCCATTCCGTCGCGCGATAATGGGCAAAACCCCAGACGATCAGCGCGAGGCCGGCGAGTGATACCAGCGTATAGCCGATCTTGTAGCCGCCCTCGCCGGTTGAGGCGATCAGGCGCGCCCGCAACCCGCGCTGGGTGGTGAGGGTATGGACGCCGAGAAACAGGATCAGGCCCAGGATCATCACCGATAGTCCCATGATGGTCCTCCTAAATCGCGGTACAAGTTAGCGTCGATATTTCGCGTATCACTTTAAGGGCGCAAGCCGCAATGTGCCAAAATGCGCGGCACGCAAGCCAAGCCTAATTGGCTCGGCATATTCAAACGTCATACGCGGGCTTGACCCGCGTATCCATCGTCCGCGCAAGCGGACAATCCGGGCGCACAAAATGGATTGCCGGGTCAAGCCCGGCAACGACGAATGTGCATTTCGCGCGCGCCCCCATTCACCTCACGGTACCCTCCTTCTTCCCCAGATCGCGATTATCGACGTAACGGATCGCGATCGGCCGCCCTGCCAGCGCGCCGCCTAACCCGCCGGTGAATTTCAGGGGCACGCAGGTGCCAAGCGAAGTGTTGATCGACTTCAGATAGGTGGCGCGGGTATCGGCCGGAACGCCCGCGGTGGCGTAAGTCAGGCGCGGGGCCGCGATGATCTCGCCTGACCGTTTAAAGCTGAAACGCACCGACATCTGCATGCCCTCGTGCGCGGATTCCGCCGGCGGCGGCGACCAGCACGATCGGAGCGCCGCAAACAGGTCGCCCAGCGTATCGAGGTCGTGGTCGGGCCTGATGTATTTCGCGGCGTCGTTGTGCGAGGGCACGCTTTCGATCGTGAGCTGCAGGTTCTCGCCATAGGGATAATCGATCTCGGGAATGCACGGCCCGTGATTGAACACGCTGCAGAACGATGGCGTGCACGGCCTCCCGTCCAGCACACTGCAGGGCGCATGGGAAAACGGCGTGGCATCGATGTGCCGCTGCCGCGCGTTGGCCGGGCCGGCGACGATTATCGCCGCCATGGCCAGGATGAGAAAGATTGCGACGCGCTGCAGCATGCAACTGCCCTTATAAAATGCCGCCCGACAGCACAATGATAAGCCCGGCCGCCGGCATCAAGCCCGGCTGCGTTCACAACCCTGCGTTCATGGCCGAAAGTTCCGCGATCAGCGCGTTCTCGCCGGGCTGGTCGAGCACACCCGCGGCATAAAGCGAAATTCCGCCATAGAGAGTGATGTAGATTTTCATCACCGCGCGCCGCCGCTCCGCCGGCGTCTCGATATCCCGGCAGAAAATCCGCATCGCCTCGGTAATCACCTTGTGAACGGCACTCTGCAACGGCGGATTGTGCTTCATGGTCGCATGCGGGCGGCTGGTCATCAGCGCATAGATCGCGCGGTTGGCGAGCGCGAAACGCACATAGGTCGCGGTGTAGTCCTCCGGCGTCCAGGCTTTCACCAGCCGGGCTGCGAGCCGCGTGTAAGCGTCGGTGGCGACCGCATCCAGCAGTGCCTCCCGGTCCTCGAAATGATTGTAGAGCGAACGGTGCGCGACGCCGACAGCATCGGCGACCTCGCGCAGGCTCAGCGCCTCATGACCGGACTTCGCCACCAGATCAGAGGCGGCCTTGAGGGCTGCAGCTTTCAGATTGCCATGGCGATAGCTGGCCCGGCGCGGTCTTGCTGTCATGTGCCTCCATACAAATTCATCCGGGGCACGCAATAGGCGGGGGCGCGACCGTCGTCACCCGCGGAAAGCGGTGATCCAGTATTTTAGCGATACGATGGAGGGGTCACGGCGTACTGGATACTCGCTTTCGCGGAGTATGGCGACTACGAGTGGCGCGGCGCGCCCACGCTTTACGCCTTCTTCTTCACGTCCTTGACGCTGGAGAAAACGATGCCTTCGGCGCGTTCCTTGGTGTAGCCGAGATAGAATTCGTTCCTGGCGAGATAGACCGGATCGCCGTCGACATCGTCGGCGACGCCGGAGCCGTTGGCGGCGATGAAGGCGTCGAGTTTCTTGCGGTCGTCGGACGAAATCCAGCGCGCCAGCTGAAACTCGCTGACTTCGAATTCGACCGGCAAGGCATATTCGGCATCGAGCCGCGCCTTCAGCACGTCGAGCTGCAGCGGACCGACCACGCCGACCAAGGCGGGCGCGCCGTCGCGCGGGCGAAACACCTGCACCACGCCCTCCTCCGACATCTGCTGCAGCGCCTCCTTGAGCTTCTTCGCTTTCATCGCATCGGTCAGCCGCACCCGGCGGACGATTTCGGGCGCGAAGCTGGGCACGCCGACGAAGGTGAGATCCTCGCCTTCGGTCAGGGTGTCGCCGATCCGCAAGGTGCCGTGATTGGGAATGCCGACCACGTCGCCGGCAAAGGCCTCGTCAGCCAGCGCGCGATCCTGGGCAAAGAAGAATTGCGGACTGGAGAGCGATATGTTCTTGCCGGTGCGCACCAGCTTGGCCTTCATGCCGCGGTTGAGCTTGCCGGAGCACAACCGCGCGAACGCGATGCGGTCGCGATGGTTGGGGTCCATATTGGCCTGGATCTTGAACACGAAGGCGCTCATGCGCGGCTCCGCGGCGTCGACCTTGCGCAGATTGGAATCCTGCGCACGCGGCGGCGGCGCGAAACGCCCGAGCCCCTCGAGCAGATCGCCGACGCCGAAATTGCGCAGCGCGCTGCCGAAATAGACCGGCGTCAAATGTCCTTCGCGAAACGCATCGAGCTCGAACGGCTTGCAGGCCTCCGACACCAACGCCAGCTCTTCCTTGACCACGCCGACGTCGAGATTGGCGTTGCGGCCGGCGAGATCGGCGATGTCGATCTGCTGCGCAGCGCCGGTCTTGGCGCCGCCGCCCTCGAGCAGGCGCACGCCGCCGGTCGAGAGATCGTAAGTGCCGAGAAAATCCCGTCCGCGCCCCACCGGCCAGGTCATCGGCGTGGTGTCGAGCGCCAGCGTCTTTTCGATTTCATCCAGCAGATCGAAGGTGTCGCGGCTCTCGCGGTCCATCTTGTTGATGAAGGTGATGATGGGAATATCCCGCAGCCGGCACACCTCGAACAGCTTTCGGGTCCGCGCCTCGATGCCCTTGGCGGCGTCGATCACCATCACTGCGGAATCGACCGCCGTCAGCGTCCGGTAGGTGTCTTCGGAGAAGTCTTCATGGCCCGGCGTGTCCAACAGGTTGAACACCAGGCCTTCGAATTCGAACGTCATGACCGAGGTGACGACCGAGATGCCGCGGTCGCGCTCGATCTTCATCCAGTCGGACCGGGTGTTGCGGCGCTCGCCCTTGGCCTTGACCTGCCCTGCGAGGTTGATGGCGCCGCCGAACAGCAGCAGCTTTTCGGTGAGCGTGGTCTTGCCGGCGTCCGGATGCGAGATGATCGCAAAGGTCCGCCGCCGCGCAACTTCGGTGGCGAGCGGCGAGCGGGACGGCTTTTCGGCAGTGAGGGCAAGATCGGTCATTGCGCGAGCGTTTGGCAGGGAAACCGGGTCAGATCAAGGTGGATCAGTGAGGTATTCGCAGCAGCGTCACCGCCCAATAGGCCAGCGCCGCCACGATCGCCGCGGCGGGAATCGTGATCACCCAGGCATAGACGATGGAACTGGCCACGTTCCAGCGCACCGCCGAGACCCGCCGCGCGGCGCCGACGCCGACGATGGCGCCGGTGATGGTGTGGGTCGTGGAGACGGGAACACCGAGCCAGGTCGCCATGAACAGCGTCCCCGCCCCGCCGGTCTCGGCGCAAAACCCCTGCATCGGCGTCAGCTTGGTGATCCGCAGGCCCATGGTGCGGACGATCCGCCAGCCGCCCATCAGGGTGCCCAGCGCCATCGCCGCCTGGCACGCCAGCACCACCCAGAACGGCACTGAAAATTCGGTGCCGAGATGTCCTTCCGAATAGAGCAGCACCGCGATGATGCCCATGGTCTTCTGGGCGTCGTTGCCGCCATGACCGAGCGAATACATCGAGGCCGACGCGAATTGCAGGATGCGGAAGGCGCGATCGACCGCGAACGGCGTCGAACGGACCGACGCCCAGGACACGATCGCGACCAGCACCAGCGCCAGCAAAAATCCAACCAGCGGCGACACCACGATCGCGAGCAAGGTCTTCGACAGCCCGCTCCAGACCGCGGCCGAAATTCCAGCCTTGGCCATTCCGCCGCCGACCAATCCTCCGATCAGAGCGTGTGAACTGCTGGAGGGTATCCCCAGTCCCCACGTGATCAGGTTCCAGACGATGGCGCCGATCAGGGCTGCGAATATCACCTGCGCGTCGACAATGCTGGGCTCGATAATGCCGGTGCCAATGGTATTGGCGACGTTAAGCCCAAACACCAGAAAAGCGACAAAGTTGAAAAACGCCGCCCACAGCACGGCGTAGTGCGGCCGCAGCACCCGGGTCGATACGATGGTCGCGATCGAATTGGCGGCGTCATGCAGTCCGTTGAGGAAGTCGAACAGCAGCGCGACTGCGATTAATCCGACCAGAATCGGAAGACCAAGCGTGGCATCCACTGCGCGGCCCTGCCCTATACCTGTTCGATCACGATGCTGTTGATCTCGTTGGCGACGTCGTCGAAACGATCGGCGACTTTCTCAAGGTGGTCGTAGATCTCCGCGCCGACGATGAAGTCCATGGTGTTGGCATTGCGGTGCTTGAGGAACAGCTCCTTCAGGCCGATGTCGTGGAGATCGTCGACCCGGCCTTCCAGCTTGGTCAGTTCCTCCGTGATCGAGGTCAGCATGGCGACATTGTTGCCGATCGATTGCATCAGCGGCAGCGCGCGGCCGACCAGATTGGCGCATTCGACCAGCAGCGTTCCCATTTCGCGCATCGGCGGCTCGAACGAGCGCACCTCGAACAAGATGACGGCTTTGGCGGTCTGCTGCATCTGGTCGATGGCATCGTCCATCGAGGTGATCAGGTTCTTGATATCGCCGCGGTCGAACGGGGTGATGAAGGTCCGGCGCACCGCGGTGAGGACCTCGCGGGTGATATTGTCGGCGTCATTTTCGAACTGATTGACGCGCTGGCAGAATACCGGCGTCTCCTCGCCGCCGCGCAGCATGCCCTGCAACGCCTGCGCGCCCTGCACGACCGTCTGCGAATGCCGCGCAAACAGGTCGAAAAACCGCTCCTCCTTGGGAAGAAAGGCGCGAAACCAACGCATCAGCATCTGACATGTCCAGGGTTTGTGGAAATGGCCCGGCCGGACGGCCTGTCACACGACTGTCATAAACCAATTTCCGGGAAAAGGCGGCAGCCGGCCGCCAGGGAACCGGTTCATCCACCGCTTTGTACGGCGGAAAAGACCCGAAAATCGCCCCGTTTGGAGCCGTTTAGAGCGATCGCCGGAAGTAATGCGCGATCTCACCGATCACGCCGCGACGGAAGGTCAGCACGCAGACCACGAAGATCACGCCCTGGATCACCGTCACCCACTGGCCGAAGCCGGCCAGATATTGCTGCATGGCGATGATGACGAAGGCGCCGACCACCGGTCCGAACACAGTCCCGAGACCGCCGACCAGCGTCATCAGCACGATTTCGCCGGACATGGTCCAGTGCACGTCGGTGAGCGAGGCATTCTGCGCCACGAATACTTTGAGTGAGCCGGCAAAACCCGCCAGCGTGCCGGAAAGGATATAGGCGAGCAGCTTGTATTGGTCGGTCTTGTAGCCGAGCGAGATCGCCCGCGGCTCGTTTTCCCGGATCGATTTCAGCACCTCGCCGAACGGCGAGTTGATGGTGCGATAGATCAGCAGGAAGCCGGCGAGA
>WNFW01002937.1_pt1 | contig 11790 bp, 9 predicted proteins | sample 5400131 | NCBI WGS metagenome assembly WNFW01 (sample SAMN13153362, study PRJNA577476) | soil metagenome | isolation source: 20 cm soil or saprolite under grassland replicate 1 | place: USA:California | collected 2016-06-15
ATCACGCCCAGGACCCGGGCGATCCTTCCCGTCCACTACGCCGGCCATCCGGTGGAGCTCGATGTCATCACCACGCTGGCCCGCGTCCGCGGCCTGGCCGTGGTCGAGGACGCGGCGCACGCGATCCCAGCCCGGTTCAAGGGGCGGTTCATCGGCGCGGGCCCGAATCCGACCGCCTTCAGCTTCTACGCCACGAAGAACCTCACCACCGCGGAAGGCGGCATGCTGACCGGCGAGCCCGCGTTTCTGGAGCAAGCGCGCACGATCAGCCTGCACGGCATGAATCGGGACGCGTGGAAGCGCTACGACCAGGGCGGCAGCTGGCGCTACGACGTGTTGCTCCCGGGCTTCAAGTACAACATGACCGACATCCAGGCCGCGATCGGGCTGTGCCAGCTGCGGCGCCAGGACGTGTTCCAGCGCCGGCGGCGGGAGGTGGTCGCGCGTTACACCGCCGCCTTCGGGGCCGACCCGGCGCTCGAACCGCCGGTGGTGCGACCGGACGTGGAGCACGCGTGGCACCTGTACGTGTTGCGGCTGCGCCTCGATGCGCTGCGCATCGGGCGCGATCGCTTCATCGAGGAGCTCACCGCGCGCAACATCGGGACGTCGGTGCACTTCATCCCGGTCCACCTGCACCCCTATTACCGGGACAAGTACGGCTATGCACCGGAAGCGTTCCCGGTGGCGTACGGGAACTACCTGCGGCTGCTGAGCCTGCCACTGCACCCGGGGCTCTCCGATCGCGACATCGACGACGTGATCGAGGCGGTCCTGGACGTGGCGCGTACACACCGCCGCTGAGGAAGAGGCAAGACGCGATGCGGTTCGGCTGGGTCGGCTGCCACGCGGAGGGGCGTCCCGCACTCGAGGCGTTGCTCGACGCCGGAGCACCCATTGCCGGCATCGTCACGCTGCAGCCCGAGCGCGCCGCCCGACGCAGCGGCGCCGTCGACTACGCGCCGCTCGCCACCCGGCACCACGTCCCCCTCTACCGTGTCGGGAACATCAACGACCCCGACGGCCACGCGGCCCTGCGCGCCCTCGACGCCGACATTGTGTTCGTGATCGGGTGGAGCCAGATCCTGCACGCCCCGGCCTTGCGGCTCGCCCGCAGCGGCATGATCGGGGCGCACGCCTCGCTGCTGCCGCACAACCGCGGCAGCGCGCCCGTCAACTGGGCGCTGATCCGGGGGGAGCGCCGCACCGGCAACTCGCTCATCTGGCTCGCCGAGGACGTGGATGGCGGGGCGGTGATCGATCAAACGATGTTCTGCATCACCCCGTACGACACCTGCGCGTCGCTGTACGAGCGCGTCGCCGCATCCAACCGCGACATGCTGCTCAGTCTCGTGCCGCGTCTGCTCGCCGGCGACCGACCCGGTCGCCCTCAGCCGGCGGGCGACGAGCCGGTCCTGCCGCGGCGCCGTCCGGCGGACGGCCGCATCGACTGGGGCCAGTCGAGCCGCGCCGTGTACGACTTCGTGCGCGCGCTCACGCGCCCCTACCCTGGGGCGTTCAGCTCGCTCGATGGCCGGCGCTGGACCGTGTGGCACGCCGCTCGCATCCCGACCGCGGATGGGACCGGTCATTCGGGCGGCACGCCCGGCGCGGTGCTCGGCCCGGTGGTGAGCCCGCTCGAAGCCGCCTGCGGGCAGCTGGTGGCCTGTGGGGAGGGCGCGGTCGTGCTGCTCGAGCTCGAGGCCGACGACGGCACCGTGGTGCGGGGCCGGACGCTGAGTGAGCAACCATGGACGGGGAAACGCTGGAGCAACGGCGATGAAGCGACCAGTTAAACGCGTGCTGGTAATCGCCGCCCACCCCGACGACGAGGTGCTGGGGTGCGGCGGAACGCTCGCTTTGCACGCCCGAGCCGGAGACGAGGTCCACGCCGCGATCGCCTGCGAGGGTGAGTCGCTCCGCTACGGGCCCGAGGGGGTCGGCCAATCCCACCATATGCAGCAGGCGGCGCGGACGCTGGGGTTGCACGACGTACGGCTGCTCGGCTTCCCCGATCAGCGGCTCGACACGGTCACCCTCACAGACATCATCGCCCCGCTGGAGCAGCGGGTCCGCGAGGTGCGCCCGGACATCGTCTACTGTCAGTACGGCGGTGACGTGAACCGGGATCACGAGCTGCTCTTCAAGGCCGCCCTCGTCGCGACGCGACCCACGGAGAACTGTATCGGGGCGATCTTCGCGTTCGACACCGCGAGCAGCACCGAGTGGGCGTTCCCCCGCAGCTTCGTCCCCGACATGTGGGTGGAGATCTCCGACACGCTCGAGATCAAACTCGCGGCCATGGCGTGCTACGAGAGCGAGCTGCGCTCCTATCCTCATCCGCGCTCGCTCGACGCCCTGCGCCACCGGGCCATCGCCTGGGGTAATCAGAACTGTATGGAGGCTGCTGAAGTGTTCATGACCGTGCGGCGCATCCACCGCCATGGTCAAACGCCCGCTTGATCTAGCGCTCGGGCTGCTCGCCCTGGCGCTGGCGGCACCCCTCCTCGCGCTGGCCGCGATCGGGATTTGCCTCTCGAGCCCCGGGCCTGTGCTGTATCGGGCGCGCCGCGTCGGACGCAACGGCGCGGGCTTCACCATGTACAAACTGCGCACGATGCACCTGCGCGAGGGCGCCGGCAGCGCGATCACCGGCCGGAACGACCCGCGCGTCTTCCCCTTCGGGGCCTGGCTGCGGCGCACCAAGATCGATGAGCTCCCCCAGCTCTTCAACGTGCTGCGCGGCGACATGTCGCTCGTAGGACCCCGCCCCGAAGATCCGGCGATCGTGCTGCGCCACTATGCGCCGGTGCACCGCGAGACCCTGGCGGTGCGCCCCGGACTGGCCAGCCCGGGCAGCATCTACAACTACACGCACGGCGAACGGCTGCTGTCGAGCGGCCAGCCGGAGCGGGATTACGTCGACCGCCTGCTGCCGCTCAAGCTCGCGCTCGACGTGGTGTACGTGCGCCGCGCCTCGCTGCCCTACGATCTCACGATCGTGGGCCGCGCGCTCTGGGCGATCGCGTCCACAGCGCTCGGCCGACGCCGCTTCCCCGATCCGCCGGAGCTCGCAGCGGCTCGGAACTTGATGACCCAGGAGGCACCGGCATGCAACATCGTCGCTCACTGACCGTCGGGCTCGCCGGCGCCGGCGCCGTCGTCGCTGCGATGTGTCGCGAACCGACTCAGACCCAGATCATCGCGCCGCCCTCGGCGGTGGATGCCGGACCCGATGTGCGGACCGGACCCGGTTCGCCGGTCACGGTCACCACGCGATTCGTCGGGGGGAGCCAGTGGACGGTGACCTGGGGCGACGGCGGGCTCGACAGTGGGACGCTCTCGGGCGGCGACACGCTGCTGCACCTGACCCACAGCTACGCCGCCCCCGGGACGTACGCGATCCAGGTCGTTGGCGACAGCCCGGAGGGCGAGGCTGTCTCCGACACGCTCGCCGCGGTCGTCGACCCGACCGGGGTGCCGCAAGTCCTTATCGGGGCGGGTGACATCGGGGAATGCGGGCCTCCCTTGTTCCTCAAGCATGCGCAGCGGACCGCCGCGATCATCGACACCATCCCGGGCACCGTGTTCACGCTCGGCGACAACGCGTATCCCGCAGGCACTGTGGTCGACTACGCGCAGTGCTATGCCCCGACCTGGGGCCAATTCAAGAAGCGCACCCAACCGGTCCCCGGCAACCACGAGTACGCCAAAGGCGACACGAACGGGACCGGATACTTCCAATACTTCGGCGTAGCTGCGCACGACCAACCCACCGGATGGTACAGCTACGACCGCGGCAGCTGGCATATCATCGTTCTCAACTCGAGCTTCGAGGAAACGGAGGCGCTGGGCAGAGTTCTCAACTTTCAAAACCAGCTGGCGTGGCTGCGCAACGACCTCGCCGCGCACCCGGCGACGTGTACGCTCGCCATGTGGCACCACCCTCGCTTCAGCTCAGGGGTCGTGCACGGAAACGACACCCTGATGCAGCCCTTCTGGCAGGTGCTGTACGATGCTGGCGCGAACGTGATCCTGTCCGGCCACGAGCACAACTACGAGCGGTTCGCCCCGCAGACACCGGACGGCACAGCCGATCCCGTGCGCGGCATCAGAGAGTTCGTGGTCGGCACGGGAGGGGGCGGCTACGACTCGCTCGACGTCACGAAGGTGACAAGAGCAGGCAACAGCGAGGTGGGGGGCGTCGATCACGGCGTCCTCAAGCTGACCCTGTCGGACGGCTCGTATCACTGGGAGTTCCTCCCATCCGGTTACACCCTCGATTCAGCCTCGACTCCCCCCGAATACAGTCACACGGACTCAGGTACGGCCGCATGTCACTGACTCGTCGCAGCACGCTGACCGCCGCGCTCATCGCCGCGCTGGCTTGCGGCGAGGATCGCCCCCCGATCGCCCCCGCCTCCGCCCTCCGCGCTGACCTGAGCGGGCCGCCCGACCAGACCTTGGTCGTCGCCGGAAACATCGCGAGCTGCGCAACCAACGGAGACGAGCTGACGGCCCAGCTGGTCGATGCGATCCCGGGCACGGTGGTCGCACTGGGCGACAACGCGCTGCCGCGCGGCCGGGCCGCCGACTACCACGCCTGCTACGATCCGAGCTGGGGGCGCTATACCGTGCGCACCTACGCCGCGCTCGGCGACCGCGATTTCGATAGCGCCGGCACCGCCGCCGGGACGTTCGGGTACTTCGGCAGTCGCGCCGGGTCCAACGCCACGGGCTACTACAGCATCGATGTCGGCGCGTGGCATGTCATTGTCCTGAACTCGAACGGTGCGTACCAGCCGTACAACGACGGCTCGGCCCAGGACCAGTGGCTGCAGGCCGACCTGGCGGCCAATCCCGGCAAGTGTCTGCTCGCCGTGTGGCACCACGCCTATTTCTTCTCGTCCACCACGCCAGGATGGACTTCGCGCCCGTCGATCAAGACGCTGTGGAACCGCCTGTACGCCGCGGGCCTGGACCTCGTGCTGAACGGGTCGGAGCATGATTATGAGCGCTTCGCCCCGATGACGCCCGACGGGGTGGCAGATCCGGTGCACGGGATCCGAGAGATCAACGTGGGCACGGGAGGGGAGGCCGTCTGGGCCCCCACGGTGATCGCGCCCAACAGCGAGGCGCGTGCGGCGACCTACGGCGTGCTGAAGCTGTCCCTGTCCGCCGATCACTACGCGTGGCAGTTCGTACCGATCACGGGGCAGAGCTCGAGCGACGCGGGGTCCGCGGCCTGCCACAACGCGACGAGCTCCCCCCCTCCCTCCCCGCCCCCACCGCCGCCACCCGACATCCCCCCCACTGTCGATGCGGGCCCCGATCTCCGCACCCAGCCCGGCAGTGCCACCCGGCTTGTCTTCCGACTGGCGCACGTCGAGAACGACGCGCCCTGGAGCTACGCGGTCGAGTGGGGCGACGGGTCCACGACACAGGGAAGCGTGTCGTCGCTGTCCCCGCTCCTCACCGCAAGCCACACGTACGGTGCGGCCGGCAGCTATCGCGTACGGGTGAGTGTCACCGCTCGAGACGGGGCCACGGGGTGGGATACGCTCACAGCCTTCGTCGAGACCCCCGGCACACCGCAGGTGTTCGTCGGCGCCGGCGACGTCGGCACCTGCGCCAAGCCGTACCCGCTGGCCACTGGCAGGCTGCTCGATGGCATCCCGGGTACGGTGTTCCTGCTGGGCGACAACGCCTACCCGGACGGCTCCGATTCGGACTACCAGAATTGCTTCGCGCCCGGCTGGGGCCGCCACCGCAAGCGCACGCACCCGGTGCCGGGCAACCACGACTATGAGCAACCCGGGGCGGCGAGCTATTTCCGTTACTTCGGCGTGGCCGCCGGCGACCCCGGCAAGGGCTACTACAGCTACGATCTCGGCAGCTGGCACATCGTGGCGCTGAACTCCGAGATCAACGTGAGCGCAGGCTCGACCGAGGAGCAGTGGCTCCGCGCCGACCTCGCGGCGCACCCGGCGCAGTGCGCCCTCGCCTACTGGCACGTCCCGCGGTTCAGTTCCGGCACCACGCATCGGAGCTCGACCGTACCGCAGGCGCTGTGGCAGGCGCTGTACGATTACGGTGCCGACGTGGTCCTCTCCGGGCACGAGCACAACTACGAGCGCTTCGCGCCGCAGACGGCCGACGGCACAGCGGACCCGGCGCGCGGCATTCGGGAATTCGTGGTCGGGACCGGAGGCTCGGGCGCCTACCCGCTGGGGCCCTCCATCGCCAACAGCGAAGTGAGCAGCTGGAACCACGGGGTCCTCAAGCTCACGCTGCGCGACGGTGCCTACGACTGGCAATTCATCCCCATCCCGGGCATGTCGTTCACCGACTCCGGCAGCGCCACCTGCCACTGAGACGACACTCCCACCCATGACGCGCCTACACTACTCGTGTTGCGCGCGCGCCACGTTTGCCTTCCTGGCCCGCGCCATGCGGGGCGGTCGGGCGCGTCCTCCAGGATCAAACCCCCGGGGGGCCAACCCGGTCACCTCAGGAGATGCATGACGCTCGCCCAGCGGCCTCACGACCAGCACCGTCCAGGCGCCCCAGCCGCACCGGGCCTCGTGCGCCGGCTGGGCGACGCCCTCGCAGCGCACGCCGTCCCGTACTGCCAGTGGAAGGGCAGCCGGCGTCCCGAGCGCTGGCTCACCGGAGCCGGCGATATCGACCTGCTCGTGGATCGTACGGCCCTGCCGCAGCTTGGGCAGGTGCTGGGGGCCCTGGGCTTCAAGCGGGTCGAGGCTTCCCCCGGGCTCACGCTGCCCGGCACGGAGAGCTACTTCGGCTATGATCCCGAGCTCACGCGGCTGGTCAACGTCCACGTGCATTACCGGCTCGTGTTCGGCCGGCCCTGGACCATGACGTACGCACCACCAGTGGAAGCCGCGGTGCTCGCCGGGGCAAGTCGCCGCTTCGTGTTCCGAGCTCCGGCCCCGGAGCACGAGCTCGTGTTGCTGGTGCTACGCTTGGCGCTACAGTGCACGGCGCGGCACACGCTGCTCCGACCCCATGCCCCCTGGCTCCTGGCGGCTCAGGCGACGCTGGAGCAGCTCGCGCGAGACGCATCCCGGTCCGGCGTCGTCGAGTTCCTGACCGCTCAGCTTCCGTCCGTGGACGTGGCGCTGTTCGACCGTTGCCACCACGCCCTCGAGCCGGATCGTCCGGCGTGGGCGCGCTACATCGCGGGCCGGGCGCTACGCGCCCGCCTGGCCCCGTTCGCCCGTCGCCCCAAGCCGGTGGCGGTACTGATGGCGTTGGTCGATCGGCTGGGCAGCCTGGTGGGCGACCGTCGCCGGTACGGCCATCGCTTGCCGCGGGGTAGCGTCGTCGCGCTGCTGGGCGGCGACGGAGCGGGAAAATCCACCTGCGCGAGTGCCCTCACGGCCTGGCTCATGCCCGACCTGGCGACCATGCACGGCCATCTCGGGCGACCCCAGCGTTCGGCGCTGACGTACGCGGTGGGCGCCGCGCTTAAGGCGAGCGCCTGGTGGGACCAGTGGCGGGGCCGTCGCGGGGGGGGATCCGCCGGACTCACGGATTATTTCGATCTGGTGCGTCACATCTGCACGGGCCGCGACCGCTATCGGCTGTACCGCCGGGCGCATCGCTTCGCAGCGGCGGGCGGCGTCGCCGTCACTGAGCGCTATCCGATCCCGGCGAATTACCTGCTGGCCGGACCGAGCAGTGCCCAAGGGCTCGGCACGCCCGTGGACAACCGGGTGACACGCCTGTTGCGGCGCTGGGAGGCGTCGTACTACGAGCGCATGTCGCCGCCCGACGTTCCCATCGTGCTCCAGCTCGACCCCGAGAGCGCAGTTCGTCGCAAGCCGGAAGAACCATCCGACTACGTCCGGGGCCGGGCGCAGGCCGTGTGGCAAACCGACTGGACGCAGGTGGGTGCCGACGTGATCGACGCCGGCCGTCCGCTTCCGGAGGTCCTGCGTGACTTGAAGACCCAGATCTGGAGCCGCCTCTAGCGTGATCGCCCGCGCCCCCGTTCGCCAGCCGCGGCGCGCCCCGGTCCTGGAATTGATCGGTCCGGCGGCCGCCGGTAAGAGCACCCTGGTCGAGGAGCTCCAGGCCAGGGCCGCGACCATGCGCGGCCCGCTCGCGGTGTGGGGGCTGCCGCGGTCCCGCCTGATTGCGCACGGCCTGCGACTGATGCCGACATTCCTCCGGCTCGCGCGCGATCCCCGCCCGCCCGCGCTTGCCGAGCTGGCGCACCTGGTCCGGCTCGAGACCCTGCAGGAAGCCGTGGAGCGGGAGCGACCCCGGTCGCCCGGCGCCATCCTGATCGACGAGGGTCCCGTGTTCGCGCTGACCTGGATGGAGGTGTTCTACCCGGACCGCAACGGCCCCCGCTTCGCGGCGTGGCGCGCCCAGACACTTGCCGAGTGGGCGCGCACACTCGACTTCGTGATCTCGATTGACGCCCCGGACCCAGCGTTGCTGCACCGGATCCGGACCCGCCCGAAGGGGCACGCGGTCAAGAACGCCCCCGACGACGAGGTGCGCGCCTTCATGGCGCGGTTCCGCACCGCTTTCGGACACGTTCTGGGGGACCTGCGGGCGCACGGCGGCCCGGAGATCGTGACGTTCGTGACCGGGAACGAGCCGCGTGAGCGTACCGTCGAACGGGTACTGCAGGCGATCAGCGAGGCGGCCGATGGCGACTGAGGTCGTCGCAATCCCCACCGCGCCCGAACCGCGTGGCCCCACGCTGACGCAGCGCGCGTCCCTCAACGCGATCGCGTCGCTGCTCGATTACGCCGCGAAGTTGGTCGTGGGCTTCGTGGTGACTCCGATCGTGGTAGCGGGACTCGGGCGCTCGCTGTTCGGCACCTGGGAGATGCTGAACCGGCTGGTGACGTACATGTCGGCGGCCGACGGCCGGCCCACCGAAGCGATCCGCCTCATGGTGGCCAACCGCCAGGCCGTGGACGACGCGACGACACAGCGCCGCTACGTCGGGGCGGCGCTCGCGGTGTGGCTCCTGTTCCTGCCCGTCATCACTGCCGCGGGCGGCATCGTGATATGGATCGCGCCCCGCGTGACCCAGGCCGCGCCCGCTCTGCACGACACGGTGCGGATTGCGACGGGGCTCCTGCTCGCCAGCTTCTTCATGACGCTCGTGGCCGGCGTGCCTGAATCGGTGCTGCGCGGGATGAACCTCGGGTATCGCCGCATGGGTCTGCAGGCGAGCCTCAATCTGGTGGGCGGCCTGCTGATGATCGCGGCGGTCCGGGCGGGGCTGGGCCTCGTGGGGCTGGGCGGCACGCAAGTCGTGCTCACGTTCGTCACCGGCCTGGTGTTCTGGACCCTGGCCCGGCGGTACGTGCCGTGGTTCGGGGTCGCCCGGCCCACCCGGCACGACGTTCGCGCCCTGCTCGCCATGAGCGCCTGGCTGACGGTGGGCGAAGTCGTCGTGAAGTTGCTGCTCGCCTCCGACGTCCTCATCCTGGGGATGGTGCTGTCCCCCGCCGTGGTCGCCTCGTACGCACTGACGGGGTACGCGGCCCGCACGGCGATCGGCATTCACGAGTTCACCGCCAGCGCCGCGATGCCGGGACTGGGCGGCCTGATCGGGCGGGGGGATCACGCCCGCGCCGCGCAAGTGCGCAAAGAGCTCCAGACCCTCACCTGGCTGCTCGTCACCGGGATCGGCGCCACGATCCTGGCCTGGAATCCGTCCTTCCTCTCCCTGTGGGTGGGACGGCAGCATTACGCCGGCCCCTGGGTGGACCTCCTGATCGTCGCGATCGCCGTCCAAACCTCCTTCATCCGCACCGACGCCTACATCATCGACGCGGCGCTGCGACCGCGATCGCGCGTGCTGGTCGGCGCGGCTGCCATGGCGACCACGATCGCCCTCGCGGTCCCCCTTACGCGGGCGCTCGGGATCGCCGGTCTGTGTCTCGGGCTGCTCGCGGGCCGCGCGGTGCAGTCGGTCGGCTATCCACTGCTCGTCCGGTCGTGCTTCCGGCAGCGCTTCCGACCCTCCCTCGAAGCGGCCCGGCTCGGCGCCGTCACCGTGCTGCTCTTCGCCATGAGCAGTACGATCGGCCGGCGGGTCGTCGCGGCGAGTTGGCCGGCGTGGGGGGCGGGCCTGGCCCTCACTCTCTCACTCAGCGTCGGTGTCGCGCTCCTGCTCGGTCCGTCCGCCACGACCCGGCGTGCGATCTATGCCAGGCTGCGGGGGCTCTGGCCGCGCCGGATGCAGCAGCCATGACCACGCTCGCCGCACGCGCGCCGTACGCGCCGCCGCGGGCGACGGCGGCCGTCAACCCGGTCGTGCGTTGGGCGTTCTACTTCTTCATTTTCTCGATTCCGTTCGAGATGCCCAACCGCTCGATCCCACTCGAGATTACGACCATCACCGCCGCGCTATTCCTGCTGACCACGCCGCTCGAATACCGCGCGTGCTTCGGCCGCATGCCCGCGGCCCTGGTGTGGTTCAGCGTCTGGCTGTGGGTGGCCATCGTGTCGGGGCTCCTCCAGTCGGGTGAGCACGCTCTGATGGTGCTGCAATTCCTGGCGAATCTGCTCGAGCTGCTGCTGGTGTGCTGGACGGGGAGCAACCTGATGCGCGATCGCCGGGTGTTCCGCGCCGCGCTGGTGACGCTGGTCATCGCCTGTGCACTGCGTGCCGGTATGCAGTTCTTGGGCGTCGGCGTCACCGCCCGCCACGTCTGGACCGGGGGCGAGCGCGAGACCGTGTTCGGGCAGAACGCCAATATCAGCGCTTTGATCCTGGCGTGCGGCCTGGTCGCCGCCTTCGGCTTGAGGCACCCGGGGGTGGTGCGCCTGCTGCGTCCCCACGTCGTGTTCTGGCCGCTGGCCGCGCTGTTCGCTACCGCCGTGGTGCACACGGGATCGCGCGGCGGGTTCCTCGCCCTCACTGCCGGGCTCGTGGTGCAGCTGTTCCGCGGTCGCACCGTGTTGCAGCGCCTGCGGAGCGGGTTCGCGGTGCTGGTCGTGATGGTATCCCTGATATGGGCCGCATCGCACGTCGAAATGATGCGCAACCGACTCCAGGCGGCGGCACAGGGCAGCTTCGCGGGACGGGAGCGCATTTACCCCGCCTTGCTCGGCATGGTGATCGAACGGCCGGTCTTGGGGTGGGGTCCGATCACCAATCAGTACGAGCTCGCGCAGCGCATCGAGGAAAAGGTCAAGCCGCGGCGCGACGCCCACAATCTCGTGCTCGAGGTCCTGACCACCACCGGATTCATCGGCCTGCTCCCATTCCTGACGGGGCTCTCGCTATGCGTCCTCGCAGCCTGGCGCGGGCGGCACGGGACCTATGGCGTTCTGCCCGTCGCCCTGCTCGTCACGATGGGGGTAGGGACGATGAGCGGCACCTGGATTGCCTCGAAGATCCTCTGGCTGACCTTCGCGTGTGCTCTGGCCTCTGGGCCGGCGCCCACGAGGGACGGTGCGGTGTAGGCCTGCGCCCGCTCCCGTTGCGGACACGCAACGCACGAACTCCTGTGCCACCGTCTAACCATATACGTGATAAGTTGTTAGGCCACAATCGTCGCCCGCACGCGTTCTGCAGCCCCACACGTCGACAACTGTGACGCCAGGACTGTGCGCCCATGTGTGGTTTTGCGGGACGCTTTGACCCCATCGCGCTGGCCCCCGAGCCGGACTGGGCCGCCGCTGCGGAAGCCTTGCTCGCTCACCGTGGGCCCGATGGGTGCGGCTGTCATCGCGACGAGCACTGTGAGCTCGTGCATCGCCGGCTCGCCCTCATCGATCTGTCGCCCA
>WNFW01003894.1_pt1 | contig 11790 bp, 10 predicted proteins | sample 5400131 | NCBI WGS metagenome assembly WNFW01 (sample SAMN13153362, study PRJNA577476) | soil metagenome | isolation source: 20 cm soil or saprolite under grassland replicate 1 | place: USA:California | collected 2016-06-15
TTTTGGAGAATAGCCCCACTCCGGCTAAGAATGCACCTGAGACGATGGCTGGGGGAGTGGCGATCTTCGATTACAACGGCGATGGCCGGCCCGACATTTTCTTTGCTAATGGCGCCAACATCGCCACGCTGCGGAAGGAACAAGCGATAACTTGTATACTTATTTAGCGGACACTACACTAGTGGCCGCGGGGGTATTCTGTCGGCTATGACCTCACGAAAGGCAGGCTCCTGGACGCGCCGCGAATTCTTGCACACCTTTCAGGCGGCTATTGCGCCAGCCCTCGTTCCAGGGGGGCTACGCGCCGCTCTTGCCGCCACGGAATCCGCCTTGGGGGTTCCCAGCACATCAAAACCCATCCCGCCCGCGCCCGGCGTTGGCGGTCCTATCTGGTTCGATCTGAAGAGAATCCCGTTTGTTTTGGAGAATAGCCCCACTCCGGCTAAGAATGCACCTGAGACGATGGCTGGGGGAGTGGCGATCTTCGATTACAACGGCGATGGCCGGCCCGACATTTTCTTTGCTAATGGCGCCAACATCGCCACGCTGCGGAAGGAGCAGGCTCCGGCTACGACATCGGCGTTGCTGTCGGGGATTATGACAACGATGGCCACCCTGACTTATTTGTCGCCGGGCTACACCACAGCACCCTATACCACAATAACGGCGACGGAACGTTCACCGACGTTACCGTGAAATCCGGCCTGGATGCCGCCCTGAACCGCCCGGACCCCAAATATGGGCCGCTGTGGTCGGAAGCAGCCGTTTGGGTTGACGTGAACAGTGATGGCTTGCTTGACCTTTTTGTTATCAACTATATGCAGTGGACTTATTCGGAGAAACCGCTCTGCACATTTCGTGATTTCACGGACTATTGCAGCCCGAAGCTTTACAAAGGCCAGCCGAATCAGCTGTTGCTGAACAGGGGCGACGGGACTTTTCAGGATGTCTCCGAGGAGTGGGGCCTACGCAAGTTGGTCGGCAAGGGCATGGGAGTGGGCATGGCCGACTACAATTTGGATGGTCGGCCGGATTTATTTATTACCAACGATACGTACTACAATTTTCTGCTGCGCAACACGGGGGACAGGTTCGAGGAGGTGGCGTTCGACACGGGCGTGGCGCTGGTTGAGGATGGAGATTTCATTTCGGGAATGGGCTTGGACTTTCGCGACCTCAACAACGATGGATACGCGGACATCGCCTTTGTGGCGCTGAACAACCAGACTTTTCCGCTTTTTGAGAATACGGGGAAGGGCGCCTTTCGGGAAATTACAACTCCAAGCGGTATGCGCAGGATGAGTTCTTCAATGTCGGGGTTCGGCGCGGGGCTGTACGATTTCGACAACGACGGGTGGAAAGATCTATTTGTCAGTTGCGGCCACGTCGAATCGATTTCCCTCCCCGGCCAGCCCGTGGATCAGTACAACGCGGTCTTCCGCAACCTGGGGCCAAGCGGGAAATGGTCCTCCCTGAGAGAAGAGGCTGGATTGACAAGTGCAGCGCCTGCGCGTCATCGCGGCTGTGCTTTCGCCGACCTAGATGGAGACGGGCGCATAGATGTGGTTGTAACTGCTCTCGGACAGCCTGCGGAGATCTGGATGAATCGCAGCGGGAAGAGCGGGCACTGGCTGGACGTGGCGCTGCGCGGGAGCAAAAGCAATCGAGACGGAATTGGCGCGAGAATCAAGCTAGTGAGCAAGAGTGGAACACAGTACAACCACATGACCACGAGCGTCGGGTATGCCTCCTCGACCTGCGGCCCAGTGCATTTCGGTCTTGGCCCAGATAGTCGCGCGGAGTTGATTGAAATCCACTGGCCGTCGGGAATCGTCCAAACGCTTAGAGATATCCAGGCGGATCGAGTCTCGGCTGTTACAGAACCTTCCACGGCGAGTTAACTTCGGGATGGGCCATTCTCCAGTTCAGGTCTCACTCTTGACGCGACGCCTCCGGGGTCGAAAAGGCCTCGTTCCTATGGGCTTCGTGGATCTTTCGCTTGTTGTTTGGCGGAAAGATCTTGGACGATCTGGCGTTCCTTAGCGCCAAGCGCCGGCTGATGCAATCGGTAATAGAGAGTCGCCAGTTCGACATGTGGCTCGAGCCAGTTCGGATCCTCTTTGGCGACAATCTGTAAGTCACGCAGCGCGGCTTCGTATTGCCCCGATACGCTCTCCAGCATCGCAAATTCGTATCGCGCCATGGAAGACGATGGATTGATCTGAAGCGCACGTTCTAGATAGATTTTCGCCTCTTGCAATTCGCGGCGCTTATAAAGCATCGTGCCTAAGTAGAGGTTAGCGGTGAAATCGTCGTGGTCGCTTTTAAGCGCCTCCCGGAACGCGGCCTCGGCCCCCTTCAGGTCGCCGGTGTTGTCGCGGGCGGTGCCAGCAAGCGAGTAGATGCCGGGAAGCTTCGGATTGAGCCGCAGCGCGATGTCGAGGTCGTCGCGAGCGCGGGCGAACTCGTTCAGCTGCAGCAGCGTGCTTCCCGCCAGCAAGTAGGCCTCGGCGCTGTTTTTTCCCTTCGCCACTTTCTCAATTCGCTCGACACCCGCGCGCCTTTGGCCGGAAGCGATAAGCGCTGATCCAAGCACATATTCGAAATCCAAATTCTCTGAGTACTTGCTCTCGAGCGGGACAAGCACGCGCACAGCTTCAGCTGGTTCTCCAAGCCGGTTATCCGTGTCGCCCAGGAGAGTGGCCACCTGAACGTTGTTCGGATCTGCCCTATTGACGGCCGCGAACTGTTCTTGAGCTTTAGAGAGGTCACCTTTCTTGTAGTAGGCAAGAGCTAAGTCCAGAAGCACGTTATTGTTCCCCGGTGCCAGGGAAAGCGCTGACCGGTACAAGGTGATCGCGGCATCAAACTGGCCCTCATGAGCAAGGGCGGCGCCTAGATTCACCTCCGCCTGAAAGGAATTCGGGCGGAGTTTAAGAAACTCCTGGTAATAGCGAATGGCAATCTGAAAGTCACCCCGCTGTTGCGCCTGGATGCCATCCGCGAAAAGCTGCTGCGGATCAGGCGTCTGAGCCGACGCGGTTGCAAGCAAGGTGAAGAAGGCTAAAGTCGCTGCAACTGCACGCATGAATAAAAGCATAGCGCGGATTGTGCACTCCAGTCTCCAGCATTGTCGCGCCACGCTTACGGGCGTAAGAAGCGCGCGGCAGATGATCTCAATCCAGCAAAAAATTCAATTTACTCGAATGCCCGGAAGGGATATTAATGGCATGTGAGGTGTGCCGTTAATGGGCAAGGTGGTGTTTTATTTCCTTTCTTGTGTGCTTCTGACCCTGAGCATTTCCAGCCTGGCGAAAAGCCAGACGAGGCCGAGTCCGCCACCGAATCTCCCCACAGGTCCGCAGCCTCCCGATACGATCACGCGTCCAGATTCCATAGCGGATAGTGGGCCGTATGGGTTCTGGTCACAAATGACCAACCAGGGGCGCGCCGGTGGCGCATTGCTGGGCAAAGTGCTTGTGGAAGGTCAACCACTCCTCTGGGAACCTGTTTTGGTTTCCATTATCTGCCAGGAAAAGGTCGTAAACACGGCACGGACGGATCCCAGGGGCAACTTCGCGTTCACTACTGTTCGAGGGGTGGTCACCGCCCAGGCGGACACTGAGCGCGAAATGAAAATGTTCTACGAGGGCTGCAAAGTCCAGGCGTCACTGACCGGCTTCCACTCCGACGCGCTCACTATTACGGAGCGGAATCTGAGGGAAGATCCAGAACTGGGCACCATTGGCCTCCATTTGAATAGAGGCGCGATAGGGACAGCACTGAGCGCCACGAGCGGAAGTGTACCGAAAAAGGCTGAAAAGCTCTTTGAGGAAGCCCACGCCGCGATGCTGGAGCAGAATCCAGGACGCGCCCAGAGCGACCTTGAAAAGGCGGTCCTCGTGTACCCGGAATTCGCAGAGGCGTGGTTTCAGCTTGGGAAGTTGCAAATGAGCTCGAGCGCTCAGAGTGCGCAAGAATCATTCTCGAAGGCGCTGGCTGCTGATCCGCGATTCGTCCTGCCCTATGAGGAGCTAGCACAATTGTCGGTTCTGGAAGAAAAGTGGTCAGAGGTACTGGCGAACACGAGCCGCGCACTGCAACTGGAGCCGTCCGGCACAGCGCGAATCTGGTATTTCGACGCGCTTGCCAATTATCAGGCCGCAAAACTGGATGCAGCAAAAGCCAGCGCGCTCAAGTCGCTGGCTATGGACCCCCAGCACCAGATCCCCAATACCGAACAACTCCTTGCCGTGATTCTGGCGCGCCAGGGTGATTATGAGGGGGCCCTGCGGCATCTGCGCAATTGCCTGGGGTACGTTACGACCGGTCCAAATGTGGCATTCTTGAAGCAACAGATCGGCCAACTGGAACGTACGGCGGAGCAGTCAAAGTCCCGGCCGAACTAGAACGAACTCAGGCCGCGCGCGGACGACTCTACCGGAAGGGTCGGCCCCTCACGATTCCCTGACTCTCCACGATGGTGACAAGCCTGTCCGCGGCCACCCCGCTGAAGGTTTCGCTTGTGCCGATGGGCCAATGCACCTCGATATCGGCAGTGGACGCTCCTCCCAATCCAAAGTGCAGCCGTGGGTCGCTCACGGATAGATAGCTCGCTTGGCTGGTAACGCAACGCGCCTGCACCTTGCCGCCATAATGGACGAGCACACGCGCCCCAATCGCGCTGCGATTGCTCCGCGTGCCTTCCAAGCGGACCTTCAGCCAGTGATTGCTGGCCGGCGCGTCATTGCGCAGCAGGGACGGCGGCTCATTCCGATTCATAATGAGCACATCGAGGTCCCCATCATTATCGAAGTCACCGAGGGCGCACCCGCGGCTCATATGCGCTGCCACGGCGCCCGCACCGGCCTCCACTCCCATCGGCATGAAGCTTCCGTTTCCGTGGTTGCGAAAAAGAATGCGCGGGGTGTGCGAGGGATACTTGGCGTAGTGGCGCTCCAACTCCGGGTAGACAGTCCCCGTGACCCATAGGATGTCCGGATAGCCGTCGTTGTCCAAGTCTGCAAGGTCGGTCCCCCAACTGATGAATCGCCGTTCCGCGCCAAGGCCGGCTTTGGTGGTGACGTCGTCAAATTGCCCCTTGCCATCGTTGCGATACAGGCCCGTGGCTTGTTTCTGAAAATGGGTTTTGACCAGATCAAGATGGCCGTCTAGGTCGTAATCGCCGATTCCAACACCCATGCCACCCAACTCCTGTCCATCGCTGCTCAACGCGATCCCGCGAACCATTGCCTCTTCCCGGAACGTACCGTCGCGGTTGTTCATGAACAGGAGACTTGGGGTGGAGTCGCAGGCAACAAAGATGTCCGGCCAGCCGTCTTCGTCAGCGTCAAATGTGACGGCAGTAAGTCCGTAAGACCTCCGGACCGCGGCGATCCCAGCTTCTTTGGAGACGTCAGTGAACGTTCCGTCCCCGTTATTGCGATAGAGAAAATGAGGTGGAAACCCGAAGCCGTTTGGGCCGCAGTTTATGGGGACGCCTTCGTAATTGCAGTTAGGCACGTTCAGAGATGGCCGCGGAGCCGTGGATAGATCGAAGTCCACATAGCTGGACACAAAGAGATCCAGGTGGCCGTCCCGGTTGTAATCCACAAAGGTGCATCCTGTGCTGAAGCGCGTGTGGGGAGCAAGCAGACCGGCCTTAGTGGTAACGTCGGCAAACGTGCCGTCGCCATTGTTGCGATAGAGGCGATTTTGGCCGAAGTAGGTAACGAAAAGATCTTCATTGCCGTCATTATCGAAGTCGCCCACGCAAACGCCGTTAGCCCAGCCGACATCCATCAATCCCGCTTTTTGCGTAACATCCGTGAATGTGCCATCGCGATTGTTCCGGTACAAGCGGTTGCTGGCTCCCGCCGGAACAGCATCCAATCGGCGGCCTCCTAGGATGAAAATGTCCATCCAGCCGTCATTGTCGTAGTCGAAAAAGGCACAACCGCCACCCATGATTTCGATGATGTAGGTCGCCTTGTGCGCCTCGCCATAGAACATGGTCTGGGTGAGGCCGGCGCTGGCGGCCACGTCAACAAAGGAGGAAAACGCAGGGGTGGATATGGGATAGGAGGCAAGCGCGCGAGGCCCGTCGGCTACCATAGCTGAAGCCACCGCCGCCGGGATGACTCGCAGCAAGCGCCGCCGCGTCCACAGATTAGACTTCGGAGTGCCCATGACCAGAGAAGTCCTCCCAAGCACGGAGCCACTTGAGGTTCATACTAGTGATTTTGTCCCGCGGCGAGGTCACGACGGAGCTGAAGCGCGCTTGTATTTTGCGGATCAAGGCGGAGTGCGATGGTCACAGCTTCCTGGGCTTCAGAAAAGCGCGACTCCATGGCGAGGGTTGCCGCCAGGCTGATCCAAGCTTGGATGTAGCCGGGGGCCGCTCGCAGAGCGAGCCGGAAGTAGTTCTCCGCCGAGGATAGGTCGCCTTGGAGTGAGGCGAGGTAACCTAATTGATTCTGTGCGACGGCCAGATCGGGATCAATTTCGACAGCTCTGTTCAGAGCGGCGCGCTCATTAGTGGTATCGCCGGCTCGATCCAGCGCAAGGGCCAGCTTGTAGTTGAGAAGGGCGTCGTGCGGGGTTGCCACGACAGCCTCACCATAGAGCTCCACAGCCTTTTGAATATCACCTCTGGAAAGTTCCTGCTCTGCCTCCGCGGCCTTGCCCGCAGACAAAGTGCGGTTGGCCCGTTCCTGCAATTGCTGCTGATACATTTTGAGCTGCTCCTGAGCCTGCCCGGTTTCTCCGAGGTTGCGCAGGACGGTCGCCAGCTCGAAGCGAATTTGAGGCTCCGCGCCTCCCAGTTCGATGGCCTTCTCGAGCTGTTCCTTCGCTCCGCTGTAATCCGCGAGCTTAGCCAGAACAACCCCAAGGTTGTACCGAGAGTTGTAGTGATTGGGGTTCAGGTCAACAGCCTGTTCCAGAAGGGACTGGGAACCAGCGTAGTCACCTGCCTCCCGATCGAGAATCCCGTTCAAATACAAGGATTCAAAATCATGCGGGGCGGTAGAAAGCAGCTTTTGGCCTATGCGGCGAGCCCGCGCAAAGTCGTCGTTTAAAATCAGAACGCTCACATAAGTCGCCTCTGCGCGGAGATTGCCAGGATACAGCTTGACCATCTTTTTCGCCAGTTTGGCTGCATCCTGGTAACGGTTCTGATTCACATAGACAGTGATCAGCGCGTTCGTCAAACCCAATGACGAAGGATGTACGCGCAGCGCCAGATTCAGGACCGCAGAGGCCTCGGGGAGCTTTCCGGTCCCTGCGTACGCGAGAGCCAGGTCCAGCGTCATCGCCTCATTCCGCGCTGTGGAGCTCAAAAGACTGATGGCAGCCGTATAGTGACCTTCGGCGATCAGGGACTTAGCCAGACCGTCCATCGCCACTTTTGAGCTGGGATCGATCTTCAGCGCCTCTTCCCATTGGGTCCGTGCCTCTGCATCGCGTCTCAATTGGCTGAGCGCGGCGGCTAGGATCAGTCGCGAATCAAGATTCTCGGGGTCCAGCCGAATGGCGCTTTGAAGTGGCGTGACAGCCTCCATAGGCTGCCCGGATACGTAGTAGGTGAGGCCAATGAGGTAGAAAATGCGCGGAGAGGTTGGATCGAAATCCAGGGCCGCCTGAAGGCTCTTGATAGCGCACGGGTACTGGTGATGGTCACCAAACCATACGCCGAGCTGGATATTGGCTTGCGCATCCGGATGGGTGCGCAGTTTGGCTTCTAGGGCTTGCGGCCCGGCACAGGCTCCCCATATCGAGGGCGAAACTGAAAGCGAGAGTGCGAGCACCCCGGCGGTTCTAAAGAGCTTTTGAATTGACATCATGGTACAGCCGGTTCTCAGTTGGGATACGGTTCCTCTGGTTTCACGATGCGAATCTCGTGATCATAAAATGTCATGAGGCCGTTAGGCAAGCGCACCCTGGGCATGTGGCAACTCACACATTTTGACCTGGCAACTGGACAAACCCTATCTCTTCCGGGAGACACTACCGAACCGTTCGAAGGGGAAGCCGCGTGGCAGGCCAGACACTTCACATCGTAAGAGAGCTCGTCGCGTACGACAGTTTGGTGGGGGTCATGACACGCGAGGCAGCTAATCCGATGATCCGTTCCGTCAAAACACCTGCTATTCGCAAGGCGATAAGGTTGGAAGCGCACGTTGCTAACGCCTCGCCATCCGCTTCTCACCACTAATTCCCAAGTCCGATGGCACTGCCCACAGAAATTCGAAATGCCCTCTGAATTTAGCCGCCCCAGGGCCGGGGGCGCGGATTCCAAGTCTCCACCTCCGGACAGTGCCTCCGAAATCAGATGGCTTTCCAGACCCGTGTGGCAATGCTCGCACCGAACGCCGGGTTTCAATGTCCTGAAGTTCAACTCGCCGTTGATTACGGCATTCGTTGCGTGGCACCCAAAACAGGCTTTGACTTCAACCTCTGAGAGCCGGCGCCCAATCGCTTCCTCAAGAGTCTCCGGCTTCAACCCTTCGTCGCCCGTCGTAATATCGAGTCCTTCGACGGAAGGATAATAGCTCACCAGACTTTCATAGAAGTGCCCATCGCGCTCTAGAATCCACGTTTGAGCTCCTTCCCCGAAGGTCCAGCTAATTGGCACAGTGATTGAATGCGCCCCGTCGGTCACGCTATATGTGCTTTTGCCCTGATGGGTTTCCACGCTATACGTGTACGCGCCCCTATGAACGCTCAGGTTCGGATGCGAGGAGAGCGTTGCATTCGTGCCGGGCAGTTCCAACGCCCTTCCCATCGGAGTCAACGGCTCTGCCGCTTGAGCGGGATGGCAACGTACACAAGCAGGTGCGAGACTTTCTTGAGGCACCTTTCCGAGGGCAGGCGTGAACACGATCCACAGCGACGACAAGGCCGCGACAGCACTAAGGATTTGCCACCGGCGCCGTCGCAGTGCCCGTGAGGCGGAGGCTTTCCATGCGCTCTCGCCAGGCGTCCTCCTTACGACCAGTCTCGGAATAGGCTCGGGCAAGTGCGATATGGACTTCAGGATTTCCCGGGTCAAGCTGCCCTGCCTTTGCCAGATAGTGGGTTCCATTTTTTATGTCCCCACTTTCCACCAACGACCGGCCAAGGACAAGCTGAGCAACCGGAAGTAGAGGTTCCTCCTGCTCCGCCCTTTTAGCGTAGGGTAGGGCTGCGGAAGGATCGTTTTGCATCAGGCAAGCCCATGCGAGCATTACGTTCGCACCGGCATTGGAAGGCGTTACTTCTAGTTCGCGCTTAAACTCCCTAATGGCCTCATCGGGATGCCGCTCGAATAGCAAGTAACCGTAAAGAAGGTGGGCGTTAGAAGCGGCGGGAAACTCCCGAAATAGTTTCTGAAACGATGCTCTTGCTTCGCTTTCCTGTCCAGCCATGTACTGATATGCGGCATTGCCGGCCGCGATGAACAAACTCTTCCTCTTATCATCAGCTTGTTCCGGCAACATGGGTGTTCGCAGTCCTGCGAGCCCAATCTCTTCCATTAGCTCGGCACTGCTGATTCCTTTCCGGGCAAACCATGCGTATGCCCGCAGTGCATCCTGGAACTTTCCCAAGCGAGCAAGCACGAGCGCCTCGTGATAACGCAGAATTTGCTCGTTGCGGAGCTGACTAGCTGCCCCTAAAGACAGCCCCCGCTCGATGTCCTGAAGCGACGAACCGTACTCGCCGGTTTCAAATTCGCACAACCCTCGCAACGCTATAGCCGGTCCGGCGTTAGGATCCAGCGCGATGTAGCGTGTCAACGCGTCTCGGGAGGCAGAGTAAGCGTTCGTTTGATACTGCAGCAAGCCCAGATACCACCAGCCCTCCTTCCAGTTGAGGTTCATCTGAACCGCTTGAGCATAGAATTGGATGGCGCGCGGAAGGTCGTTTTCGACACGGGCAGCATCTGCCTTAGAAACCAGGTCGGAAAAGGCGACAGAGCTGCTCTGAGCCAAGGCGACGCCAGGCAAGACCACAATGAGTCCCGCGAGCACGAATCTCAAATGACTGCATTTCAGGTGATCCCGGCAATCTGCCGAAGCCATTGCGTCAGTCGCTCCTCTTTCGAGGATCAACTGTTTGATGCAGTGCGACCTATAGGGAGCCCACCTCAAGTGAGTCATCATACCACAGTCTCTGAATCCCGCCGTTTTTCCGCGACGAGTTCGCAACCATTTCGATCATAGATTTTTTTTCAGTGCTGTCCCATTAAAAGTCGAATGGATTCAACTGGATGCAGGGCTCGGTATCTGTGATCTCGTCGCTGAAGTTGGAAAAACCCACTGAATTGGGGTTTTTTCGAAAACTGTGACGCTGAGAATCTGCAGAATTTTGTGCAGGCTCAGGTCGAGCCCCAGTTGCTTTTTTTGTCAATCGCCACGTACACGTAAACCGATAAGCCCATGCCAAGCTTGGGTTTGACCGCGTTCTCCGAGGTGCCGTAGAAAGCCGTGAATGCGCAAGAGCAGTAGGATGGCGCCAAAAGAGAAGCAAACAATTGAAATCGAAAAACTCACAGAGACCTCTTACTTTCGTTCAATCAAGCAGTTACCGTTCATTGCTGGCATCTGTGAGAGTAGGACGGTTTTATGCGGGGCTGCCCAGGCTTCCAATTTCCATCGCTTTCCGGCTTCCGGTTGGCAACGTATCTTGCTCTTCGCCTCCTCGTTGCGTGCCGCGATCTACAACCCGTTGCAACCTCAAGAAATCACAATCGACGACCTCAATGCCAGGTCATTTCGCGAGCAAATGAAGTTACGGCTAGGGCGCAGGGCTGATTTTGATCGGGTTGGTGCTAAGAAGATGACTGTGGTCCTGTAAGTTGCTCCAGACATCCCCCGTACGAGTTCAGTAAAAAAAGTATGGGCGAGATCGGGGATGACGAGGCCCATCATGTTGGTGCGACCGGTAACCAGACACCGCGTGGCAAGGTTCGGACGATAGTGGAGCTCTTGGCAGAGCCGCAAAACGCGCGCCCGGGTTTTGGCGCTGATATCGGGACAGTTGCGGAGCGCCTTGGAAACCGTGATGATGGAAAGGCCGAGGTCTCGCGCAATATCCGTCATTCGGACGGGCATGAATCTTGATCTCTACAGCAGACTACCACGGCTTCATTGCAGATTGTCGCGATACACCGTGCACACCGATTAAAGGGCCCTCGCCGCATTGGATTAAGCTTTCGGAAAAGCCGTTACGAAACGGTTCCTGTATAGATTGTTGGGCTGGAAGCGGATGAAAACTTCCGTTTTGATGCAGCGAACTGTGTGCTTGGTCCGGTAAAGCTGGCCACGCTGCAATGCGATGAGGCGCTCAATATATTGAATGAAATGAGTTAGAAGTGGAGTCGCGGGCGAGCGTTTACGTTAACGTCATAGTTTTTGCTTGACAAAATTCAAGCATCTAGTATTTAAATACTACCCATCGGGGTTTGCTCGTCCAGAATAACGTTATTGGGTAAGAGGGGTGGTTCGATGGTAAAGCGCTTAATTTTCAGTTTCGCCGTTTTGTGCTGTCTGATTTTGCTCGCAAGCGGGCTCTCTCTGAGAGCTCAAGGCATTTTCGCGACTTTGACGGGAACTGTGACAGATCCCTCGGGGTCGGTGGTAGCCGACGCCAAGGTTGTGTTGAAGGACGCTGTGTCTGGCTCGGCCCGCGATACGGTGACAAATTCCGAGGGCTACTACACATTTTCTTCGGTTCCGGTCGGAACCTATGTGCTCACTGTGGAAGCCACTGGGTTCAAAACATACAAAGCGGATGAAATCCGCCTGGGAG
>WNFW01002939.1_pt1 | contig 11786 bp, 7 predicted proteins | sample 5400131 | NCBI WGS metagenome assembly WNFW01 (sample SAMN13153362, study PRJNA577476) | soil metagenome | isolation source: 20 cm soil or saprolite under grassland replicate 1 | place: USA:California | collected 2016-06-15
CGCTAGCCGATCTGGACGCTTGCTTCGTCGAGTTGTCCTTGGTACCAGTCGGAGCCGGGGCGGGCGCCGATGGCGACGTTGGTGGTGTTGGAGATGGAGCCGATGGTTGCCGCTTTGGAGAAGGTCTGTCCGTCGACGACGACTTGGATCATGGTCGAGGTTTTGACGCAGGAGATGGTGTGCCAGTGGCCGTCGTTGATGGCGGGTCCGGCGACGAGTTCGGCGTAGCCGCTTGTGCCTTCGAAGCCGCAGGAGGCTTGGCCGGTTTGTTGGAACTCCATCTTCCACTCGGCGCCGCCGCTGGTGTAGAGGCCTTTGCGGAAGATGTCCCAGTCGGCTGGTGGCGGTGGCGGGGTGCCCGCCGTTTTGAGGTGGATGGTGAAGGTGATGTTGGCGCTGCCGGGGTTGAGGTCGGCGCTGGAGGGCACGCTGATGTAGCTGGAGGAGCCGTTGAAGCCGTAGGCGGTGCCGGTGAAGCCGGCCAGGCCGGTCTGGGTGGAGTGGAGGGTGCCGGTGTGGCTGCCGACCGAGTCGAACATGGTCGAACCGCTGGTCTCGTCCATGTGCCAGAGCGCGACCAGGGCGGGCGGCACGGACGCCGGCACAACGACCGGGGTCGGAGGCGAGGAGGCAGTGGCGCTGCCGCCCATGTTGCTGGCCGTGACCGACACCTCGACCCTGCTGCCGACGTCGGCGGCGGTCAGCGTGTAGGTGGTCGCCGTCGCGCCGGCGATCGGGGCGCAGTTGGCGCCGCTCGACTGGCAGCGCTGCCACTGGTAGGCGTAGTTAATCGGCTGCGTCCCGCTCCAGGTACCCAAGCCCGCGGTGAGCGTCTGGCCCTCCTGAGCCGTGCCGGCGATCGTGGGCGGTGACGTGTTCGACGGCGGCACCGGGACCGAAGCGCCCTGCACCGAGATGTTGTCCGCGACGAGCCCGAACACCTGCGCTGCGGTGTCGTTCCCGATCTGGAGCGTCGCGATGCCCGCGGTACCGAGGCTCGCGGTCGTCGTCTGGTAGATCTGCGTCCCGTTGAGGCTGATCGCGACGGTGCTGGCGGCGCCATTCGTTGTCAGGTGCACCGAGAAGGTCGCCCACGTGTTCAAGGCGAGCCTTCCGCTGGTCAGGTAGTAGGTCCCGCCGTAGTTGACGAAGATCTGGTTGCTCGACCCGTTCTGCCGGTACAGGCTGACGAGTCGCGTGCCGCTGGGATCGAGAAAACGGAAGAAGGGGACGTTGCCGCTGCTGGTCCCTCCCGCCTGCAGGAGCTCGAAGTCTCCGGTCGCGGTGAGGTCCTGCACTGCGGAGAAGGTCTTCCGGACGTACGACTTCGAGCCGGAATTCGCGCTCTCGGTGAGCTGGGCCGCGTACGTGCCCGTGCGGACGATCGCGCTCTGCACGGTCGCGGTGCCGTCGCCGGCGGTCGTGACAGTGCTCCATGAGGAGAAGTCGCCGGATTCGAAGCCGTCGCTGAAGATGGTCGACGAAGGCGCGCTCTGCACCGGCGCAGTCGGTGCAGACGGTGCGGTCATGCTGCCCGGCACATTGGTTGCGGTGACCGCGACGATGAGCGTGCTGTCGGCGTCCGCCAGCTTGGCGGTGTACCCCGTGGAGGTCGCCCCGGCGATCGGGCTGCAGCTGGCGCCGTTCGAGTCGCAGCGCTGCCACTGGTAGGTGTAGGTGATCGGCTGCGTCCCGGTCCACGAGCCGGGGTCCGCGGTCAGCTGCTGACCCACCTGCGCGGTGCCGGAGATCGTCGGAGGTGAGGTGTACGTCGGCGGCGCGCTTGCGGGCTGCACCGCCGCCGTGGCGGCGGAGAAGTCGCGCGTGCTCCCGGCGGTGTTGGTCGCGGTGACGAGCACGCGAAGAGTCGTACCGACGTCCGTCGTCGTCACTCCGTAGATCGTCGCGGTCGCGCCCGCGATCGGGCTGCAGTCGTTCCCGCTCGGCTCGCAGCTCTCCCACTGGTAGGCGTAGGTGATCGGCGTGGTGCCCGTCCAGACGCCGGGTGCGGCGGTCAGCGTCTGGCCTTCCTGCGCCAGTCCCGACACGGTCGGCTCCGTCGCCACCGCGGGCGGAACCGCCTGGACGATCGCGGTGTGGGAAGAGGGCGCGCTCGCGTTGCCGGCGGCGTTCGACGCCTGGACGACGACGGTGATCGTCCCGCCGAAGTCGGCACTCACGACCGTGTACGTCGTGCTGGTCGCGCCGGCGATCGGGTTGCAGTTCGCGCCGTTCGAGTCGCAGCGCTGCCACTGGTAGGTGTAGGTGATCGGCTGCGTTCCGGTCCAGGTGCCGGGACTCGCCGTCAGGATCTGGCCGTCCTGTGCCGTGCCGCTGATCGTTGGAGGAGCAGTGTTCGCCGGCGGCGTCGCCGGCCCCTGCACGACGGCCGTCACGGCAGAGTTCGCCGTCCCGCTACCGCTGCTGTTGCTCGCCGTGACCACGACGCGCACCCTCGAGCCTACGTCGCCGCCGGTCAGGGTGTAGCTCGTGGCCGTGGCGCCGGCGAGCGAGGCGCACGAGCCGCCGCTCGCGTTGCACCGCTGCCACTGGTATGCGTAGCTCGTCGGTCTGTGCGACCAACTCCCCCTGTTGGCCGTCAGTGTCTGCCCCTGGATCGCAGTTCCGGAGATCGTGGGCGAGGAGGTGTTGACGGGAGGACCACTCGCCGCCAGCGCCGACGGCAGCGCGCCGAGCAGCCCGACGGCCGCGAGCACTGCAGCAGCGATCAAGGCGACGCTCTTCAGTGTCAGCTTCCCCACTCCCTACTAGGTAAGTACCCAGAATCGACGGCCTCCGGCGAGGCCCCGCGCTTTTCGAGCTCGCTCAGCGCGCGTGGCGAAGCTCGTAGCAGCCGGCGTCCGGAGCCGCACGCGGGACGCGCGTCCCTACGAGGTCGCGCAAGAAGCCGAGCGGGACGCCGCGGTCGACCGCCGGGCTCGACGGCAGCAGGCGGAAGTTGCCTCTGCGCTGGTTCCGGAAGCGCGGGTCGGCAACGATCGAGCCCGGGCCGAGGCGTACGCCGGCGACGCCACCGGAGAAGACGTCATGCGCCTCGTCGAAGGGCGCGTCCGCTTCGAGCGCGTCACCGCCGGCGACCACCACCACGTCGTTCCGGAGCCGGAGGATGTCTCGGCCGCAGCCGTCGTAGCAGACGACGCCCTTGCTGCCCTTGACCGTCAGCACGGCTGTCGTGTTGTAGACGCGCGTGTGCCGCACCGGTCCGAGTGAGTCCTGCGCACCGCGGGTGACCAGGAAGGTTGCCCGCGCCCTGTTCGAGACGAACAGGTTGTAGGCGTACGTGTTCCCGGTGCTCTGCGGGTTGCCGAGCTCCGTGAACCCGTGGTCGTCCACGGCGACGTTTCGCACGATCGTGTTGTCCCGGCCTCCGTAGACCTCCACGGCCGAGCCGTCACGCCCGTAGTCGTAGGAGAAGGCGTCGGAACCTTCGATGCGGTTGGAGGCGACGAGCGTCCCCTTGCCGCGGAGGAGGATGCCGAACGCGCCGGAGTCGTCGTTCCTCGGCGATCGCGTCAGCACGGACATGCGGTTGTTGTCGATCAGCTCGTTGTGGACGATCTCGTCCCCGCGACTTCCGGGAGTGACCTCGATCCCGGCGGCAGCCCCGCGGACCCACACATGATCCACGCGGACGAAGCTGCCGACGATCGACACGCCCGCCCACGTGCAATGGCGCACGGCCATGCCGGTGAGGCGGACGAACGAGCCTGTGATGCGGACACACGTCTCACCGGAGTGGATCAGCGGCGGCGGCCCGTTGTCGTAAGCGCCGACGACGACGGCGCGAGAGCCGGTACCGGTGGAGGGAAGACGGAGCTCAGTCGGCCAAGAGCCGCCGCGGCGAAGCAGGAGTCGATCGCCGCCGCGCAGCCGGGCGCTCGCCGCCCGGGCGAGCGACCGCCAAGCTTCGCCCGGGCTCCGGCCCGAGCGGGCGTCGTTGCCGGCCCGCGAGTCGACGTAGAAGGTACGACCGCCGACGCGCGCCGGGGAAAGCGGCGCCGCGGCCGCAGGAGCGGCCGCGAGCAATAGGAGAACCGCCATCAGAGCACACGGGTACACTGGCCGCGTCGAAACTGGGGGATTAGTGAGCAAGGAGCGCCTCGGTGCGCGGTCGGACTTCGACGAATGGGCGAACTCGGTCGTGGCGGCCGTCAAGAAGCATAGGTCGCGGTTCGGTCCGTCCCCCAACGGCGCGCCCGAAAAAGGTCGTACTGGCCTCCGTAGGTGGGCGTCCCGGATGCTCACGAAGATCGCCGACTGATTCCTCAGACGCCGACGGCGAGGTCGGCCGCGATCGCCGCGACCGACTCACCCGCGGGCAGGTGGGTGGGCACGATGAGGCGCGCCACGGCCATTGCCTGCGCGAACGCCTTTCGCAGGAGGGATTCCTCTTCTGCCAGGACGTGGTCGAGGTGCTCGCGCCAGCGCGGGTCCTCCACCTGGTCGAGGGCGCGACGCTGCTCGCGGAGGATGCCGTTCGCGGCAGCGACGAGCTCGTCGAGTGAGAGCTCTTCGACGACGAGCCGCGGCACCGCGCTTCGTTCGAGAACGACGACCCGCACAAGCGGGAGCGGGTCGGGAATTACCGTTCCGAGCGTCTCCACGGGGACGCGGACGGGTGGAGCCACCGCACCGCGGGTGGCTGTCCGAACGAAACCGAGACCGCGAAGTAGTGCACGCGTCCGGGCCGGCAACGCTGCGCGCGCCGCCGGCGCCGTCTCCGCGACGTCGGGATAGAGCCGGAGCCGCCGCGGGAAGGCGCGACAGCCGGCCGCGCCGACGAGGACGTGATCGTCTCCGAGCACGCCGGTCCCGGCAATGGCGGTGCGCGCGACGAGCGAGCTCTTACCGCTTCGTGACCGGCCCAGCAGAAGCAGCGCCCCGCCCTCCGACGTGACAGCCGCCGACGGCAGGAGGACGTGCTCCGCGGCGGGCGCGAGCAGGCCGAGGAGCGGCTCGACGACATAGCCCTGGAGGAGCGAGAGCCCGAACCTCCTCGGCGCGCCGCTCAGGTCGATCGTCGCGCGCAGCGGAGCGTTGCCGAGCGGGTCGAGCGCCACCCGCCAACGCAGGCTGCGGTAGCCGGCCTCGAAAGCGCGCGAGCCCGGAGGCGTCCGGCCGAACGAGACGACGAGGTCCGCCTCCGCGCCCGGGTCGGCGCGCGCTCTGCTGTACTCGGCGCGAAAATGCGCCAGCGCCCGCCTGTCTCCGCGCACCTCGAGGCGTAGGCGGTCGAGGAAGGCGAAGGCCTCGCGGTGAGCAGGGTCCGTCACAGAAACGGCCGGACCGCCTCGACGATGCGCCGCGGATCGGTTGGAAACGGTGTCTGCACTTCGATGACCCGCGCAGAGGAGAGGACGGATGCGAGCTGTCGCTTCTCCCGGTCCTCGATCAGATGGGCGATGTCCGCACCGCCGTCACCGTCGCGCACATAGCGGGCGCGGTCGGCAAGGGTGAAGTAGTCGCGGCGCTCGTACGACGCCGAGCGGGCGAGCCGCCGCGCCGCCCACGCCGCATCTCGCGGCCCGGCACGGGGGAAGCCGTCCGCCGCCGTCGTCAGCAGGACGAGCGCGGCTAGGGGTGCGCGCTTCGTCGGCGGCGACTGGCCGTACGCCGCGCTCAGCTGCGAGGGCGACAGCGATGCTCGCTGCGCGAGCGCGGCGAGCTCGGCGACGGCAGCCTGCGTCGCCGCCACGACGCCGCCGCGGCGGGCCAGCGGGGCGGCGACCCGTGCCGCAGCCTCGCCCGCGGCCGCGGCGGCGAACTGAAGCCGCGCGGTGCGCGGAAGCCTCCGTCGCAGAACCGGTGCGTAGCGGAGTAGCCAGCGCCGGACGCCGATCGGGACCGGGAAGCACGCAAGCGACCCGTCGCCGAGGACCAGCGTCCACTTGTCGGAAAGGAAAGACGCGCCCTCCTCGACGAGCGCGAGTGCAGTCTCGGTCTTGCCGGCCTCGGACCAGCCGGCGACGACGATGCCTCTCCCGTCCGCGACGACCGCACTTCCGTGCACCGCGACAGCGCCGTGTCCGGCCGCGGCGAGCTGGAGAGCAGGCCGGACGAAGGGCCCGAAGACCCGGCCGAGTGGGAACCCACGCTCCATCGCGAATGCGAACGGGCCCTCGAGTGCCGGCGGGGGGACGGCGCACCAGAGCTCACCTGCGCGGACGTAGGCGCCGCGCTCGTCGATCGCCGTGCTGAGGCCGTCGCCGGCCGGGTTCTGCAGCTCCGCGGCGCGTGGACGCTCGGTCAGCTCATCGATCCGTACGTCGGCGGGCCGATCGGCGCCGGGCACCGTCCCCCATGGGTCGAGTGCGTCCTCGAGGAAGCGGGCGGCCCGGTCGTCGTCCGCAGTGAACTCGAGGCGGAGCGCCCGGGCGATCTCGTACCGCGCCTCTGCGGTCGATGGAGAAGACGACGACTGGACGGGCAACGCCACATTCGGGGTAACTACCCACTTGTGAACGCTTGGTCCACCTCGCATCGTCGCCGCTGAAGGGGGAGGGAATGGGCAGGCTCGGAGCGCCTGCAGTTGCACGTCGGAACATTCGGTCGCCGAGGGTCAGCGTGGTGATCCCGGCACTGAACGAGGCGGAGAACCTGCCGCATGTTCTCGCGACGCTGCCGGCCGATACGTACGAACTCGTCCTGGTCGACGGGCACTCGATCGACGGAACGTCGACGGTCGCCCGTGAGCACTATCCGACCGTCCGGATAGTCGGCCAGCCGGGCCGCGGAAAGGGAGACGCCCTGCGGGCCGGATTCGCGGCCTGCTCCGGCGACGTCATCGTGATGATGGACGCCGACGGCTCGACCGACGGCGCCGAGATCGAGCGCTTCGTCGCAGCCCTCGTGGATGGAGCGGACTACGCGAAGGGCTCGAGGTTCATGGCGGGGGGTGGCAGCGAGGACATCACGCTGCTGCGCCGGGCCGGAAACCTGCTCTTCTGCTGGCTCGTCAACCGGCTCTACAAGACCTCCTATACCGACCTCTGCTACGGGTACAACGCCTTCTGGCGCAGCGCGTTGCCTGCGATCGCGCCCGATTGCACGGGCTTCGAGGTGGAGACGGTGCTCAATGTGCGCGCGGCCAAGGCGGGGCTGCGCGTGGCCGAGGTGCCGAGCGTCGAGCACCTGCGGATCCACGGAAAGTCGAACCTCCATCCGGTGCGTGACGGGCTGCGGGTCCTGCGCGCGATCCTGCGCGAGCGAGAGCGTCGGCCGCGCACGGTCGACATCGTCGCGGAGGTGGAGATGGTCGGCGCAGACATCGAGATGGTCAGGACGGACGGGCTCGGTGGCGTTTGAAGTCGTAGGCGATCCCGCCGGGTCGTGACCGCTCCCGCGGCGGGGACCGAGGCGGCGTCGGGGCGCGCGGCCACGCGCAGCCCGCCCACCGTAGCGCCGACCGTGTCTGTGGTCATCTGCACGTGGACCGGCGGCCGCTGGCACGAGTTGCTCGAGGCCGTCGAGAGCGTGGGCCTGCAGTCGCACCCATCGCTCGAGACGATCGTCGTTGTCGACCACGATCCTGCCCTCCTGGTGCGGGCGCGCGCCGAGCTGCCGAACGTCGTGGTCACCCCGAACGTCGAAGCCCGCGGCTTGTCGGGCGCACGCAACAGCGGTCTGAGGCTCGCCCGCGGCGACGTGGTGGCGTTTCTCGACGACGACGCGGTGGCTGCGCCCGATTGGCTCCGGCTTCTGGCGCGCGAGTACGGGGATGAGCATGTGCTCGGAGTCGGCGGCTCGATAGAGCCGATCTGGGAAGAGCGGCCTGCCTGGTTCCCCGCCGAGTTCGGCTGGGTCGTCGGCTGCACCTACCGGGGGCTGCCTCCCGAGCGCGCAGCCGTCCGGAACCTGATCGGGGCGAGCATGTCCTTTCGCCGGGAGCTCTTCTCCGAGTTCGGCGGCTTTCGTCACGGCATCGGCCGCGTCGGTACGCACCCGGTCGGCTGCGAGGAGACCGAGTTCTGCCTGCGCGTCGGGCGGGCTCGCCCGGGCGGTCGCTTCGTCTACCAGCCGGTCGCGCTCGTGCATCACCGAGTCCCCGCGCGCCGCGCGCGGTGGGGCTACTTCCTCGCCCGCTGCTACGGCGAGGGGCTCTCGAAGGCGATGGTTGTACGAGCGGCCGGCTTCCGGGATGGCCTCGCGGCCGAGCGCTCGTACACCGCGCGCGCCCTCACGAGCGGCTTCGGCTCAGCGTTGTTGGCGGCGCTGACCCTCCGCGACCGTTCGGGTTTCTCGCGCGCCGCCGCGATCGTGGCCGGCCTCATGGCCGCCGGTGTGGGCTTCTGCCGGGGCCACCTGCAGAGCTCCCGGGGATCGGCATGAACGACATCTCGGTGGTGGTCCCGGCGCGGAACGCGGAGGCGATGCTCGACGAGTGCCTCGCATCCATCGAAGCGGAGGCGCCGCGGGAGATCATCGTCGTCGACGGAAACTCGACCGACTGCACGCTCGAGATTGCGCGCCGGCACGGCGCAACGATCCTTTGCGACGGCGGACGAGGCCTCCCGGCAGCCCGCATGCTGGGCGCCCGGGCCGCCTCCGGCCGTTTCGTCGCGCTCGTTGACGCGGACGTCGTGCTGAGGCCCGGCTCGCTCGCGCGTCTGCGTGACGAGCTCGTCGCGGGCGGCTTCGACGCCATTCAGGCCGGGCTCGAGAGCGTTTCCGGGCCGGGCTACTGGGGGCAGGCGCTCGCGCACCATCACCGCTCGGGCCGGAGCAAGCGCTGGTTCGGCCTCGTGGCGACCGTGCTCGAGCGCGAGACGCTGCTCGAGATCGGCTTCGACCCGCGCTTTTCCTCGGGTGAGGACATCGAGCTGCGCTGGCGCCTGCGCAGCGCGGGAGCAAAGGCCGTCGTCTCCAAGACGACCGTCGTCGAGCACCGCTTCGGGGACACCTTCCCCGTCGCGAAAGGGCAATGGCTCGCGGACGGGGAGGGCCTCGGACGGATGATCCGCAAGTACGGGCTTCGCGGGGTCCCGCTCCTCGGGCTGCCGCTCGCCGCGGGCCTGCGCGGTCTCGTCCTCAGCGCGTTCCGGCTCGAACCGCGCTGGATCCCCTATTACGTCTGCTTCACGGTCTTCAACTACGCCGGCATGGCGCGCCGGCTGGCGGCCGGCTGAGGTGGCAACCCAGCTCGCGGTCGAGTCACAACGCGCCGGCGCGAAGCAACCGCTGAGCGTCACCTGGAACGCGCTCGCGGTCATGGCCGGCAAGACGCTGACGATGGGCTTCGGGTTCCTCTTCTGGCTCGTCGCGGCCCATGAGTTCTCACGGCCCGAGGTCGGCATCGCCGCGGCGGCCGTCTCGGCGATGATGCTCTGCACGCAGCTCGCGATCGGCGGAGTCGGCTCGGCGGTGATCACGTGCTACCCCGATTTCCGCCACCGTCCGGCCGCGCTCCTCGATACCTCCGGCACGGTCGTCATCGTCTCCGCCGCTTTCGCCGCCGGCGTCTTCTTCGTCATCGCCGCCCTGGGCCTGCGCCATCTCGACACCGTCCCCTCGGATCCGCTGTATGCATGCGCGTTCGTCGCGATGACGGTGTTCGGGACGCTCGCGATCCTGCTCGATCAGCTCTCGATCGCCCTCGGCCGCGGCGACCAGGTGCTCGTGCGCGGGGTCGTCTTCGGCGCGGCAATCGTGGTCGGCATCGGCGTGCTCCCGACCTTTCTTCACCAAGCCGGGTCGGCGGCGATCTTCGCGCCTTGGGCCGTGGCCGGGGCAGTCAACGTCGGCCTCGGCATCTTCCAGGTCCGCCGCATGCTCCCCGGCTACCGCTTCCGGCCGCGCATCGAGCGCAGCACTCGGCGGCTGCTCCTACGTCACGGGACGCCGAACTACGCGCTGACGCTCGCCGAACGAGCACCGGGCCTCGTGCTTCCGATCGTCGTCACGCAGGTGCTCACGCCGGCGGCCAACTCCACCTGGTACGCGGTCTGGATGATGGCGTGGGTCGTCTACACGTTGCCGATCTCGGCCGGTCTCACGCTCTTCGCCGAAGGGTCGAACCGCCCGGCGCAGCTCGCCGAGGCCACGCGCGCAGCCGTCCGCGTCGCTCTGCTCGTCGGGATTGTCGCGTCGCTCCTGATCGGTTCGCTCGCTCACTTCGTGCTCTCGCTCCTCGGGTCGGCCTACGGCGCGACCGGCGCCTCGCCGCTGCGGATCCTCCTGCTCGCATTCGTGCCGATCACCTTCGTGCAGGCGTACTACGCGGGCAGCCGCGCCCGCCGCCGGCTCGGGGAGGCGGTCGCGGTGAGCTGGGTCTCCGCTGCCGTGTCGGTCGGCGCAGCGGCGGCGGGAGCAGTAGCCGGCGGCCTGGTGGGCATGGCATACGCCTGGCTCGCGGTACAGACGGCGACCGGATTGTGGGCGGCCGCCCGCACAGCGGCGGTCTGGCGGCGACCGCTCGACACCGGGTGGCATACGTTCGACGCGATTGCCGAAGGCGGGGCCTCCGCAGCGGCGCGCGCGAGCGCCGGGATCCGGGCAGCCGCTCTCGCCTGCGGTCCTGGCAACGTCGCCGCAGCCGCCGGCGCTGTCTGCTCGCTCGCCGTCTGGTCGTTCTCCCTGCGGCACGTCGCGCTCGAGCGGATGAACGGCCTGGGTCTCGTCTCGGTGCTCCACGTCTCGTTCTATATCGCGGTCGCGATCCTCACGGTGACCTTCGTCGGCGCGCTGCGGCACGGGCAGGTGAGGGACCGGGTGCTCCTCGGGCTGGTTGCGGTTCTCGTCCTCATGCTCTTCGGGCTGACGCCGATTCTCGAGTCTGTGCCGCGCTTCGCCGTCACCTGGCGGCACGTCGGGATCGCGCAGGCGATCCTCGACACGGGCCACATCAACCCGCACATCGACGCGTACTTCAACTGGCCTGGCTTCTTCGTGCTCGTGGCGGTGCTCGCGAGAGCGGCCGGGCTCCACAACGCGCTGCCGCTCGCCGCCTGGTCGCCGGTCTACTTCAACCTCCTGTACCTGGCTCCGCTGCTCGTGATCGCGCGCTCGCTGACGGTCAGCCGGCGACTCGTCTGGCTGGGCATCTGGCTCTTCTACCTCGGCAACTGGATCGGTCAGGACTACTTCTCGCCGCAGGGGTTCTCCTACTTCCTCTACCTCGTGGTCATCGCGATCCTCGTGCGCTACTTCGTCTCGCAGCCGCGGGAGTCGACTACGGGGATGCGCGACACCATGGACGAGGCGCCGGCGCGTTCGCCGCCGCGGCGATGGGCGCTCCTTGTGTGCATCGTCTTCCTCTTCGCGGTACTGGTGCCGACCCATCAGCTCACGCCGGTTGCGGTGCTCTTCGGCGTGACTGCGTTCGTGATCGTCGAGGCACGGTCGCTCGCATGGCTGCCGCCGCTGATGACGACGTTGCTCGGCGTCTGGTACGCGACCGGAGCGATGACGTTCTTCAACGGCCACCTGTCCCAGGTGCTCAGCCAGGCGGGCCAGCTCGGCGCCATCTTCACGGAGAACCTGGCGAACCGCGTGAGCGGCGACATCGACCACCGAGTCATCGCCGACCTGACGATCGTCGCTGGGGCCGCGATGTGGTGCCTGGCCCTCGTCGGCGCTTCGCGCCTCCTGCGGCGTGACCGTCGCTACCGAATCGGGGTCGCACTGGCGCTCGCGCCCCTGCCACTCCTGCCGCTGCAGACGTACGGCGGCGAGATGCTGCTCCGAGTCGAGTTCTTCGCCCTGCCGTTCACAGCGTTCTTCGCGGCGGCAGCGCTCGTCGGCGACGACGACGAGATCCCGCTCCGCGC
>WNFW01002943.1_pt1 | contig 11781 bp, 8 predicted proteins | sample 5400131 | NCBI WGS metagenome assembly WNFW01 (sample SAMN13153362, study PRJNA577476) | soil metagenome | isolation source: 20 cm soil or saprolite under grassland replicate 1 | place: USA:California | collected 2016-06-15
CCTATGTGGTCGCCAAGGACGTCACCGATTTCCGCGATGGTGACATCTCTGTGCGCTTCGAAGGCATTTCCGGCCGCATCGATCAGGGCGCCGGAATATTGTTCAACCTCAAGCCAAACGGCGATTACCTCACCGTTCGCGCAAATCCCCTCGAGAACAATCTCGTTCTGTGGAAATTCGAGAAAGGCAAGCGATCCTCGGTGAAATGGATTCGCAACACGCCGACGCCAAGTCACCAATGGCATGACCTCAAAGTCCACATCGCCGGGCCGAAGGTCACAGCCTATCTCGACGGCAAGCTTTACCTCGAGCACGTCCTGCCCGAACCGGTCTCCGGCCGCATCGGGCTCTGGTCCAAGGCCGACAGTCACATGTACTTCGACGACTTCACCGTGACGCCGGCGGACTAACCGATGCTGCAGTTACCGCAGCTGAACCGCGGCGTGCTTGGAAGGTTGGGGCTGGCGGGAGGAGCCGACATCGTCAATCTGTACGCGGCGCGCGCAGCGCGCGGCTTCGGCGACGGCTTCGCCGCCATCATCCTGCCGGCCTATTTGCTCGAGATCGGGTTCAATCCATTTCAGATTGGCCTCGTCGCCACCGCGGCGCTATTGGGCTCGGCCGCAACAACGCTGGCCATCGGATTGCTGGCTCCGCGCTACCACTTGCGCACGCTGCTGCTCGCGTGTGCGGCATTGATGGTGGTGACCGGAATTGCATTCCCAAGCCTGCAACATTTCGTCTTCATCGCGGTCGTTGCCTTCATCGGCACGATCAATCCGACGACCGGGGACATCGGGGTGCATGTTCCGCTCGAGCAAGCCGCGCTCGCACACCGGGCAAGCGACGCGGAGCGCACGCACATTTTCGCGCGCTATAGCCTGATCGGCGCGCTATCGATCGCAGCCGGTGCGCTCGCGGCGGGCGCGCCTGACCTGCTGGTTTCCCGCGGCATGGGAAGGACCGGCGCCCTGCAGATGATGTTCTATGTCTACGCGGCGCTCGGATTGATCGGAGCCCTCTTCTATTCGCGCCTGCCCCGCGCCGAGGCGGCCGACACGGCGCCTCGAGCGACTGCTTTGGGGCCCTCCCGCCAGAGAGTCTACAAGCTGGCCGCGCTGTTCAGTCTCGATGCGTTTGCCGGCGGTTTCACCGTCCAGTCGTTGATGGCGCTGTGGCTGTTCGAGCGTTTCAATCTCTCGCTTGCCGCCGCGAGCGCGTTCTTCTTCTGGTCGAACGTGCTCACCGCCTTCTCTTATCCGGTGGCAGCGCGGCTCGGTAAGCGCTTCGGCCTCGTCAACACCATGGTATTCACGCATATTCCCTCGAGCCTCTGCCTTATTCTTGCGGCCTTCTCGCCCAGCCTCACGATCGTACTGGCGCTGCTGCTCGTGCGCTCCGCCCTTTCGCAAATGGACGTGCCGACGCGCACGTCCTACGTCATGGCGGTGGTGACTCCGGTCGAGCGCACGGCGGCTGCGAGCGTCACCGCAGTTCCGCGTAGCTTGGCCTCGGCAATCAGTCCGGCCATGTCCGGCGCGCTGTTGTCGACGTCCTTTCTCGGACTGCCGCTCATCCTCTGCGGCGTGCTGAAGATCGTCTACGATCTCTCTCTCCTCTTTTCGTTTCGACACATAAAGCCGCCGGAGGAGAAGGAGAGCTCTCGATGAGGCATCGCTAACGGCATCTCCTCGGCACCTAATGCCGATGACCGTGATGCATGTCCGGGGTGTGCGGGTGGGCATGTTTCACACGACGGTGCTCATGCCAATGGGTATGTGGTTCACCCAGTGGGTCATCCGGTCGATGCTCATGTTGATGATGCTCGTCATGGACATGCGCGTGTGTATGCGACGCTGGTTCGTGGATGTGTTCGTGCTCATGCCATTCCGTCACGTGAAGCCACACACCTAAGCCCATGAGGGCGCCAGCCGCAAACAGGCCCCAGGTGACATTCTCTCCAAGCGCGACGACCGAAAGGACCGCCCCTAAGAACGGCGCGGTCGAAAAGTAGGCACCTGTTCGCGCGGCACCCAGATCTCGCAGAGCGAGCACATAAAGAGCGAGACTCAAACCGTATGCAAAGAACCCTGTGACGAGCGCAACAAGTAAAGCGGGGGACAGCGGGATTGAGGCTCCCATCCAGAGGCCAATCAGGAGATTCACTGGTCCTGCGACAAGGCCCTTCCACTGCGTAATCTGCAACGGATCGGCGAGTGAAGCCTTGCGTGTCAGATTGTTGTCGAGACCCCAAGCAACGCACGCCAGCAGGATTGCGAGCGGGCCCAAAATATTTTGCAGGCTTGGCGTTTCTGACCAGGAGAGAATGAGTGCTCCGGCAACAAGACAGGCCATTCCCAGCGCCACGCGGCGATCAACATTCTCGCGGAAGACAAACCAGGCCAGCACTGCGGTAGCGGCGCCTTCCAGCGCCAGGAGAAGAGAAGCCGTGGCAGCGTCGGTTCGGGTTAAGCCGAACATCAACAGCAGCGGACCAACCACCCCGCCCGCTGCAATTGCGGCTGCAAGCCAGGGCAGATCTTTTCGCTGGAGGGACGCCTGCCGTGCTTTTGGGCCAAAAACACGCGGGCCCAAGCGACGCAACAGTCCTACGCCAACACCAGCCCCGCTATAGAGAAGCCCTGCAAGGATTGCAGGATGGATTGTGCCCAGCAGAACCTTCGCAGTCGGCGTCGACAGGCCAAACAATGCTGCCGAGGCGAGAGCATACAAGACCGCGCGGCGGTACATAGCGTGATGCTATTGCCGCGAAGACACAACGCAACAGAATAATGAGCGGCGGACCCTGCACCGCTGGCGTGGGCCATCAGCCAAACAGCTGTGCGATTGCGGGTACGACGAGCGCAATTCCCGACACCAACAATAAGACGAGCACCACTTTCCGAAAGCCGGCTTCATCGAGATGCCCGTAAAGTTTTAGCCCCAACCAGGTTCCCGCCAGCAATACCGGAAGGCCGATGATAAAAAACCAGAGCGTGTCGCTCGGTATCGCTCGACCTATTCCCAGCCATAGACCGCTCATGGCGAATATGGCGACGCCAATCGGCTGGAAGACGGCGCGCTGCTCATCCTTGGGCCAACCGCGAATGCCGCACCAAATGGTCGTGAGGATGCCGGCAAGACCGGTCAGTCCGCCAAGAATCCCATTCAAAAAGGCTACGCCTGCATCCGCCGCTGCTCCGCCGCCCTTGACGGGCTTCATCGCCGGCCGTGCCAAGCTGTAAGCGCTGTAGAGCACGAGCACCACGCCCACCGTCACGCGAACGTAAGCAGGCCGTGCCCATTCGAGAATCGCGACTCCCAAAGGGACTCCAAACGCCCCGCCGAGCAGGAACGGCCAGAGCCGAGTCCATTGCAGCGCGTGCCGCAATTTCCAGACCGAGATGCCCTGGACCACGAGACCGAAGCCTATGATCAAGGTCGCGGTCTGCGTCGGCGTGAGGATGTGCAGCCAAATGGCAGCAGCGACCAAGCCAAACGCAAACCCCGCCATTCCAGTGACAAATGCCGCGGCAAATGTCGCTACCAGGTAAAGCGCAAGATTGATGATCGTGATGTCCATCGGCCTTTCACCGCGCAATCCTGTCGAGTAGCAGCTGTCGGCATCGACAGTCGCGGCGCCGCTCCTGCTGAGTTTGGCGACGGTTTTCCTGCTCCAACGGCGACACCGGCAATAAGCCGGACAGCTAAGCACCTAAATTCATTGGCAATTCCCTCGCCCGCTGCGTCGGTACCAATCCTCATTCTGTGTCTGCATATCGCTACAGAATTAAATTAGACGAAAGATGCATTTTCCTATTGACTACCATTTGGGGTGGCAGTAATGCAGTGGTAGCCTTGCTCACTAAGGGGCGTGTTCTCGAGACGATCCTGAATGCGGAGCAAGGCGTGGCGTCCTGCGGCAGCGGCTCGCAATCGTTGCCCCGGGAGGTACGGAAAGCCGCCGCTGGGCACTACGACCCGGTGCGAGGAGCTCGCTCGAACCGACCCGGAAGCAATTCCGGTTTAGGGAAAGCGCGGCACCGGAGCCAAAAACCGCCACGGTGGAGCGCCGGGAGGCGAGCGTCCTCCGAGGGACGCAAGGCGCCTCGCTAGGCGCCTGGCCTGCCGCGTTACGTGCAGGCCTCACGGGTGCCTCGCAAGCACCCGAACGACTCTCGGCGCTCCGCCTACCCCTTCATGGGGTGCGTGAAGCGAAAAAGCAAAACCCGGGCACAAAAAACGCGCGGCGGGAACGAAGAAACGCGTGCTGTTTGACAAGTGAATAAAGCTTACGAACGCGTCCGAGGATCCTCTGTCGCGAAGCTCGCTTTTCGTCCCGGAATTGGATCTCTTGTTACGCCGGGGGGTGCCTACAAAGCCAAGCGGTCTCTCGAGAGGTCACGCCGATCGAAACGCGATCGCCACGTCCGCGGCGAGCGCAATAGCAATGCGCGTGCCCGCGGGCCGGAGCGACGCAGCTTCGTGGCTCGGCACGCGCAACAGGACGCGGCCCGAGCTGACTTCGGGCGCGTCCACGTAGAGGTCGATGTGACCGCCTTGATAGATTTGTGCGGCGACGGTGCCGTGTGCCGCTGCGGCGGCGTCAGTTTCGGCCACCCGCAAGTCCTCCGGTCGAACGAACAGGTCAACGGCGCTGCCGACCGCGCTGCCCTCCAGCGTTCGCATCGGCACCGTCACCCGCGCGGCGCCGAGCGCAACGGATGCAACCGCTCCTTCGATCCGCTCGAGGTGTGCACGCAGCACATTGGCATCTCCAATGAAGGAAGCCACGAAGCGGTCGCTCGGATGGCGATAGATCTCGTGCGGGGTATCGAGTTGGCGGATACGGCCGTCTGCGATCACCGCTATGCGGTCCGAGAGGCTGAGCGCCTCGCTCTGATCGTGAGTGACGAAAATGGTGGTCACGCCGAGCTTGCGTTGAATCTCCTTAAGCTCGACTTGCATCGAGGCGCGCAGATTCCTGTCCAGCGCCGAGAACGGCTCATCGAGCAGCAGCACCTTTGGACGAATGACGAGAGCGCGCGCCAGCGCAACGCGCTGCTGCTGGCCGCCGGAGAGTTGGCGAGGTCTGCGATCTTCAAGGCCGGCAAGCTTGACGAGCGCAAGCGCATCCGCGATCCGCCGATCGATCTCGGGCCTGGCGATGCGGCGCATCCTGAGCCCGTAGCCCACATTGCCGGCCACGCTCATATGCGGAAAAAGCGCGTAGTTCTGAAACATGATGCCGATCTCGCGCCGATACGCGGGAACGTCGGTGATGCGCTGCCCATCAATGGCGATCTCACCGCTCTCCGGGATCAAAAATCCAGCGACAAGGTGGAGCAGCGTGGTCTTCCCGCAGCCGGACGGACCGAGCAGCGTCATCAGCTCGCCGTGACGCACAAACAGCGATACGGCGTCGAGGGCGGTGATCTTGCCGAATTGCTTGGTCACGCCCGTGAGCGCGACGGCGGCATGCTCGCTGCCGTTCGTACCGTCCGTTACGCGGGCCGGAGCGGGAAGCGTGGGCTCAGCGGGCATGCTCAACGTTGAGAACCTTCGCGAGGCCGAGGAATGCATTGGCCAATGTCAGCACCGTTGCGGTGGCGACAATGTACATGACCGAGATCGCGGCCATCGACGGGTCCGCGTATTCGCGCACATAGTTGTAGAGCGCAACCGGCAGCGTTTGCGTGCGCTGTACGGTCACGAACAGCGAGGCGGTAAACTCGTTGAACGAAAGAATAGCCGCGAACAACCAGCCGCTCACCAGGCCGGGCAGCAGCAGCGGCAACGTGACCGTGATCAGCACGCGGCCCGGCGATGCGCCGAGACTCGCGGCGGCGAGCTCCAGGCGCGGATCGAGGTTGCGCAGCGAGATGTAGACGCTGCGCAGCACGAACGGCAGAACGAGCACCACGTGACAGGCGACGATCACGCTATAGCCGCGCGCGAAGCCGAGCTGAGCGGCCAGGATCAGAAAGCCAAGCCCGATCGTGAAGTGCGGCACCACGAGAGGAGAGAGGAGGATGGTTTCGAGCGTCCGTTTGAGGCGAAATTCGTAGCGATCGAGCGCGAATGCAAAAGCCGCGCCCACCACCAGCGCGATGGAGGATGCCCACGCGGTGACGATGAGGCCATTGCGCACGCCCGCCTGAAAGTCGTCATAGGCGATTGCTTTGACGAACCACCGCCACGACCAGGACTCCGGCGGGAACGACAGAATCGCTCGGCTGTTGAAGGCGGCCAGCGTGACGACCAGCGCCGGCAACAGTATAAATCCGAGGATGGCGGTGACGGTTGCCCCGCCTAGGAGGCGCAGGAGCTTCGGCAAGGGCATCACCTCAGTGCTGGCGGATCCTTTCGAGCGGGCTGGCAGCCGCACGCATCAACGCCAGCACCGCGAATGTGAGAATAAGTCCGGCGACCGACAGACTGGCCGCGAACGGAAAGTTGAAGCTCGCGAATCCGAGCTGATAGACCAAGTTCGCGACCATGTTGACGCGACCACCACCGATCAGCTGCGGGGTGGCGAATGCGCTGAAAGTCCAGGCGAATGCGGTGGTCACGCCGGCGATGATGCCGGGCGTGGAGAGCGGCAGCGTCACGGTGAGAAAGACGCGGATCGGACCGGCGCCCAGGCTCGCCGCGGCGCGCTCGTAATCGCGGTCGATATGCGAGAGCGCCGCCGCGAGCATGATGACCATCACCGGCAACGTGACATGCACGAGGGCGGTGATGACGCCGAACTCAGTGAACATGAACTGCATGGGCGCATCGATCAGCCCAAGCTTGAGCAGCATCGAATTGAGAAAGCCGTTGTTGCCGAGGACGACGATCCAGGAATAGGTGCGTACCACCTCGCCGAGGAACAGCGGGGTGACGGCGATCACCAGGATCGCAGACTTGAGCGCAACATTTCTGGCGTGCACCAGCGCATAAGCGAGCGGATATCCGACGATCAGCGTGAACGACGCCGTGAGAAAGCAAATCCAGACCGTGTCGAGGAATACCCGCGCGTATAGCGGACGGATAAGTGCCGCGAAATTCGCAAGCGTGAAGCCTCCGGCTTCAAGCGACCCGGGCACATAGGCGCGCAGGCTGTACTGCATCACCGCCGCCAATGCCGCGGCGAAGCCGAGCGCGCACAGCACGGCCGGCGCCATGAACAGGCGCAGGAACGGCCTCACCGCCGCTCGCCCGGAGCGGACGCTCGCGCGCGCCACGCGGCCCTCAGGCCGTCAGTTCATGATGTTCTCGGCGAACCACTTGCGCCACTCTGCGGTCTTTTCTGCGCGCAGCTTGTGATCGATGATGATCGCCTGCTTGTTCCACTGGTCGACCGAGGTGAACACGCCCGGTAATTTGGCGATGGCGGGATCGAGCTTCGCATCGAGCACCACCGGACTTCCCTTCTTGAAGTTGGCCACTTCGGCCTGCACCTGCGGGTCAAGCGCGATGTTGATGAATTTGTAGGCGAGCTCCGCCTTCTTGGAGCCTTTCATGATGGCGACGGTGTCGATGCCGAGCACCGCGCCTTCTTTCGGAATGACGAGTTGGATGGGAACGCCCTCGCCTGCCATGTAGTGTGCGTTCATCGACAAGATCACCTGGACGGGCGTCTCGCCGTTGGCAATGAGCTGCTGGCTGTTCGCATCGTTGGTATAGAAGGCTTTGAAATTCGGCTTCAGTTCTTTGAGCTTGGCTTGCCCTTTTTCCCACGTGGAAGCGTCCCCGCCCGACAAGATCGCGGACACGACGATGAGATGACTGGGATCGAAATCGGGCGCGGCGAGCTTGCCTTTGAGTTCAGGTTTCCACAGATCCGCCCAGTTCTCGAAAGCCACGCCTTTGAGCAGGTCGAGCCGATAGCCGATGGTATAGACATAGGCCCATGTGCCGATGTGATACGGGCTGATCTTGGCCTGCTCCACGAGCTTGCTGGCGTTCGGCACTTTTTTGAGATCGAGCGTCTCATAAAGACCGTCGTTGGCATAAAGCCACCCGACATGCGAGGTGGTGAAGGTGATGTCGCTCTCGGGATTGCCCTTGGCGAGCTTCTCCTTATTGAGCCGGTCGATCGTGCCACCCGTGATGTATTCGACCGGCACCCCGGTGGCGGCGGTAAATTTCTTGCCGATGAGGTTGTCCACCATATCGCGCCAGCTGCCGCCCCACACGCTGACGACGAGCTTGTCCTGAGCGATAGCCCGAACCGGCGCCAAGAGCAGAGCCAACGCGCCGATCACCATGCAAATCCGTTTCATGCGCCTAACCTTTCTGATTTGCTCGACGATCCGTTTGAAGCCATACGGATTTGCAAAACAATCGAGCAACAGCCCTCGATACCGGCTCGCGATTATTCGTTGAGACGGCACGCGTTGTCCAGCGTCGCAACGGGCTTCATCCTCCGGCTAGATCGAGGCTTGGTGCAGGCTCGAGGTTGAGGCTACATTGCCCCGGGATCGGAGTGCGTTGCGATGGAAACGCGCCTGGAGCGTAAGAAGCAGCCGAAAGTAAAGGCAGCCGGCAATGTCGCAGCCGCCTATCTCGCCTTATTGGCGGACCGCGGCGTCGACTATTTGTTCGGCAATGCCGGGACCGATTTTGCACCGCTCATAGAAGCTTATGCGCAGGCGGCCCGAACCGGCATCACAGTTCCGCGGCCGATCCTCGCGACCCACGAAAATCTCGCCGTCGCAATGGCACACGGCTACGGCATGGTGTCTCGGCGTATACCGGCCGTGATGGCGCATGTCAGCGTCGGCACGGCCAATATGATCTGCGCGGCGTTGAACGCGGCGCGCGAGAATGTCGCGATTCTGCTCACCGCCGGCAGGTCTCCGATCACCGAGACGGGATTGCCGGGGTCGCGCGACGGCTACATCCATTGGGCGCAGGAAATGTACGATCAGGCGGGCATGATCCGCGAAATCGTCAAATGGGATTACGAACTGAGAAACGCCGAGCAACTGACGACCGTAGTGGAGCGCGCGCTAGCAATTGCGGCCACCGAACCGCGCGGTCCCGTGTATCTGTCGTTGCCCCGCGAAGTCATCGCGGCGCCGGCGTGCGAGCCGGAGCAGCCATCCTCCTCGCGAATTGCTGCGGCGAGCCCAGCGGCTCCCGATGCAAGCGCGATCGCCGACGCCGCGCGCATGCTGGCGCAGGCGACATATCCGCTGATCGTGACAGCGAACGCCGGAAGGGATCCGACGGCTTTCGCGGCGTTGGCGCAATTCACCGAGCGCTTTGCAATACCGCTGGTCCAACATCGGCCGCGCTACCTCTCTCTGCCTTCATCCCACCCGATGAACCTCGGATTCGACCCGCTCGGCTTTGTCACAAAGGCGGACGCAATTCTGGTGCTCGAGAGCGATGTGCCCTGGATTTCCAGCCGCGGCGGGCCGGGCCATGATTGCAAGATCATCCACTGTGGATTGGATCCTTTATTCACGCGCTACCCGATCCGCGGCTTCCCCTGCGATCTTGCAATTACCGGCAGCACCGTCGCGATCATCTCCGCGTTGCGGGCGGCTCTCGAGGACAGCGTCGATGCTGACACGATTGCGCGCCGGCGGCACGTCATCAGCCAAGAACGCGAGGTGCTGAGGGCAACTCAGAAAACCGCGCTTGATGCCGCCGCGCGCAAGATGCCGCTCGACCCTGCGTGGGTAAGCCACTGCATTGACCGCGCCAAGGATGCGCGCAGCATCGTGATCAACGAATACACGCTGTTCCCTGAATATTGCTCGTTCGAAGCTCCGGATCTGTATTTTGGCTCGAGTTCCGCGTCCGGTCTCGGTTGGGGCGCCGGCGCCGCGCTGGGCGCCAAGCTCGCGCGGCCGGAAGCTCAAGTCTTGGCCGTCCTCGGGGACGGGGCCTACATGTTCTCCAATCCCGCTGCCGTCCATCACGCATCCGCCTTGCACGACCTACCGGTTCTTTTCGTCGTCATGAACAACGCGATGTGGGGCGCGGTCCAGCGCAGCACGCTTGCCATGTATCCGGATGGATTTGCGGCGAAGAGCAATGAACCATGCTTCGTCGGGCTTGGAAAATTACCCGCGTTCGAGAAGATCTGTGAAGCGGCGGGCGGCTATGGCGAACGCGTCGAAGATCCGGGCTCGCTTCCCGAAGCATTGCAACGCGCGGCCTCGATCGTCGCGAATGAGCGCCGGCAGGCGCTGCTAAACGTGATCTGCGGACCCGGCGGGACGGCGTAACCCGCTCGGGGGGACGGGCACTCGCCGGTGCAAATGTGCCGGCTAGTATAGCCCGCCAGTGCCGGTGCGGATGGCCCGATCGGCTTCGGGCGAAACAGCAAGCGGGCGCCCGTCGGCATCGCTCACGCCGATCACCGCGTAGTTGTCGGGCGGGGCGGTGCCCGGCTTGAAGGCTTCGAGAATTACGCGCTGGTCGCCGGGACCTGCGCGCATGCCGCTCTTGGGATCGACGCGGATGAGCTTGATCCCGGGCGGCACGCGGAACGGTACGGCTGGTTTGTCGGCGAGCGCGACTTTCATGAAATCACGCACGATTGGGGCCGCCAGCACGCCGCCGGTGGCGCCACGGCCGAGGTGGCGCGGCTTGTCGTAGCCGAGATAGACGCCGACCACGAGATCGGGTGAGAAGCCGATGAACCAGGCATCCTTCTCGTCGTTGGTGGTGCCGGTCTTGCCGGCGATCGGTTTGCCGACCTCCTTGACGACAGTTGCCGTGCCGCGCTGCACGACGCCTTCCATCATCGAGGTGATCTGGTAACTCGTCATCGGATCGAGCACGCGCTCGCGCTTGTCGATCAATGTCGGCTCGTTCTGGTTCTCCCACTTTTCGGCCTCGCAGCTGCGGCATTCGCGCGAGTCGTGCTTGTAGATGGTATGGCCGTAGCGGTCCTGGATGCGGTCGATCAGAGTCGGCTGGATCTTCCTGCCGCCGTTGTCGAACATGGCGTAAGCGCCGACCATGCGAAGCAGGGTGGTCTCGCCGGCGCCGAGCGCAAATGAGAGGTATGGCGGCAAACTGTCGTAGACGCCGAAGCGCCGCGCGTATTCGCCGATCAGCGGCATGCCGACGTCCTGGGCGAGGCGCACTGTCATGACATTGCGCGACTGCTCTATGCCGAACCGCAGCGTCGACGGGCCGTAGTATTTCTTGGTGTAGTTCTCCGGCGCCCAGATGCCGGTGCCGGTGTCGATCTCGATCGGCGCATCGAGTACGACGGTCGAGGGCGTGTAGCCATTGTCGAGGGCGGCGGCGTAGACGAACGGCTTGAACGAGGAGCCCGGTTGGCGCAGCGCCTGCGTGGCGCGGTTGAACTGGCTCTGGTCGTAGGAAAAGCCGCCGGCCATCGCCAGAACCCGCCCGGTCTGCGGATCCATCGCGACAATGGCGCCCGAGACTTCCGGCACCTGACGCAGGCGAAACTGCCCGTCCTTGCCCGCAAGCGGCTCGACATAGACGACATCGCCCGCCGCGAGCACCTGCGATACCTTGGTCGGCGCTTTGCCGCGCGTCGGCCCGCTCGTCGGCTTGGCCCACTTTGCGCCCTCCAGCGCAATCGTACCCGTCTCGCGCTGCTTCGAGAGCACGCCGCCGGGCTCGCGGCCGGGCTGCAAGCCGATGCGGGCGGATGCATCGTCGGCCTCCAGCACAATCGCCAGCCGCCACAGCCCAATGTCGGAGAGCGCCTTGACGTCGGCGAGCTTGATCCCCCAATCGCCCGCCGGATCGAGTTTCTGGACGGCGCCGCGATAGCCCTGCTGCTCATCGAAATTC
>WNFW01002947.1_pt1 | contig 11777 bp, 8 predicted proteins | sample 5400131 | NCBI WGS metagenome assembly WNFW01 (sample SAMN13153362, study PRJNA577476) | soil metagenome | isolation source: 20 cm soil or saprolite under grassland replicate 1 | place: USA:California | collected 2016-06-15
CGCCCGAGCAATGGAGCAAGGTCCCCGATGCGCTCAAGTCTCCCCCACTGGTGTTGAACGATTAACGGAGGCCTCGTCACTCATATGGCACGAACGCTGACTGCGAAGAGAGCCCGCACGATCCTCTGGGGTAAGCTCGACTGGCACCCGGCCGTGAACGCCTGGATCGCATTCGCGGACGGCGCGGGCATGCCGGAGACGATCGAAGTGCTGCGCGATGGGAAGCAGTCTGCCACCTATCGACTCGTCGGCGCGGGACCCAACGGCGAGTCAGTCATCGCCCAGCGCGTGCAGGCAGCGTGGGCGGTCGGGCGGACGTTGTATGAGCGTGTCCTGCGCCACCTGCCCCTCACGACGCCGCGCTACTACGGGTCCCGGCACGAGAGCCGCGAGTGCGTCTGGCTGTTCTTCCAAGACGCGTACTCGCGCCGGCATCAGGCGAAGGCGTAGGTCATAGGCTCAAGCGAGCCGCGTCACATCCTCGGGTCGAGCCAGGTGCACGTGCGCCACCCTTCGCCCCCGCGCCAGCAAGGCGCGGATGTCGCCCCGTGCCTGGGCGCGCTTCAACCGCCCGAACGAGATCCCCATCTCCGGAATCTCGGCATCCTCCGCGTCGTCCGCGGTCACGACCAGGAACAACCCGGTGTTGGGCCCGCCCTTGTGCAGCTGACCGGTGGAGTGCAGGTAGCGCGGGCCGAAGCCGAGCGTGGTCGCGCAGCCGCCGAGGGCGCGGGCCCAGGCCGCGCGCACGGCTTCCAGGCGTGCGGCGATATCAGGGTTACGCGGGAGATAGGCGAGGATGGCGAAATAGTCTCCCGGTCGTGCGGCCCGGCGCAGGGCTTCCGGGGTGAGCGTTGGTAGGGGCGCAGCATGCTGCGCCCCTACGGACCCCCCGCTTCGACCCGCCAGCTCGGCGCGGGCCAGCGCTTTCGCCTCCTCCACGTTGGGCTGATCGAACGCGTTCACACCCAGTCGGCTACACAGCTCCCAGGTGGTGTACTCCCACGCCAGGAACTCCGCACCGAGGCCGAGCGGATCCGCGGCGAAGTCGCGCACGATCTCGCTGTCGGGACGCGGCGCCGTGATCGGGTCGTCCACCACGGGGACGACGCCTCGTCCGTCCTTCCCGGTGCTCTCCGCCACGAGCTGCTCGATCCAGTCGGCCAGGCGCGCCACCGGCGCCGGCGGCCGGAGCACCAGCTTGTCCCTCCCCGCGAGCGTCGCCTCGGCGAGGCGCGCGCCGCGCGCACGCGCGGCATCCGTGTCGACGGCGAGCGCCCGTTCGAGCAGGTCCCGCCCGTTCACGCCCAGCAGCGCGGCCGGCAGCATCCCGACCACGGTGAGAGCAGCGTACCGGCCGCCCACATCCGGCGGATGGTGGAACACCCCCCGGAACCCACGCTCGCGCGCCAGAGCCTCGAGCGGGCTCCCCGGATCGGTGATCGCCACGAAACGCGCCGCGTCGGCGCGCGCGGCAAGGTAGTGATAGAACGCGAGCGTCTCGACGGTGGTCCCCGACTTACTGCACACCACGAACAGCGTTCGGTCGAAATCCCCCGCGCGCGTCACGGCGAGCACGGCGCTCGGATCGGTGCTGTCGAGCACCGACAGGGACGCATTCCCGAAGCTCGATGCGAGCACCTCCGGCGCGAGGCTCGACCCGCCCATCCCGCACACGAGCGTGCGGCTCAGGCCGTCGCGCCGCGCCGCATCCGCGAAGCGCGCGAGGTCCTCCCATTGCGCGAGCGAGGCCCGCGGCGCGGTCCTCCATGCCAGACGGTCCATACGGCCGCGAAACTTAATGCCCTCGCGGCCGGTGGCGCGCGCCGTTAGGTTAGCGCCAAGGTCGCTCGTGCCTTCTCTCACCCGGCAGACTCGCGCGCTGGTGGCGATCGCCGCCGGATCCTTCCTCACGATCGTGTTGGCCTATCTGCTCGTCCCCGCGACTCACCGCGCGCTCGTGGCCGACGTGTCCTGGACGTGGGCGGCGGCGTACGCCGTTGCATGTTGCGCCCTCGCCGCGCGCCGTCACCCCTCATCGGATCAGCGACGCGCATGGCTGTGGATCGGTGCAGGCTGCGTGCTGTTCCTGGGGGGCCAGCTCGTCTGGAACTATTACGAGCTGATCCGTCGCGTGACGCCGCCGTACCCGTCGCTCGCGGACGTGGGCTACCTGGGCGTGTACGTCTGTTTCCTGATCGCCGTGACGAAGCTGGTCGGATCCGAGCCGCGCCGCCGATTCGACCCCGAGCTGCTGATCGACACCGTGCTCGTGACGCTCATGGCGGGCGTGCTCGTCTACGAGTTCCTCCTCAAGCCGCTGTTCGACCTGGCCGGCAGCGTCCCGTCGATGCTCACGAGCATCGCCTGGTCCGTCGGCGGCGTCGCGGTGCTCTGGCTGATCCTCGTGGAGCTGCTGCCCCACACGCGGGTTCCCTTGGCCGCGGCGGGCGTCGTGACGGCGCTGGGCGTCCTGTGCGTCACGAATGTGGTGTACGCCGCGTCCGCCCTGCGGGGGAGCTTTCACTCGGGCGGTGCGCTCGATCTCGGGTGGGACGCCGGCTTGCTGCTGCTCGCCTCGGCGGCGGCCGTGGCCCCTGCCGCTCAGCTGAGCGCGGAGGCCGGGGCGCGCGCTATCTCGGGCAACGCCGCGCGCATCGCGGCCCTCGTGATCGGGCTCGGCGGCATCGGCGCGGTCGCGATCAGAAACGCGCTGTCCCACGAGCCCGACATGGGCAGCGCGGTGCTCATCGCGCTGGCCATCGTGATCATCGGGCTGCGTCTGATTCATTCCACCCGCGCCGACCGGCGCTACGCGGCGCTGCTCGAGAACGAGGTCGCCAGCCAGACCCGGTCGCTCATGGACTCGCTCGCGGCGACCTCCTCCGCGGAGCGGAATCTGCGGCTCCTCATGGACGCCGTGCCCGATGCGATCGTGGTCGTCGACCGCGGGGGCCGGATCGTCGAATCGAATGGGCCCACCTACGTCATGGGGGCGCTGGTCGGGCCGGCGGAAAACCGCAACATCTTCGAGTTCCTGGCGCCCGACACGGCGCCCGTGGTCCGGGAGAAACTGGCCGCTGCGTTCCGCGGGGAGATTCAACGGCTCGAGATTCCCTTCTCACGCGACGACCAAACCCCCGGGGTCGGCGCCGTCCTGTACGCCCCGATCCGCGAGGGAAGCGGGATTACCCGGGTACTGATCCTGGCGCGCGACATTACCGAGCAGAAGCGGAACGAGTCCCAATTCCAGCAGGCCGAAAAGCTCGCCGCCATGGGGCAGCTCGTGAGCGGCGTGGCCCACGAAATCAACAACCCGGCGGCGATCATCTCCGGATTCGCGCAGACCTTGTTGCTGGACGACCTGAAGCCCGAGCACCGTGAAATGCTGCAGATGATGTACGACGAGGCGACGCGCATCGGCCGGATCACCTCCAATCTGCTGGCGTTCGCGCGCGCCGGCGGCAAACAGCGCGCCCTCGTGGACATGAACGACATCGCGCGCCGCACGTTCGCCCTGCGCTCCTATCACCTCTCGACGCTGAACATCGCGGTCTCGCTCGACCTCGACCCGAGCGAGCCCAAGATCTGGGCCGACGCGTCCGACCTGCAGCAGATGATCCTCAACCTGCTGATCAACGCGGAGCAGGCGCTGGTGACCATCGACGGAGCGCGTACGATCGTCGTTCGCACGCGCGCCGACGATAGCGAGGCCCGGCTCGAGATCGCCGACTCCGGCCCCGGTATCCCGACCGAGATCCGCGGCAAGATCTTCGACCCGTTCTTCACCACCAAACCCGAGGGTGTGGGCACCGGCCTCGGGCTCTCCATCTGCTACGGGATCGCCCGCGACCACGGCGGCCGCATCTGGGTGGAGTCGGAGCCCGGGCACGGGGCGCGGTTCGGCGTCGCGCTGCCGCGCGACGCGCGCGAGGAATCGCGGCCTCAGCCGAAGGCACCGCCGGACGCCGCTCCGGCCTCCGGCGAGCTCACCGTGCTCGTCGTGGACGACGAGACCGCGCTTCGCAACGCGCTGCTGCGGTTCCTCGACCGCCGCGGGATCCGTGGGGAAGGGGTCTCGGACGGTGCCGCGGCGCTGCGCGTGCTGCAGCAGGGCCGCTTCGACGTGATCATCTCCGACGTGCGTATGCCCGGGATGAGCGGACGGGAGTTGCTCGAGCGACTCCAGCGGGATCGGCCCGACCTCGTGCCGCGCATCGTGTTCAGCACCGGCGACACGTTCGCGCCGGACACGGCCGCACTCCTCAAGGAATCGGGCGTGCCGACGGTGACCAAACCGTTCGATTTCGCGATGCTCGAGCGGGTGATCCGCGAGGTTGCCGCCCGGGCGACGGGGGGGGCGGCCTAAGGCGTACGCGGTGCGTCGCGGAATCGATCAGCTTCAGGTAAGGCGCGGCGCGACTCCCTTGGCGCGTCGGTCGGGGACGAGGCGGCGAGGCACTAAAGAGCGCCGCACCGCCCGGCGGCGCTCGCCGCCGCCACGACGCTCGCCGCCGGCGCGGCGCTCGGTCGGAACCGGCGTGTTCACCGTGCGCCGATCGGTCGGGTCCCGCCGATCGACGCCGGAGCGACGGTCGTCGAGCTGGCGTCGGTCGCCTCGGTCACGGCGGTCGGGGAGTGGTTCGTAGCCCATGGCGCCCTCTCGCAGGCCGCGGGTGGGGGGCAAACTTATCGGCCCGCGAGAGCCCCGGCTAGGGTGATGCTAGCTTTGAGCACGTCATGGACAACCTGGCCCATACCCTGGTGGGCGCCGCGCTGGGTCGCGCCGTCGCCGGTCGCGAGCTGCCGGCAGCGGGATGGGTCGGCGCGATCGCCGGGAACGCCCCGGACTGGGCCGAGCTGTTGCTGCAGCCGGCCGCGTGGACGGCCCGCGCCGGGGGCGAGTACCTGGTCTATCATCGAGGGATCACGCACTCCTTCGTGGGTGCAGCGGTCGAGATCGTGGCCCTGACCGGTCTGTTTGGCCTCCTCATGCGTTTATGGGCTCGCCGTGCGGGGTCGACCCCGCCATCCTGGCGCTGGGTCGCCGCGTGCGTCACCGTGAGCGTCGCGAGTCACCTCTACTTGGACTGGCAGGGATCCTACGGTTTGCGACCGTTCCTCCCCTGGAGCGGGCGGTGGTACTACGCCGATTGGGTCGCGATCGTCGATCCGTTCTTCTGGGCGGTGCCGCTCGTGGCGCTCGCCTGGGGTGCGCGCCGCCACTGGGCGCCGGCGCTCGTGTACCTCGTCTCGCTGGTTGGGGTCACCACGCTGGTGCTGTGGCGGGGCCACGATCTCGTCGTGTGGTGGGTACGGGTGGGCATGGTCGGATGTACCGCCGTCGGTGTGATCGGCTGGATGCGGCACTGGTTCGGCGTGGCGGGCCGGCGCCGCGCCGCAGCGTACGGGCTGCTCCTGCTGGGCGCTTACGCCGCTACGAGCGCCGGGGCGAGCGCGGCGGCCAAGGCGGACGCGCGGGCCGCCGCGACACGGCGGTTCGGACCGGACGCCCGCTGGGCAGCGCTCACCATCGTCGGGCGTCCCTTCCGCTGGGAGGCCCTCTCCGCTTCGACGGACAGCGTCGCGGGCGACGGCTGGGCGGTCGCGCGACAGCTCGAGCGTCCCGCGGTGCGCGCAGCGCTTGCGACCCCCCCGGGTCGCGCGATCGCGCAGTTCGCTCGGTTTCTCGCGGCGGCGGTCGATTCGAGCGGGGGCGGCGTGGCCGTATCGCTGTGGGATGTGCGCTACCATGCGCCCGGGTCGGGAGCGCGAGGCTGGGCCGGCGTGCAGGTCAGGCTGCGCTGACGCGGTTAGATTGGGCGGCGCAATGAGCCACACGATCCCCCCCGCCGACCTCCTGGACGACGTGGTCCGAGCGCTCGCGCCCGCGTTCCGTCTGGACGAGCGGGTCGCCACCGCCGCTGAGCGCACCGTGTACCACGCATGGGACCGCCTGCTCAAGCGTTCCGTCGCCTTGCACGTGCACCTGGCGTCCGACTCTCCGGGGCGCGCCTGGTTCCTGCGTGAGACCGAGACGCTCGCGGCGCTCGACCATCCGGCGATTCGCCATGTCTACGCGGCCGGCCTGGTGGGCACCTTCGCCTACCGCACCGCCAACTGGGTCGATGGAGAGAGCCTGGCCGAGGCTCTCCGCCGCGGACCGCGCGCGATCCCCATGGCGCACGCGCTGGTGCGCGACCTGCTCGGCGCGGCCGAGCACGCCCACGCGCGCGGCGTCATTCTGCGCCGTATCGTCCCGCTGACGCTCATGGTCGACCTCACCGGGCGCGCGGTGATCACCGACCTGCGCTACTCCAACTGGTGTCTCCCGAACGTGCCGCCGGACGAGCAAGGCGCGGGCGGTGCGTTCGTCGCGCCGGAAGTGCGTGCCGGAAGCCCCGGCGAGCCCGCGAGCGATGTGTACGGTGTGGCCGCCCTCGTGTACTACGTCCTGACGGGCCAGGAGCCGGATCTCGATCCCGCCCGGATCACGCCACCGCGCCAGCTGCGACCGGCGGTACCGGCCGCGTTGGAGCGGGTGTTGCTGCGCGCCCTTCAGTTCGCGCCCGGCGACCGCTACTACACCGCCACGGAGATGCTCGAGGACTTCGTGAGCGACGCGGGCGTGTTTCAGGAGCCGGCGGCCGCGCCGCAGGTCGCGGAGGCGGGGTTCGAGCGCCGGCTGCGCCGCGCCCTCGGCGATGACTACGAGCTGCTCGAGGAGATCGGGACGGGCGGGTTCGGCCGAGTGTACCGCGCGCGCGACCTGGGGCTCGAGCGCGAGGTGGCGATGAAGGTCCTCCACCCCTCGCTGACGACGGACCCGTCGGTGATGGAGCGGTTCCGACGCGAGGCGCAGCTCGCGGCGCGGCTGCGCCATCCGAGCATCGTGAACATCTACGACATCAGGAGCCGTGCGGGGCTGCAATGGTACACGATGGAGCTCGTGCCGGGCATGAACCTGGCGCAGCTCGTCCACAAGCGGGGACCGCTCTCGGTCGATCAGACCGTCCGCGTGCTCGACCAGGCCCTGTCGGCGCTCGAGCACGCGCACCCGCTCGGCCTGGTACACCGGGACCTGAAACCCGAAAACATGTTGATCGAGCCCGACGGCCGGCTGCGCATCACCGACTTCGGGCTGGCGCTCGCGTTGCGCGGCGACGCCCGGTGGGGAGGCGCCACCTCGCGGAGCGGTACGCCGCAGTTCGCCGCGCCGGAGCAGCTGCTCGGCGAGCGGGTGGACCAGCGCGCCGACCTGTATTCCCTCGCCGCCACGGCGTACTACGCCCTGTTGGGCCGCCCGCCCTTCGAAGGGCCGACCGCCGAGGCGATTCTGGCGCGTCAAACCACGGAGGACCCGCCTTCGCTGCACGACGCGCGCAAGGACGTGCCCCGAGAGCTGGAGGCCGTGCTGCGTAAGGCGCTGACGAGCGAGCCGGCCGCCCGCTATCCAACCGCCGCCGCCTTCCGCGACGCGCTGCGCCGGTCGCGGGGCTGGCGGTCCCGGCTGGGGGCCTTGTTGCGGGGTGGGTAGCGCCTGGATTTGACAAAACTCTGCTGGCGCTACAGCGTACGGCGAGCGGCGTCCACTGGGGGACTCATGCACATGCGGAGTGGGGGATTCGTGCTGGTGTTCGTTGCGGCCTGCGGCGGCTCGAGCCCGATGGGCGGCGGCGGCCCCCCTGTCGAGAACGTGATCATGAACGACAATGCCGGCGCCGCGCCCTACGCCTTCTCCCCCGCCCCGCTGACGGTCAAGGTCGGCACGACCGTGAAATGGACCAACAACGGCAAGACGGCGCATACGGCAACCAGCGACGCTACGCCGCAGCCGATGTGGGACAGCGGTACGGTGCTCCCCGCCGGAAGCACGAGCTGTCCGCCGGCTGACCCCTACTGCACGCCGAATGGCACCCCGGCCGGGACGTATCGAGTGACGTTCAACACCGCGGGCACGTACCAGTACCACTGCGCGTTTCACCAGGCGCAGGGGATGACCGGCACCATCACCGTGACCCCCTAGCCTAGCGCCAGCGGAAGATCTGCAGCGCCACCACGAAGCTCACGACGCCCCACGCCGTCACGATCCCAAGGGGGGCCCCGAGCTCGCCCAAACGGCTGCCGTCGATCATCACGGCGCGGAGCGCGTCGTTCAGCGCCGTGAGCGGGAGCGCTTTGACAAAGGGTTGCATCGCGTCGGGGAAGCGGGCGTAGGAGAAAAACGTGCCCGACAGGATCCACATCGGCAGCATCACGAGGTTCATGAGCCCTGAGACCGCCTCGATGGTGCGGGCGCGGCTCGCCACCAGCATGCCGAGCCCGGCGAACGAAAGCGCGCCGAGCACGGTGATGAACGCGACGGCTCCGAACGAGCCCCGCACGCCCACGGCGAACATCCACCAGCCGAAGCCCACGAGCGCCGCGACCTCGACGAACAAGAACACGAGCCGCGACAGGATGAACGACAGCAAGTAGTGACTACGGCGCATCGGCGTCGCCATGAAGCGCTTGAGCAGCTTTTTGGTGCGGGCCTGCACGACCGAGAATCCCACGCCCCACAGCCCGCTCCCCATGAGATTCATGCCGAGCAGGCCGGGGATGAGGAAGTCGATGTAGCGCGAGCCGGGCTCGTTGACTCGCTGGTCCGCGACGCGTGCCGGGTCGACGCGGCCACGGGCGCGCTGCACGACCACATCCGCTTCCAGGCGGGCCAGCCGGCTCTCGGTCCGGGTCGAATCGTACCGATACACCACCGGATCGCCCGGCACGACGAGCAGGGCTATGCGGCCCGTGCGGAGCTGCAGCCGCGCTTCGCCTGAGTCGAGCACCGCCGCCGTGAGCCCGGGCGCACGGGCCAACGCGGCCGCCACCGTGCTGTCCCCCGCTCCGCGGAGCACCGCCACCCGCAGCTCGCCCGGCCCCCGGTTCCGAAACGCGATGCCGAGCGCGAATGCCAGGACAATCGGAAAGCCGAACACCCAGAAGATCGCTTCCGGCTCGCGATAGAACTCCCGCATGCGGGCGAGGGTCAGCTGGACGAGCGGATGGTCACGCATCGCGCAGCTGCCGGCCGGTGAGCGACACGAAGACGTCCTCCAGCGTGGCATGGTGGGTAGCGAGGAGCGAGAGCTCGGCGCCACGCCGCTCGAGCAGCCCGAGCAGCGCGGGCACGGCGCGATGTACCTCCGCGACCGTGAGCGCCGTGCGATCGACTCCGGGGCGCACGGCGCGCACGCCCGGCAGCGCGGCCAGCTCCGACGGGCTCGGCGCCCGCGTTGCCCCGTCCGTCAGGGCGAACTCCACGACGTGCTCGGCACCGAGGGAGGCGATCAGGGAGCGGGGCGTGCCGAGCGCTATCACCTTCCCATGGTCCATGATGGCGACCCGGTCGCACAGGCGCTCGGCTTCTTCCATATAATGCGTGGTGAGGAGGACCGTGCCGCCCGCCGCCCGGAAGCGGCCGATCACGTCCCACAGCTGGCGGCGCGATTGCGGATCGAGGCCCGTCGTGGGCTCGTCGAGGAACAGGAGCTCCGGCCGGGAGACGAGCGCGCACGCCACGGCGAGGCGCTGCTTCTGGCCGCCCGAGAGCTTGCCCACCCACGCGGTGCGCTTCTCTTCGAGCGCCACCAGCCCGAGCACCTCCTCCACGGAGTGCGCGGCCCGGTAGAAGCTCCGGAACAGGCGGACCGTCTCTTCGACGGTGAGCTTGTCGGCGAGCTGCGTGTCTTGCAGCTGAATGCCAAGGCGTTCGCGCAGCGCGCGGCTGTTCGCACCTCCCGTCCATCGCATCCCGAGAATCTCGACCTCGCCTCGGTCGGGGGCGGTGAGTCCTTCGAGGATCTCGATCGTGGTCGTCTTCCCCGCCCCGTTCGGCCCCAGCAGACCGAAGCATTCGCGGACGTTGACGGTGAGATCGAGCCCCGCGACCGCCACGACGTCGGCGTATCGCTTCGTAAGCGCGGCACAACGGATGGGAGGAACGGGCGGGGGCACGGTTAGCCGGGTTTTTTCGGCTCCAGTGGCGTCGTGGCGTGCTTCATCGCGGCATCGAGCTGCATGTAGATGCTGTTCACCGCGTCGGCGAGGGCGCGAATCTTCATGCTGATTCCGCCGCCGCGGCCGGCCATGACCGACATGGTGCCGGCGAGGTCGGCGATCGTCCCGACGTTCGCGGTGAGGGCGCGCTGCCGCATCTGTGATGCCGCGATCGCGATCTTCTCGCTCAGCTGCTGAATGGTGCGCGTTTGGCCCGCCCGGTTCCCCTCGAGCTCGGTAACGAGGTGCTTCAGATGATCGGCCGCGCGCTGGAACTCCTCGATCTCCTCGATGCGCCGGAGCTGGTCCGGGGTGAGCTTGAGCGGTGGCATCGTCCCCTTCAATTCTGCCCGCCGAGCGCTTCGTTCAAGACCCGCCCGTCCAACGGCTCCGCGGGCGTGAGGTCGAGCAGCCGCGCCAGCGTCGGTGCGATGTCTACCGTGTTGACACGCCCGCCGTAGACGCCGCGCCGGATCCCGGGGCCCCACAGGATGAGCGGCACATGTGCATCCAACTCGGTCGGCTGCCCGTGCGTCGCGATCGGCAGGTTGGGGTAGCTCCAGATCGAGTACGGCTTGAGCGTCACCACGAGCTCCACACCGCCATCCCGTGGCACCTGATGCATCCAGCGGCGCAACACGGGATCAGCCGTGTCCTTGGCCGTGAGATCCGCGGGGCGGTCCACGTGAGCCACGCCGGCCAGGGCCCGCAGCCGGGTCCCCACGTCCGCGACCACGCTGTCCACGTTCACGTTCTGCGCGACCAGCTTGGGGCGGTCGGGAAGGAGCAGCATGCCGCTCTCGAACTGGAGCCAGTCGCCGCCGCCGGCGCGCTGGTCGAGGGCGGCGTTCACGCTCTGGATGATCGAGTCGGGGATCACGCGCACCGCCCCCGGATGTCCCATGGCGCGCGAGCGCTCGGGGTACGGGGTGACGCCGTGGTCCGCCGTGAGCACGACGAGCACATTGTTTCTGCCGTAGCGCACGAAGAGCTGCTCGAGGAACCGCCCCAGATACCGGTCCAGCCGCACCACCTGATCGTGGATCTCTCGGGAATCAGGACCATAAGCGTGCCCGATGTAGTCGGTCGTGGACAGGCTCACCGCGAGCAAGTCGGTCGCGCCGCGACCGCCGAGCTGCATGGCGCGCACCCCCTCGAGGGCGAAGGCGAGCGTCAGCGAGTCCATCGTCGGCGTAGCGATGAAGGCGAGCGCCGCCTGGCCGCTGTCGGTCGGTAGACGGTGCGGAAACACGATGTCCCGACCCTGGTTCTCGTACCAGGCACTGTCGGGCTCGGGGTAGTCCCGCTCCGAGAGGAACAGCGTCCACAGGGTTCCCGCCGCGCGGAAGGGGACGCGCTGCCCGTTGAAGATGCGGACCCACGTCGGCAGGGAATCGGCGTAGTATCGACTCGTCGTGAAGTAGCCTGCGCTGTACCAGTAGACCTGCTCCTTGGCGCGCCCGATGGGGAGGATGGCCCCACGATCTTTCCCCGACACCGAGAGAGCGCGCGCGCCCGGGTCCGCCGCCTTGAGCCAGTCGAATAACTCGGTCCCGCGAAAGCGCGTGGGCGAAGCCCCCGGACCGTTGACGCCGATCAGCGGCGCGGCCGGATCCTGCACGCCCGCCAGGTTGCGGCTGATGCCGGTGTGGGCGGGCCAGCGGCCCGACAGGATCGTCGAATGCCCGGGAGCGGTCTCCGTGACCGCATGGTCCTGGTAGGCATCGCTGAAGGCG
>WNFW01002948.1_pt1 | contig 11776 bp, 13 predicted proteins | sample 5400131 | NCBI WGS metagenome assembly WNFW01 (sample SAMN13153362, study PRJNA577476) | soil metagenome | isolation source: 20 cm soil or saprolite under grassland replicate 1 | place: USA:California | collected 2016-06-15
CTTGCGTTTCATGGCATAAAGAGCCTTGTCCGCTGCTTGGAGTAGGGTTCCGATAGTATCGGCATCCTTTGGATAACTGACGACTCCCACGCTAACGGAAAGCCTTGGCTCTTCTGCATCTTTCGTAACGAGACCGCAAATCCGGTGTCCTACCATTGTCGCGGCAGCTATGCCGGTCTCCGGCAGGACCAGAGAAAACTCGTCCCCGCCTTGCCGCGCTGCGGTGTCTACCTCCCGGCAGCAGTCTGCCAAGATGTGCGCCAGCCTGCAGAGCGCCCGGTCTCCCGCCAGATGACCGTATCGGTCGTTGATCTTTTTCAATCCATCGAGGTCCAGCAATACCAGAGAGAATTCCCGCTTGGTGCGTTGGGATCGGCAGATCTCTGCGTGCAGCTCTTCGAAAAGACGGCGGTGATTGGCCAAGCCGGTCAGTGAATCGCTCGATGCCTGTTGGCGCAGTTGCTCCTCTAGCGTCCGCTGCTCCGTGATATCAACAGCGATGATTTCATGGCCGACACAATCCCCATGCTCGTAGATACCCCGTCCGCTCAGCTTGACTTTAAGAGGCGTCCCGTTTTTCCGCTTCCACTCGACCTCGATAGGGTTGATTCGCATGGTCTCGGAGGAGCGCTCCGTCAATGCTGAGCCGGTACCGAGATCAAAGACGCCGTCCGACGGGTGCTTTGCCGCCAGGAGTTCTTCTTTGGTTGCGTAGCCAAGCATGGTTACTAGGGCTTGATTGACGTTGAGAAACTTTCCTTGAGCATCGCACCGGCATACTCCATAGGCGGGATTGTCCACGAGCGCGCGATACAGCGATTGCGAATGCAGCAAGGCCTTTCCGGCCTCTTCCAGCTCCGCACGCAGTTTTTTTTCGTTCAGGGCGCGGCGAACGGCCATGGGCAACTGAGCGATATGCTCTCCTTCAACGTAATCGAAGGCGCCATGAGCGGTTAATTCCGCGATTGATTCTTTTCCCTTGGAGGTGGTGACGAAGAGAAGGGGAACCTCCTCCACCGTCTGACGAAGGGATTGCAAGCCCTGCGATCCTTTCCAACTGGGGCTGGGGTACTCGGCGACGACCACATCATAAGACTGGGAGCGGAGTTGTTCCGCACACTGTGCTAGGTTCAAAGCGATATCGGCGCTGACGATGAATTGCGCTTTCTTGAGTTCTTGCAAACAGCACTCTACCGTCTCTGCGTCGCGGTGGATGAAAAGAATGTGGAGAGGACGGAATCTCTGAGAATCCGTGCTCTCAGTTATCGGAACAGACCGGATCTTGCTCTGAGTCAGGCTCGACATCGAAACACTCACCCGGAACCACCGAAGCCGTCCATGAAGGCGACATGCATGAGCTAGGAGCGGGCTAGGAAGTGGACCCCTTCATGGCCATCCTATGTAGTTAAGAAAGCAGCGTCTGTCACGTTTGAGACAGATGCGCTATTAGCCACTTGCGAGAAAGCTGAGGCAATTCGGAATCCCCCTGTTCAAACCGAGGCCTCAGCAGCCTTCCCTATGAACAAGATTGCTTGGCAATTGGTGTGTCGCATCACGCGTAGTGAACAGGAGAAAGGCCCCCGGAAAGGCCCCCTGTGACGTGCCTAGCGATTCCTCGCGACCTGCACAGCGCCAAATCCGAACGCCGCTTTCAAATGTGCGGTCTTATCTAATTCCCCAAAATGAAATCTCATTCTTGAACTTTGGAAGGCTCTACGCTTTATTTTGGCGGCGCGTCGTGCAGGACGACAGTCAGGAGGGAATTGTGGACCTGGAGTCCGCCATTGTAACGAACGAAGCCCAGTTTCCTGAATTTATTCATGAAGAGATTGACCCGCTGGCGCGTCGTGCCGACCATTTCCGCCAGCATCTCCTGGGATATCTTTGGGAGTTCTCTCTGAGGGTGTTCTTGCTTCCCGTATCGGGCAAGCAAAAGAAGAGTGCGCGCGAGCCTCTTCTCGGTCGAGTTGAATAGTTGATCGATCAAGGCCTCCTCGATGCGCATGTTTCGCGTCAGCACGAAATTGATGAAGAGATCGGATAACTCAGGCTGCTCGTGAAGCACCTCTGCCATTTCACTCTTGTCAATGACGAGCACAGTGCTGGGTGAAATCGACGTGGCATTCCCCATGCGAACCGGTTGATCTGCCAGGCACCCCTCGCCAAAGAAGTCCCCGGGTCCCAAAATGGCGATGACTGCCTCTTTGCCGGTTTCATTAATCACGGCAATCTTTACGCCGCCTTCTTGTATATACAAGACGCTCTCGGCAGGCGCGCCTTGAGAAAAGATAATCTCGGCTTCCTTATACTGTCTAACTTTTCTCGACACGCCAGCCGAATCTAGAAAAGCTTGGGTGCTGAATCCGCCCTTTTTCTTGGACATACTCTTCGATTTGTCGTTGCTGGGACTCATGATTGCTTCTATACCTCCACCTGAGAAAATGCGCGCGACCTCGCCATTGGTTGTTCTTGCGCCCCAAAAAGATCTTCCAACGTTCTCTGCATAGTTCCTTGATCCTGTTCGGTTGTTGTTTCCCGCCGGATTTGTTCTTCAACAATCTTTCTGACTGTCTCCAGCGGAACTTGCTCGAAATGTGTTTTCGGCTTGACCATAAGAACTTCTTCGGATCGCCTAGAAGCTAGCAGGCCGGAAGTCGTACGGGTCATATCTTTTGAAAATCGGACTGTCACGAGAAGGCTCGCTTGCGCAGGCCAAGCCCCCCCCCGCAATTTTTACTTGCAGGACTCGCTACGATGAGATACGATAACTTCACGTTTGTTTAGCGTAGTCATCGCCAGGGAGGACTATATGGGGCGTACTCAGCCGGCTCCCCCAATGCACTTCAAGACGATGGTGCAATCGGATGTGCCGCAAGGTCGAAATGGAAAGCACAAACTAATTGTCACCACAATCCTCAACGACCTCGACCGCTTAAAGGGTGATTCCGCGCTCAAGGTCCCATTGGGTGGATTGGCGCAATCAAAAGAAAAAGTTCGTTCCGCACTGAATCGTGCAACTCGGAAAGCTGGACGTAAAGTTGCGACGGCCAGCGACGCCACCTTCTTGTACGTGTGGAATGTGAGCGAGTAGCGGGAACATCTGGCCGGGTGGCTGGCGGGTGGGCCCCGCTGACTAATCGAATAGTTCGGGGGTGGTCTACGTTTGCCGTTCTAGCTGTTGTTCGAAGTTTGCATCCCGGTAACCTGTACGAGGGCAAAGGTGCGACACCCTTCTCTTGGCAGGCTGCTGTGCCTTGCCAAAATCAAGAGCGCATTTCAAATCAGTAAGGTGTTACATGGATGACATTTCAGCTGCTGTAGTTATGGCGAAGGACAGGTCGCCGCTTATACACCACGGCGGCGGTCGTCGCCTCTTTGATTGTATTCGCAGGGTTTGCGCGGAGATATTACCTGAGGACTGTGCTTGGCACGCCGGAGCTCCCACCCCTGCGGCACGTGGCCCGGTGATGACGTTGTGGTTCGCGCTCTTCGTCCTGCAGACACAGCTGGTCGCGATGCGCCTGCCAACCTCCCATCAGCACCTCGGTGTCGCTGGCGTACTGCTGGCCATAGTGGTTGTGGTAGTTGGTGTTGCGACGCCCACTGCCCGGCGTGAGGCGTTGTGCAGCACCGCCCGGGCCCGACACCGCTCGCGTTTCTTGCGGTTCCCCTCGGCGACATGGTCGTGTTTGCCGCTTTGGTAGGAGCTGGACTCTATTTTCAGGTGTCGAACCGATATTTGCAACCAGTTGATGTTGCTGTCGACTCTGGCCTGTTGACCGCCGCCATTGGCAGGATTCCACCGGGGTTCATGGGTCAGTCGTGCAGGATAGCTCAAGAGCGAGCCGTTAACTTCAAGACCATTTTTATTGTTAATGAAGCCCAAAACCAATTCAGGTCGCCAGGCCCTCAGAGTGCTGCATTGCGCAACTGGGGGCCATGGGGTATCCGCCTGATGGCAGTCGTTCTTGGTCTGCTGCTGTGCGCCAGTGTCTCGAAGTCATATTCCGTGCTCACGCACGAGGAAATCGTGGACCTCGTGTGGACCGATGAGCTGCGCACACTTCTGCTCCAGCGATTTCCAGCACTCAGGGAAGAGCAGATCAAGGAGGCGCACGGTTACACCTATGGTGGCGCCGTCACCCAGGACCTCGGCTACTTTAAATACATTTGTTCCAGAAAAAACGAAGCGCGGGGGGGCCATGAGGGCACCTACTTTCAACCACTCCTGGATATGCCCGTTTCATTGCGATATCCACAGTTAGTTTATTTCCCCACACGTATGCGTGGCCTTTTAGGCGAACCTCTGCGCTTGACTGAGTAACGGATGACATCACGATTGGTGTTCGCGCCCAACTTCCCCACCATGTTGTGTAGATCGGATTCGACAGTGGAGAGCTTGATCTTTAGTCGGGCACCAATATCGAAACTGCTTTTCCCCTCCAAGACTAATTGCAACACCTTTCGCTCGCGGGTTGTCAGTGCGGGAGAAAGCTTCAGCACAATGGTCCGAGACTTTTGCAAATATCTGGGAGTGAAAGCCTCGGAAAGCAGTGGACTCAGGTAACGTCGACCGGCAACCACATCGCGTATGGCTTGGAAGAGGTCAGCTCCGCCAGACTCTTTGACGACATAACCAGCCGCGCCACTTCGGAGTGCATCCAATAAATACGCCGCGTCCTCGTACATAGTAAGGATAACCACCCGAGTATCCGATTTCAGGCGCGAGAGCCTGCGTGTGGTTTCAAGACCGTCCATGCCAGGCATCATCAGATCGACGATTAACACCTGGGGCTTCCGGCGCTTCACCAGCTCGAGGGCCTCGATCCCGTCAGCTGCTTCGCCCACAACGACAAATTCTGGATCCGATTCTAGCAAGAGGCGCAGCCCTTGCCTCACGACAACATGGTCATCAGCCAGCGCGACGGTCACCATGACGCCTTTCAAGAACACCTTGCGCCCTCTTTCATTCAGAGACGCGCAACAACGAACAGTGGCCTGTCAGATCGGGCTCTGCGTTAGGAGCCGACTCGTTCAGAACTTAGCCCTGAAACCATAGAATATCATGGGGCTTTGTTAGAAAGACGACAGCTTTCTCGCAGAGATTGACTGCCATTCTTTGTCTCCCGGGGCCGGGACCAAGTCCTTGACCGCACCGGACCTTACCTTACCTTGAGTAAGAAAGCCTGTCTCTGGTTTGTGCTCCAGCGTTCTCTTTTGAATAGACATTGCGCCAACCACACTCGAGCATGGTCAACTGCTAATGCAAATTGTGTTTTTCTTTTTGTCTAGTAGGATAGGATTCCGAAAGAGAGGGATACCAGTGGCGTTCCGCTGGTGCTTGCACAGACGGTCTCAGAATTAATCTGGAATAAAGGACGGGCCGAAGTGGCTACAGCAAAACGAAGGGCAGAAGGGAGAGACGCAGGAGGACCGCAGAAAACAAAGAAAGAGCTTCCAAAGGTGTCGACCGGCATTGCCGGGTTAGATTTGGTGCTACGCGGCGGCCTGCCCGCCGGACGCGTGACCCTTCTCGGCGGTGGTCCCGGGAGCGGCAAAAGCATAATGGGCTTGCAATGCCTGCTACACGGCACCAGTGTCGGCCAGCCGGGCATTCTGCTTATGTTCGAGGAACGCGCCACGGCCGTGCGTCAAAACGCTTGGAGCCAGGGATGGGACCTGGCTCGACTGGAGAAGAAAAACAAGCTCTACCTGATGGATGCGCGTTTGGATCCTGAAGCGATAATCTCCGGCGAGTTCTCCATCAAGGGTCTGTTGGCTATCCTTGATCGGCGAATCAAGTCCATGCGCGCCAAGCTTATCGTAATTGATGCGGTGGACGCGCTCTTGCATTTGTACGATAGCCCCATGCGAGAGCGTCAGGAATTATATGCGCTGCACGAATGGCTGCTGGACCGAGGATTGACCACGATCATGACGGTCAAGACTGTCCAGCAGGAAGAGTTTCCTTCCCGGTATGCATTTCTGGACTTCATGACCGATTGTGTGATTCACGTGGACCAGCGCGTCACTGCTCAGATCGCCACGCGCCGCTTGAGAGTGATCAAGTATCGTGGTTCGGGATATGGCCGCAATGAATATCCCTTCATCATCAACGAGAACGGCATTAACATCATTCCGATCACGAGCCACGTTTTACAGCACCGCCCCCCCGGTCCCAAAGTGCCTAGCGGCCAGGCTTGGCTGGATGAGGTGCTCGGCGGCGGCTACAAGTGTGGAACCAGCATCCTGATCGCGGGGACCGCGGGCGCGGGGAAGACTACACTGGCCTGCGTCTTCACTCGGGCCGCTTGCCTACGCGGCGAGCGAGTGCTTTATCTTAATTTCGAGGAGTCGGCAGAATCAATGGTCAGCAACATGCTTAGCCCAGGTCTTGCCCTACAGCCGCTCATCAAGACGGGTACATTGGTAGTCCGGTCCTACTTGCCGGAAGCGAGGGGTGTGGAGGAGCACTTGTTTCATGCCCTGAAAGACCTCGACGAGTTTCAACCCCAGCACGTGGTCGTGGATGCGATCTCGGCGTGCAATCGCATGGGCTCTGACCAAGCTGCCTTTGAATACCTGATGCGGATTCTGAACGATTGTAAAGAGCGCGGCATCACCTGTATCTATATCAACCAGACTTCCGGTTTGGAAATCGTCGAAGAGATCAGCCGGATAGGCATTTCGTCCATCATCGATACCATCATCCTTTTACGGCATCTTCCGATCGGAGGCGCCATAGCGCGCCAGTTGATCGTCATGAAGTCAAGAGGGTCGAAGCATTCTGAACAGTTCCATGAATTCCGCATCACCGATCGAGGTATGGATCTGGTGAAGGCCTAGCGTAGTTATGCGGTGAGCATATCGGCGTATCCGATACGGGTACGGAAGAAATGGAGCCCGATGATGAAAGCTCGCAAGCGCGAGAGGCGAAGCTACCCAGAGCCTGGAGGCGAGACGTATCTCTTCAGGTTGTTCGTGGCCGGTAACGAATCAAATTCCTCGCAAGCCAGGGGGAATTTGGCGCGGCTCTGCGAGGAGCACATTAAGGGACGTTTCAAAATCGATGCCGTGGACGTACTGAAAAACGCCGCTGCCGCTCACAAAAATAACGTGCTGGTAACGCCCACGCTGATCCTGATCAAGCCCCTCCCAAAGGTCACAGTGTTGGGCAACCTCAGTGATACCAGGCGAGTCCTTGCCGCACTCAGACTGAACGGTGACGGGCGATGAGTGACCAGAAACCGCCATACCGCGAACTTGAGACCAAGATGAAAGAGGCAGAGGAACTCATTCACGTCCTGAGGACCCAGCAGGTGGACGCGATTGTCGGTGAGCGCCACGTCATGCTTGTACGTTTGAAGCAGGCGGAAGAGAACCTCAAGAGTTCGCGGAATCAATTGCGCGCCCTCGCGTCCTACTTGCTGTCGGCGCGCGAGAATGAAAGGGCGGTGATCGCTCGCGAGTTGCACGACGAGTTTGGCCAGGCGCTTACCAGCTTGCACTTAGGATTGTCCTGGATATCGCGCAAGTTGACTCCAGGGCAACGGCCGTTGCAGGAGAAAATCAGATCGCTATCAGCCACCACGACGAACTTGATGCGGTCGGTGAAAAACATCGCGAGCCAATTGCGCCCCGGCGTTTTGGATGAGTTGGGCCTGGTAAAGACCTTGAAATCGGAGGCGAGGGAATTCGAGGGACACACGGGGATACAGTGCAGATTTAAGACCAATACCGCAAAAACCAAGTTCGATCGTTCGGCGGCAGTCGCTATTTTCAGGGTCGTCCAGGCAGCTCTTACGAATGTTGCCCGGCACGCTCATGCTTCGCGGACCCTCATTGCTTTGATGAAGAGAAAAAACGGCCTGATTTTAACCGTGAAGGACAACGGGAAGGGCATCAGCAGGAAGCTGATCTATGGGCATGATTCGCTTGGCATTACCGGCATGCGCGAGCGCGCGCTTGCGCTTGGCGGTACGTTTACGCTCGGAGGCTCACGAAGCAAGGGGACAATATTGACAGTACAGATTCCGTTGTCCCGGGTCCTTATCAGGACAGCCCCCTAGTCCTTCACGCAGCACCCCGTAGTTGTGATGCATGGGTACGCAAATCCTGTACGATTCCGGCTACGATCCGCGCGGCATGGGTCAATTTCTAGAGAAGATCCAGGGATTGGATCAGGGCAATCATCGAGTCGCGTTCTTCAACGACCACCCAAGCCCGGACGGCCGCTTTGCGCGCGTGGCCGAGGAAGTAGACAAGCTCGGCGCTGCAACTCATTGCGAACTGATGGTTATCCATGATGCGGGGTCTGTGCGGGGGGCTCTGCAGGTAAATGCAAATGTGTCCTAAAGAGGATAGACTCATTTCCTGGCCGCATCTAATATAATCTTGCAGGGAAAACAAAAAGACTTTCGAGCGGACCCACCACCACCACCTCTCGTCTGATCGTCTTGCCCAAGACGTATAACTCGGGGAAACAAGTGGCTTCAGGCCTCCTAGTAGCCGATGTGGTTCAGCGCCAAGGGTGGGTAGTCTAGCTTCGAAGGCAAAACATATGAAACCGATCATTTGGGTTGGAATTCTCTTAATTGTCCTGGGCGGGCTCGCCCTCGCCTATCAAGGAATCATTTATACCCATCAAGAAAAGGTTCTTGATCTTGGGCCCATCCACGCCACCAGAGAAGACCATGAGCGGATTTCGATTCCGCCAATACTCGGCGGGCTGGCGTTGGTGCGAGGAGTTGCCTTGCTCGTTGCTGGAGGCAAGAAAAGTTCTTAGCTCGAAATTACATTAATGCCCCGCCTGAGAGTCGGGAAACGCATAGCCCTCTCGTGACTTAAACGTGTTGAAAGTCCTTCAGCCAAGAATGTGTGAAGCAAAACGTCAGCAGAAGAAGGTTTGACCTTGGAGGTCAGCGATGAAGAGATACATGGTTACCGCTGTATGTCTTACTCTCGTAGCAGGTGCAGTGTATGCCCAAAAACTGAATAAGGAGCAAACACGCCTCGAAGAGAGTGGCGTCGTGATGCAGGAAGTGCTCAACATTCCCGACAACATTCCTCATGAGCTTTTGGAAAAGGCCGAGTGTGTGATCGTCATTCCTTCCGTCAAGAAACTGGCGTTTGGAATCGGCGCAGACTACGGACGCGGAGCCATGGTTTGCCGGACCGGCGTGAAGTTCCGTGGACCTTGGGGAGCCCCCGCCATGTACGCGTTGGAAGGTGGGAGTATCGGTCTCCAAATCGGCGGCGAGGAGACGGACTTGATCCTGCTGGTCATGAATGACAGAGGCATGGAGTCCATTCTCAGCAGCAAGGTCAAATTGGGAGCAGATGCTTCTATTGCTGGAGGACCCAAAGGACGTGACGCTTCCGCAGACACCGACGCTTGGATGCGAGCCGAGATCCTCAGCTACTCGCGTTCCCGCGGCTTGTTTGCCGGCGTCTCACTCGAAGGCTCCACGATTCGTCCCGACGACGAAGCCAGTGAACAGGTCTATGGCCACGCCATCAAGGCAAAGGAAATCGTCAGAAGTGAAAAGATGAGCGTGCCCGCAACAGGCCGTAATTTCGTTGACGTTTTGCAGAAGAGCGCACCCCACAACGAATCACAGCGCGCCGCTTCGAATAAGTAGTTGAGAGTTACCAGCTTGCCGGGATTGTTCACATCTCGGCTGGGCTGTTAGTGTTCAAAAAAGGGTTCAGCGGAGTGCTCCGCTGAACCCTGCGGTGCTATTCGCATGTGGCGGCGGGGAACAACATCGGGTGAAGCGTCTGCAAAGCGATACGCGGCCGTGATTTCAAGTTCTTGGGAATCCATGTGAGATATGAAAATGAAAGCGATTCGTAGTTTGATTCTTTGTCTTGTTGCCCTGCTTCTTACGGCGCCATTGCTTCGTGCACAGGATCTTTCCAAGTATCGCCCTTTTACCCTTGGAATGAGCATGACCAGAGTGCTGGAGCGTACTGGCCAAAAGATGGCCGATGTAAAGTTGATTCATGGCCGTCCTGCGGTGATTCAGGAACTAACCTGGTGGCCGCCGAGGCTTGCCGGGACTTCGCTCCAGTCGGATACGGTCGAGCGGATTCTTTGCTCCTTCTACAACGGCGAGCTCTACAAGATTTCTGTGACTTACGACCAAACCTCCACGGAAGGGCTCACCGCAGAAGACATGGTGAACTCCATCTCGGCGAAATATGGCCCGGCGACAAATGTTGCGCTGGAGAGTGATTCCTCGAAGAACGACCGGTCTGACGTGAGGCAAAAGCCTGTCGCGTCTTGGGAGGATTCGCAATATTCCTTCAATCTTGTCAGCTCTTCCTTTACGGATGGCCTTGGGTTCACCATTTACTCCAAGCGAGTCAATTCAGAAACCGAGCTTGCCATTGCGGAAGCTGTGAAACTGGAATAGCAGGAGGGCCCGCAAAGAGAAGCCGCGAATCAGAAAAAGCAAACCGGCGACCGCACTCGAAGCAACGCGGCAGAAGAACCAGAAGAGTTTTCGCCCGTAGTTCTCATACGTTGTAACAAGCCATCTTTGGGCATGTTAGAGAAATGGATTCCGTGGAGGCCAGAGAAATGACCGTAAATATCACTCCCCTGCATGATCGGGTCCTCGTACGCAGGCTAGAAGAGAAAGAAACCGCGAAGGGGGGAATCATTATCCCCGATACAGCAAAAGAAAAACCTCATGAGGGCGAAGTCATGGCCATCGGAGCCGGCAAGATTGAAAAAGGTCATCGCATCCCACTCGATGTGAAGGTGGGTGACCGGATCTTGTTCGGCAAATACACCGGCAACGACATCAACATCGACGACCAGGAGTATTTGATCCTTCGCGAGGAGGAAATCCTGGTGAAAGTTAGCGGAATCGCCAAAGCGGCATCCGGCAAGAAGTAGGTTTTACCCGAACCGAAGATTTCGGACGGGGCAGAAGTGCTTATTCACCCAGGAGGGTGAGATCTAATGGCAAAACAAATTGTAACTGGTGAGAATTCACGTCAAGCGATCCTGCGCGGCGTCAACATTCTGGCTGACGCTGTAAAGATCACGCTCGGCCCGAAGGGGCGCAATGCGGTGATCGAGAAGAAGTTCGGGGCGCCCATCATCACCAAGGACGGCGTGACGGTGGCAAAGGAGATCGAGCTCCAAGACCCGCTCGAGAACATGGGTGCGCAGATGGTACGAGAGGTTGCGTCCAAGACCTCGGATGTGGCTGGCGATGGCACCACCACCGCGACCGTGCTGGCACAGGCAATCTTCCGTGAGGGTGTGCGAACGGTTGCCGCAGGTGCGAGCCCGATGGCGCTCAAGCGTGGCATCGATAAGGCCGTGGAAGTCGCCGTGAGAGAGATCAAGAGGCTCTCCCGCGAGGTGAAGGGCGACATGATCGCGCAGGTAGGGACCATCAGTGCCAACACCGACAAGCAGGTCGGTAGCATCATCGCCGAAGCGATGAAGAAGGTCGGCAAGGATGGCGTCATCACCGTCGAGGAGTCCAAGACGATGGAGACGACCCTCGAAGTAGTCGAAGGCATGCAATTTGACCGCGGATACCTCTCGCCCTACTTTGTGACCGACCCGGAGCGCATGGAATGCGTGCTCGAGGACGTGCACATCCTGATCCACGAAAAGAAGATCAGCGCGATGAAGGATCTGCTGCCTTTGCTCGAACAGACCGCCAAAATGAGCAAGCCGCTACTGATCATCGCTGAGGACGTTGATGGCGAAGCCCTGGCGACCCTGGTGGTGAACAAACTCCGTGGCACA
>WNFW01002950.1_pt1 | contig 11775 bp, 11 predicted proteins | sample 5400131 | NCBI WGS metagenome assembly WNFW01 (sample SAMN13153362, study PRJNA577476) | soil metagenome | isolation source: 20 cm soil or saprolite under grassland replicate 1 | place: USA:California | collected 2016-06-15
GAGGACACCGCACCGCCCCGCTCGTATATCACCGAGATGCACGCCTCGCTGTTCGCCATCGGTGACTGCTTCGGCGTCGACGGCGCCGAGGAACGCGCGAAAAGCGCCCGCGACTCGCTGCGGGGCATCCTGACCGACCTGGCCAACCTCGACGGCGATCGGGCCAGGATGCTGCGCCGGGCCACCAGGGCCGCGGCCTACCTGCTGACCTTCACCGCACAGCCAAGGAGAGGCCAGGACAAGGACCTGTCGGAGATCCTGCTGGAACGACTGGCCGGCCACCCGGACGAGGTGACCGCCAGGCTCAGCCAGTGGGCGCTGGACTTCAGGTTCGCGCCCGACGGGACGATACGGCCCCTGCTCGAAGCACCGTGACCGGCCCCCCGACCGGCGCACCGTGACGGCCCCTGACCGGCGCACTGTGACGGCACCCTGACCGGCGCACCGTGACGGCCCCTGCTCGACGCACCGTGACCGGCGCCGGACCGGCGTGCAAGCCGGCCGCCGGGTGATCGGTCGGCCGCCGGCCCGCACGCCGGTCCCTGGGTGCCGAGTTTCTGCCGGTCATGGATGTCCTTAGGATGGCGGGCCGCCTCCGGTTAGCAGCCGGAGGTTGTCGCGCTGGTGGGCGCCCCCGTGGTCCACCTGCGCGGTGCGGGCGTAGTGCCCGTAGAAAGCCCGTGCCGCGCTCTCCGCCCTGCCCGGGCTGGTGACGTCCCTGAGGCTGACGATCCGCTGCTCGCGGAAGATGCGCTCCTCGCGGCGGGTCCCGATCGTGACCATCGTGAAGATGCCGAGTGCGATGCCCCCGGCGAGCACGGCGATCCCGATGATTGCGTACATTCCGATCATGACGGCCACCCTTCCGCCACGGCAGCCGTGGCGTGCTCACCGGCGCCTGCGGCCAGCGGGGCCGCGAGGAGGCCGGAGCCGGCCAGGTAGCGGCCCGCCGGGCTGCCGCGGCTGGGCGGGACCGCCGCCCAGGCGTTCGCCGCGAAGGCGGCTGAGACAGCCACCTGGCCGGGCAGCCCGTGCGTCATACGTGCATTTCTGTGCATAGCTGGTCCTTTCTCTTGCCTGCTCGCCAAGGGGCCCTGGCTCAGGCTCGTGTTGGCGCGGCAGCCGGCCCGGCCGTCGCGATAGGGCGCCGTGGGTTGTCCTTGGTGGGGCCCGGCGTCCGCGGTATCCCGCTCATGCGAGCGGGGAAGCGGCCGACAGCGCCTGCCCCGTGCCGCTGCCGGGGCGTCACCGGCACGGGACAAGCTGGGTCGCCTGATCATGGCGACAGTGATGTGGCCGCCCGGCGTCTCGCGTCCCAGTGGCGTGCCCAACGTCCCAGTAAGGCTGGCGGCCATCGTGTTCACCTCCTTGGACCCCGGCTTGCGGTAGCTGGCGTTACCCTGCTGTTCTAACAGCAGCTCACTGCTATTAGAACCTCATATAGCCATCACCATACCTGTGAGATGACATGTGCCACAAGCTGAATCAGCAGCTTTTCTACTGACATCCGCTGCAAGATCCGCTACGCTGCTCGCAAGGCACTGATCGAGGGCTGCACGGGACGCCTCCGGAGAAGGGAGCTTGACCATGAGATGCCTGCACGAGAGCGACTGGACCTGCGTGCTGGCCGGGCCACGGCATCACGTCCAGGGGCGTGGGCCGCACCCGGACCCGAACCAGTGGTGCGATACCGGCTCTGGCGGTCTCCCTCGCCCGGGCAGTTCTTGCCAGCGGCGAGCCGTGCCCGGGGCAGGTGGCTGCGGCACCTGCCGCGCTCCGCAGTGGCACGACCGGCGCGCGGCACGAGCAGCGATGGGGCTTCGCGGGCCGCCGTTAGATGCAGGACGCCGGCCTCACGCCTGACCTGCTCCGGCGGGGCCGGCCCAGCAGACCGAGCACCTCACATATCCGGCCGGTCGTAACGAGAGGAGGGTCATACCCCGAAAGAAAAAGTGGCCTCCCGCCCACAATGGGCGGGAGGCCACCTGCGTCTGCCCCGGTCCGTCCGGCCGGCGCAGCAGGCCGGCCTTAAAGAATCCGGACGAGCTGCGTCTCCCCCGTCTTGCCGTCCCTGATAAGGACGTCACGGCCGGCTCGTATCTGCGCGTCGATGAACTCGTACAAGGTGATCGCGCGGTTGGTTATATCGGTCTTTGACAGTGACGTCCGTTCTTGAAGGCGCTGGAGGTCCTCTCCGGCCTTGGGAATAAGAGCCACTGTGATTCGCTCAGTTGGCTGGGTAATCCGCTCAGCGCGCGGCGGACGGGCAACATCCTCGCCTCTGGGGGTTTTACCCGTGCTGGCAGTCATAGGGTGTTGCACTCCTTCCAGCTTTCTTTTTGTATTCCAGCGTGACTCGTGTGAGCCGTGCTTTTCTCCTGACGTGACGGGGACCAGAGTAGTTGTGTGACAAGGCGGTTCGCATTAGGCGAACCATCCTCATCCGTTGCGACCTAAGCCGCCCCCCGTTGTATGTACTGTAACTCAGGACTGCATACAGTGCAACTATTTCCTGCTGTATGAACAGATTCCAAGTGCGAGTGCAGCACCGCCGAAGCGTATTTTCCCTGGGACCAGACATCTAACCGGAGATCTGACAAGGCATTAGTCCCGGCCCCGGGAAGGCGGTTCCATGACGGCATCCGTTGCGCCCCGGGCCCGGCGCTGACCAGCGATAGTGCGGTCTTGTGGCAGGGGCCGCATCCGGGTCGCCATGAGCGGAGCTTTACGCCCTGGGTTTGCCTCACCCACGCGGACGATACCCGGGCACCGGCCCCGCCGGGGGCAGCCGGAGCGGTGCCGTCATCGAGGGCCGTCGTAGCGCATGAAGTTCTTTTGCTGGCCTTTTCCGGAATGACTGTCAATCGTTTGCAGATGGGAGCATGATTGCCTCAAGAGCCCCTGGGCTGCGGAGCAGCGAGGTTGGGAGGGGACGTGTCGGTCCAGCGTTTTGTCCGGCGCGCGCCACACCCGGCGGTGGCGGCCATCACCAGCCCGGCCAGCCGACTGCGGAAGCTGGCCTCCGGATGGTCCGGGCAGGCCCTCACCTGGACCCGTTCGTCGTGGGTGGACGTCGCCTGGGTGGCCTTCGTGGCGATCAACCTGGCGGCGATGCGGCTGCTGCCCGCGTGGCAGACCGTCCCGTTCCTCGCGATCTGGGTGAGCCTGACGGTCATCTACGGCTTCCGGCTGTGGCGCATGCAGCCAACGATCCTGACCATGGCCGCGGTCACCATCGCCACCGGCGGCATCATCGGCGTCCAGGTGCTCAAGGGCCAGCAGGACGCCGACTACCTGGCCGAGGTTCCGCTGATCGCGCTGATGTTCCTGGTCATGGTCTGGCATGGCCGCAGGCGGCTGGCGGCCACCGAGGAACGGCTGGCTGCCATGGAGGAGGTGCAGCGGGTCTCCCAGGAGAATCTGCGCCTGCTCAAGCAGCAGCGCCGGTTCTTCCAGGACGCCTCCCATGAGCTAGGCACCCCGATCACGGTGGCGCTGGGCCATGCCGAGCTGATCGAGCGCGCGGTCACCAACCCGGTCGTCGCCGAGGACGCCCGGGTGGTGACCGACGAACTGATGCGGCTGCGCCGGCTGTCCACCCGGATGCTGCTGCTCGCGTCGGCCGAAGGCCCCGACTTCCTGCACCTGACGCCGGTACAGGTCGAGTCCGTAGTGGTGGACGCCCTGGACCGGTGGGGGCACATACCACGGCACTGGCGGCTGGGCCCGGTGGCCGAGACCATCGTTCTCGGCGACCGGGACCGGCTCGCGGTCGCGCTCGACGCCCTGCTGGAGAACGCCGTGGCGCATACCTCGCCCGGCGACCGCATCGAGGTCGGCGCGCAGGTCGAAGAGGACTCCGTGGTGCTGGCGGTGACGGACTCCGGGTGCGGCATCCAGGACGCGGACCTGAAGCGGATCTTCCAGCGGTTCGCCAGGGCCGAGCCGCACCGCAGCCGGCCGAGCGGCGGGCTCGGGCTCGGCCTGGCGATCGTGCAGGCGATCGCGGAGGCCCACCACGGCTCGGTCCGGGTGCAGAGCACGTTCGGCCATGGCGCCAAGTTCGAGGTGCTGCTGCCGCTCGCCCCCGCCGCCGCGAGGGCGGTGCCCCGGGACCGGGTCAGCCCGGCGACCCGATAAAGGAGCCGTCCACCACCGCGTCGGACATGAGGTTGCTGCCCCTGTTGACACAAGCATCGCCACGGTCAAGCAGCTTGGTGACCTTGTCCTGATCGGTCGGTGCGCCGTCGGGGCCCATGAACCTGGCGGTCGCGGCGTAGTATCTGGCGCCCTGCTCGAAGCCCTGGCAGGCACGCACGGCGAGCCGGTGGACCTGGCGCAGTTGAGCGGTGGGCGGGCCGAGCGCGGCAAGCTCGGCCGAGCACCGGCCCAGCCGCCACCACGTGGCCAGCGGCCCATCCTGGCTGCCGACCGTCCAGGAGCAGCACGCGCCCCGCGTCTCGACGTAAAGGACGTATTCGCCCGGCTGGGTGAGCGTTATCTCACCCTGGCCGGGGACCGGGACCCGCTGGAAGTCCTGGATCTGCCGGTCCCAGGAGAACATTCCGATGACGGCGACCGTCAGGCACGTCACCGCGGCTGCCAGCAGGCCGCCCGCTATCAGGTACCAGTACCGCGACGGGCGGATCGGCCCGGTTCCGGTGCTGGCTTGTTGCTCGAATGTATGGATCATGGTGCACCCCCGTGCAAACCCCCTGGGCGGTGCACCCCCATGCACCGCCGCAGCGCCTGCCGGGAAGCGCCTAAAGCCGACTACGTCGTTGGACGCGCCGTCGGGCTGTTCCGTTGACAGATTCCCAAAGGAGTTGCGGAAACTCCGCCGGTCCCCGGGCCGGGAATCAGATCCTGCGGAGGAAGCCGTTGGCGATCGGCGCCGAGGCGTCGGCACCGAGGCCGCCGCCCTCGACGAGCACGGCGAAGGCCAGGTTTCCGCGGTACCCGATGAACCAGGCGTGGGACGGCGGGTTGCGGCCGGAGCCGTACTCGGCCGTGCCGGTCTTGCCGTAGACCCCGGGCGGGAGGCCGACCCCGGCCGCGGTGCCGCTGGTGACCACCGCCCGCATCATCGGGCGCAGCGAGTCCAGCAGCGCGGAGCTGAGCTTGTGCGGCTGCGCGGGCTGCTGCGGGGCGGGGCTGGTCACCAGTTGTGGCGGCCGCCAGGTGCCGTTCTCCACCGCCGCCGCCTCGGCCGCCTGGCTGAGCGGGTTGACCAGGTCGGTCCCCTGCCCGAAGGCGTCGGCGGCCATGTCCACCGGCTGGTGCGGGGTGCTGAACTTGCCGAGCACGGCGGGGATGCCGAGGGCCGGTTTCTGGTTGAACCCGAACTCCTCGGCCATCGAGCGTAGCGCCGAGCCGGTCAGGTGCTGCGAGGCGAGCATGGCGAAGGTGGTGTTGCACGACACCGCGAAGGCGTTCAGCAGGCTCGTGCTGCCCAGGTGTTCGTTGTCGAAGTTGTGGAACGTCCGCCCGCCGATGTTCGCCGTGGCCGGGCACTGCACGGTGGTCGAGGGCCGCAGTCCCTTCTTGGTCAGGGCCGACGCCGTGACGATCTTGAAGGTCGAGCCGGGCGGGAAGATGCCCTGCAGCACGCGGTCGAACCCGCCGGGGCGCTCGATGACGGCCAGGATCCGGCCGGTAGAGGGCTGGAGCACCACCATGTCGACCGGCTTGGAGGTTGCCGCGGAGGAGACCGCGTGCGAGGCGGCGAGCTGATATCGCAGGTCGAGGCTGGTCTGGACGTTGTGGCCGGGGGTGGCGGGGAACCGCATGGCCGTGGCGTCCACCTTCTTTCCCTGGCTTTCGATCCGGATGATCAGCGCGGGCCTGCCCGCCAGCAGGGACTGGTAGGCCTGCTCGATCCCGCCCTGGCCGATCAGGTCGCCCTTCTGGTACGGCGCGCCCAGCGCCTTGGCCTGTGCCGCCGTGGCCGCGACCACGTTGCCGGTGAGCAGGGAGATCGAACCGGACTCGGCGACCGCCGTGGGCGAACTGAGCACGGTGCCGTCGGAGGCGAGCACCTGCCCACGGGCCGGCCACACCGCGCTGAGCACGAACCGCTCGCCGGCCCGCAGCGCCGGGTAGATGGCGGCCGGGCTCCAGCTCACCCACCAGTGCCGGTTCTGCTTGACCAGGGCGAGCCGGCCCCGGTAGGTCCAGACGTGGCCGCTGGCCAGGTCGGCGGTCGCGGTGAAACCCGCCGTCGCGGAACCGCCGCTCTGGGTCACCCGGCCCAGCACCAGGTGCAGGTGGCGCACCCCGAGTTGCGTGGCTGCCAGCTTCAGCGGCCCGGCCAGCCCGCCAGCCGGCTTGCCGACGCTGACCTGGTTCATCGCCGGGTAGTCGCCCTTCCCCCAGGCGTCCAGGTAGCTTGCCGCGGTCTGCTGCGGGCTGCCCACGGTCCGCAGCAGCAGGTAGCCGGCCGCGCCCGCCGCCAGCGCGAGCACCAGCACGGACACCAGCACGATGATGACGACGCGCCGCCTCCCCCGGTGCGGCCTCTCCCACCGCGTGCCGCGATCGGCGAACCGCAGGATGTCGCTCATAGATCAGCCTTTCGCGCACGAGCCGCCTGCGCCGGCCGGGCCTTCACGATAGCCGCGTTTGCCGGTGACCGGCCGCGCGCTCGGCCAAACTACCTGGCTGCGGCGCTGGCAACCGTCCCTGAACGGCCGCCCGCGGCTCAGCCAGCTTCCAGCTCGCGCTTCAGCCGTGCCAGGGTCGTTCGCATGCCGTCGCGGTTCGCACCGGCCCGGTTGTTGGCGACCTTGCCGGTGAACACCCGGCCGAGCACATGCGCCCCGCGACCGCGCTGGTCCCGCCAGCTCTCGGTGACCTCGGTCCCCCCGTCGGCCGCCGTCAGCCGGTAGCTCCAGCGCGACACCGGCATCCCGAACGTGGTGACGTCGAACGCGAACTCCTCGCCGGGGCGGGCGGTCACCACCTGGCAGGTGGTGAACCACACCCACGGCCCGCGCCGGTTCAGGCCCACGAACCGGGCGGGCAGGCCGTCCTTGCGCGACCACACGAGCACGGCGAAGCACTCAGGGCTCCATCGCGCCATCCGCCGCACATCGGACACGGCCTGGTACGCGTCGGCAGGCGGAACGCCGACGGTGATGCTTTCGGCCACGTCAGCCACGCCGGCCACGCCGGGCCCGTCGGCCGACCGGGAATCAGCCATTTTCATGCCACCCTGGGGGACGGTGTCAGCCCGCTGCCACCGGCAGGTGCGCCGGCCCGCGGAGGTTGATCCGGCCATTCCACACCACGTCGCCGTCGAGCGCCAGGCCGGGGAACCGGGTGGTGAGGCGTTCGAAGGCGATGCAGGCCTCCAGCCGGGCGAGCGATGCGCCCAGGCAGTGATGCGGCCCGGCGCCGAACGACACATGCTGCCGCGCGTTCTCCCGGCGCAGGTTCAGCTCGGCCGCGTCCGGGCCCCAGAACCGCTCGTCCCTGTTGGCCGAGCCGAGGCTCGCCATGACGAAGGCACCCGCGGGGATGGTGACGCCGCCCACCGTGACCGGTTCCAGGGTGATCCGCCTGCTCGCCTGCACCGGGCTGTCGTAGCGGAGCAGTTCCTCGACGGCGTTGCCGACCAGGGCGGGGTCGCTGCGCAGCAGCGCGAGCTGGCCGGGGTGGCGCAGCAGGGCCAGGGTGCCGCCCGCGATCAGGTTGACCGTGGTCTCGTGCCCGGCGATGTAGAGCAGCAGCGTCTGCGCGACCAGTTCGTCGTCGTTCAGGACGTCGCCGTCGTCCTCGGCGTGGATGAGCGCGGTGAGCAGGTCGTCGGCCGGGTTGGCCCGCTTCCACGCGATCATCTCCACGGCGATCTGGATCAGCTCGTCGTCGGCGGCCAGGATCGCCGCGGCCAGGTCCGGGTCCGCGACCGGTTCCAGCGAGCGCACCACCGTGCCGGTGAGCTTCCGGATCCGCTCGTGGTCGGCGGGCGGGGTGCCGAGCATCTCCGCGATCACGCTGAACGGCAGCGGGAACGCGAGCGCGTCGACCAGGTCCACCCGGCGCTGCTCGGCGATGACGTCGAGCATGCCGTCCACCAGTTCGGTGATCCGGGGCCGCAGCGCCTGGATGGCCCGCGGTGTGAACGCCTTGGACACCAGCCTGCGCAGCCTGGTGTGGTCCGGTGGGTCCCGGTCGAGCATGGACACCACGCTGGCCCGCGGCGACTCGCCGGCGGCGCCATACATCTGCTCGCGCATCTGGCGCAGCAGGCTGTCGGCGGCCACGTTGCCGTCCTCGACCGACAGCCCTGCCCGCAGCAGCCACGACACCTCGTCATAGCCGGTGAGCAGCCAGAACCCGAACGGGTGCTCATACACAGGTGCTTGCGCGCGCATCACCGCGTACTGCGGATAGGGATCGTCGGTGAAGCCTGGCGCGAACGGGTCGAACAGAGGAGGCGGGGGCAGCGTTTCGGTCACGGTGGGGGCTCCTTACCTGCGTGAGAAGCGCCGCCCGGGTGTGGCTATATAGCGGGCCTGTCCCAGCGGCCCTCCAGCCGGATTCAGCCAGGAGCTCGAATCCGGCCACCGCTATTCAACATACTCTGTGACTCTCACATACTCTGCGTATGTCACTATACTCAGCGCATGACCGAGGTCAAGAGCCGCCGCGAGATGTACTCGGAGGCCACCAGGGCGGCGCTGCTCGACGAGGCGACCGCGCTGTTCGCCGGGCGCGGGTACGCCGGGACCTCGCTGGAGGATGTGGCATCCGCGAGCCAGGTGACCCGCGGCGCCGTCTACCACCACTTCGCCAGCAAGCAGGCCCTGTTCGAGGCCGTGCTTGAACTGCAGGAAGCCCGTGCGACCGAGGTGGTGATCGCCGCCGCCACGGCCGTGCCGGACCCGTGGGACGCGGCGATCCTCGCACTGGACGCCTACCTGCAGCAGTGCTGCGACCCGGTGTACGGACGACTGGTCTGGCTGGAGGGCCCCGCCGCCCTGGGCTGGCGCCGCTGGCGCGAATGCGAGCGAGACTATGCCTACGGGCTGGTCGAGCGCTTCATCCGGGATCTGGTCGACGGCGGCTACCTGGACGGCAAGGGCTTCGACACGCTGGTCCAGTTTTCCTTCTGGATGCTCGGCGGCGCCGGTCTGGCCGTGGCGGAGGCCGCGCCGCAGGACAAGCCGCGGGTACGCGACGAATGGGGTCATCTCATCGCCCAGGCGTTCGGTTCGCTCCGGATCCGGTGACTTCCTGACAGGATGGGCGCCGCGGCCGTTTTGCCCGTAGGTTTCCGGGTAGCGGTGGCCCGCGACTGTCGGAGGTGGCGCATGATTCGGCGCAGGGCGACGTTGCTGCTTGGGGTGGTCGGGCTGGCCCTGCTGGGCGCGGCCGCCGCCCGGGTCATCTACACCAGTTCCGGTGCCGGGATCGTCACCCTCCTGGTCATCGGCGCGGTGCTGCTCGTCAGCCCGTTCGTGATCGCCCGGGTGGAACGGATGTCGATCAACTCGGGCGGGTTCGGGCTACAGCTCACCCGCGAGCTGGCAGATGCGGGCGCGCCGAACACCGCCCGCATCCTGGAGCACGCCGACCTGGGCAGGTTCGCCGAGGCCTACGCGGTGGTCCACACCGCACTGGATGACCGCAGGTATGAGGGTGCCCGGTCGCACCTCCAGGACCTGCTGATCCAGCGGTCCGCCACCCTGGCCCGCCAGGAGAAGTTCGACCCGGCCGAGGTCAGGACGATCTTCACGAACGCCTCCCCGGCCGCGCGCGCCCTGGCCCTCGGGCTGATGAAGGGCGACGCGTCGCTGGCCGACGGCGCCACGATCCTGGCCGCGATCGCCGACCCGCGCTCGTCCAGCGAGCAGACCCAAGGTCTCGAGCTTGCCAAGGCGTGCTGGCCGCAGCTTTCGAAGTCCTACCGCAGCGCGATCCAGTCGGTCATCGCCGACAACGCCGCCGGTGACGCCGACACCGACCGCCGCCGCATGGCCGCCGAGGTCCGCGCCCTCCCCGTCACCCCCTAGATGGACTGGGGCGGTTCACCTGCGGTGCGGGCGTTGCGGCAGGCTCAGGCGGTGTCGGCGTACGCCCGCCGCACCGGCTGCGGCATCGACGAAGCCGCCGGCGCGCTGGCGAACCAGGACCACGCGAACCCGGACCACGCGAAACCGGGCGACCCTGCCCGGACGGGCGGCGGCCGGCCCGGTGACCGCGCCGGCGTGTCCCGGCGCGCCATACTCGGCGGTGCGGGAGCCGCCGCCCTGGCCGCGGCCCTGCCCACGGGCCTGGTGCGCCCGCCGCGGGCGCTGGCCAGCGCGGACCCGCGGGTGGTGATCATCGGCTCGGGCCTCGCCGGGCTCGGCTGCGCCTACCGGCTGTGGGCCAGGCACGGCATCCGCAGCGACGTCTACGAGTACAACGCGGTACGGCCCGGCGGGCGCGTCGTCACGCTGCGCGGCTTCTACGACGGCGGGCAATACACCGAGCAGCACGCGGAGTTCATCTCCACCGAGCACACCGAGGTCCGGTGGCTGGCCGCGAGGTTCGGCCTGCACCTGGACAACGTCACCGCCTACCCACCGCACACCCACGCACAGGACTACCGGTTCCGGTTCGGCGGCCGGTTCTGGCCACAGGCCGCGCTGAACCGCGACTGGCACGCGTGGGGATGGCGGCTGTTCCGCGACGCCGCGATCCGCAAGGCACCCTGGCCCACGCTGTACAACAAGCACACGCACTGGGGCCGGCGCTGGGACCACCTGCCGGCGACCGACTGGATCGAGCGGTACATCCCCGGTGGCCTCGACAGCGACTTCGGCGCGCTGTGCGTGTCGATCCTGCTGGATGAGTACGGCGGCCCGGTCGCGCAGCAGTCCGCGCTCAACCTGGTCTACCTGCTCGGCCTCTACGGCAGCTCGGCCAGCGGCCTGCAGCCGAAGGGCTCGCCGCAGCTATCGGGCACCGACGAGAAGTGGCACATCCGCGGCGGCAATGACCAGCTCATCTCGGGGCTGGCCGGGCGCCTCCCGGCCGGCACGGTGCACCTGGGCGAACGGCTGGTGGCCGTGCGCTCTCGCGGTCACGGCCGGTATGCGGTGACGCTCGCGAACGGCCAGCGCACTTCGGATCAATACGCAGACCACGTGGTACTCGCGCTCCCCTTCACGAAACTGCGCGACGTCGAACTGTCCGGAATCGAGCTGCCGCCGCGGCAACTGCGGGCCATCAGAGAAGAGCCGATGGGGGCGAACGCGAAGATCGGCATGCAGTTCTCCAGCCGGGTCTGGAACACCGACCACTGGACCGGGAACATGTACACCGACGGCGTGGTCCAGGGCGGCTGGGAGACCACGGTGGACCAGCCGGGCACCCCGGGGATCCTGATCGCACTCCCGGGCGGTGAGGTCGGCGCCGTGCTCGGCCCGCACTACGGCCTGACGTCCTACCAGGGGCCTGCGCCGGACCGGATGGTCCGGGACTTCCTCGGCTGTTTCGAGCGGAACTTCCCCGGCGCGAGCCGCGCCTACAACGGCAAGGCCTACTACGCCTGGTCCGCCGGGGACCCGCACACCGGCGGCGCCTACTCCTACCTCAAGGCCGGCCAGTACACCGGCTTCAACGGGATACAGGGCCGCCGGCATGGCGGCCTGCACTTCGCCGGGGAGCACACCTCGGTGAACTACCAGGGATACATGGAAGGCGCGCTGCGCAGTGGCTACCGGTGCGCCGCCGAGATCACCGGCGGCTGAGCCCCGCCCCGCGCTCGCGCTCATGTTGCCGCTG
>WNFW01002952.1_pt1 | contig 11772 bp, 8 predicted proteins | sample 5400131 | NCBI WGS metagenome assembly WNFW01 (sample SAMN13153362, study PRJNA577476) | soil metagenome | isolation source: 20 cm soil or saprolite under grassland replicate 1 | place: USA:California | collected 2016-06-15
AAACACGGCCGGGCGCCGGCCGGTCACCTTGTCGTCGTAGACCATATAGGCTTTGAGCTTGGTCTCGCCGTGGCTGTACTCGACCCACTGGTTCTTCATCTCGGCCCGCGCCGGCACCACAGACAGGGAGAAACCGGCGGCCAGAACGGCCAAAAGGATATGCTGCATGGTCATAAACCCTCCTCATGATGTCTTACTCGGCCCAGCTTTGCAGCCAGGGGCCGAAGTGACGGTTGGAAAACTTAAAGACCCTTTTTTCTCTGACGGGAGCTGTATCGCTGAACCGGCGCGTAGTCAATATAAATCTTCGAGCGAGGTTTAAGGCTCCTCGGACCAAAGAGGATGGCCCCCTTTGTCCTTTTAAAATCTGTCAGGTTTGCTCAATTGCGCAAATCCGCAAATGACGCGGCGATCGACCGGCAAAGAATCTTTTCATCATGCGATCTATCGACAAAGTTGAATGGATCTTCCGTCTTCCTCCCTCATCTTCTCCACCGCCCGCAACGTGTGCTAAACGAATGGTCAACGGCTTTTCAATCTCAGCAAATCGGAGAGGGTTGCTTATGATGAAAAAATTCAGCCTCACAGTAACTTTCATGCTTGGCGTTGTGCTAACACCAGGACTCCTCTTCGCGGCGTCAGAAGTCGTCATCGGTTACGCTAATATCAGCGCTCGGGTTAGCCCGCTTTGGATCGCGCAAGAAAAAGGCTTCTTCGCCAAGTTTGGCGTGAACGTTCAGCAGGTCTACATGCCCGGCTCTCCCGTCATGATCGCCAGTATGGCGAGCGGACAAGTGCATCTCGCCAACACCGGTGGCACTGCGGCTCTCGGGGCGGCGGCCGGCGGTTTGGACCTGCGCGTCATCGGGACGTTCACAAGCCGTATCCCCTTCGATCTGGTCGTCAGACCGAACATCAAGAGTCCCAAAGATTTGCGGGGCAAACGTATCGGCGTGCAAGTGGTCGGCGGGACCATCTGGATGGCGGCGATGCTCGGACTGGAACACCTGGGACTTGACTCTCGTCGCGACGACATCCAGGTCGTCGCTGCCGGTGATCAAACGATGCTCAGCCAAGCGTTGGAGAAGGGAACGGTAGACGCGACCGTCGTCGACAGCGCTTTCAGCAGCGATTTAAAGCAGCGCGGATTTCCGACCCTGGTAGAGCTCTCGAAAACCAACATTCCGTTCGTCAGCAACGGGATTGTCGTGCGCGCGAGTTACCTCAGCCAGCAACCGGATGCGGCGAGAAACGCCTTGAAGGCGTGGTTGGAAGGTGTCGCCTACGCACTGAGCCCGCGGATGAAACCCTCGGTGATCGAAACCATCGCGCGACGCCTGAAAGCGTCTCAAGCGCTTGCCGAGCAAGGCTACCAAGATCTGCTTCGCGCCACGGACCGAAAACCTTATCCCTCCGTGGAAGGTCTCAACAACGTGCAGCGTCTGATGAAATTGCGCAATCCCGCGGTGGCCGATCTTAAAGCCGAGAGTCTCATCGACGCAAAACTTATTCAGGAGCTCGATCGAAGCGGCTACATCGACCAGCTTTACGCCGCTTACGGCGTAAAATAGCCAAGCCTCCATACGGCAAGCCAAGATTGTCTCATTGACACGACTTTTCAGCGGTGTTAATCGGGCCTCGAGTCATCGCGGTTTTCCGGGAGGATCGCGGGAAGCCGGAGCTCTCATATTACGGGAGGTGCATATGAGACGCGACACGTCCAAGTCGGCGGTGTTTCTCCAAATCTCTCTTGGCGCGTTACTGCTCGATCTCTTCGTCGTTAGAGTCGCTTTTCCGCAAGCTTCTTTCTTCCAAGGGAAAACCGTTATCATCGTTGAGAGTAGCGCGCCCGGCGGCGTCGGGGACATGCGGACCAAAGCCCTTGTTCCTTTTCTCCGGAAGTATATCCCCGGAAATCCCACCATTGTGATGCAGTACATGGACGGCGGCGGTGGGCGGAAGGCGGCAAACCATCTCTATAAATCGGTCCGTCCGGACGGCCTGACCATTGGCCGCATGTCGACCCCATTCGTAATGCACGCCATTCTCGGAGAGAGTGGGGTTCTCTACGACATCGATAAGGTGATCTACCTGGGAAGCAGCTATAGCGGCAGCCACCATGTCTTTCTAACGCGCAGGAAGGCGGGCCTCGACAATCCGGAGAAGCTCCGTGCGGCATCAGGTATGAGAATCGGCGCCCAGTCGGTGGGGCACCTGATTTACATCTCCGGCCGAATGTTCACATATCTGATCGGCCTGAAACAACCCAAATTCGTCACCGGATACGGCGCACGCGAACTCGATGTCGCTATCGAGCAGGGCGAGATAGACGCCAGGACAACTGTAGCGGACTCTATGCTGCATGAGAATCGTGAATGGGTCGATAAAGGTCTGATGGACTTCCATGGCCTTATCGAGATCCCGAAGGGGCGGAAACACACCCATCCCCGCTTTGCCAAACTCCCTGACATCGAGACCTTTGCCAGGTCGGACATAGACCGGAAACTTGTTGCGATGTACCGGACCTTCGTGGGCAGCGGAAACCCGTTTATCCTGCCTCCCGGTACACCTAAAGACCGGGTGCAGATCCTCCAGGAAGCGATGCGCAAGACCTATAAAGACCCCGAGTTCTTCAAGGAATATACGAAACTCACCGGCCTAAAGGCCGAACCGCAAATGCCGGAGGAGCTGGAGCAAACGATCAAAGAGATGCCCCGCGACCGGGAAGCCGTAGAGCTATTCAAAAAGCTCACTGGCCCCGACCCGTTGCCGCAAAAATAAGGAAAGGGCATGGGTTTGACATCACTCTTATCGATCTACTCGTGTTGTGGATTTCGTTCGTGGTGAAGCGCGCAACAGCATCATGCTGATATTCGCCTGATCACTCCTCAGAAACTTCGCCACGTCACTTATCCGATGACCGTGTTCGAGCCAGGACGACAGAGAAGTTTTGTTTCTTGCTCGACACTTCCACTCCGCTATCGCGCGATCAACTTGGCAAATAGCCAAATGGCTGTTACTGTCCGGCTGGCTGCAGACCGTGAATCGTTAAATTCAAATCCGATTCAGTTTAATCGTTAAACGGGGAAAGAACTGTCATGCTAAAGTTCCGTGTTCTCGCTTTTTTTGTCTTGCTTTCGCCGGTTCTCGGCGCGTACCAGATATGGGTTCCGCCAGCTGCGAGCCCGGATTTCATGACGTCTGGCGCTCACGCGCAGGTTGCGGCGAAGAAGGAACAGAAGGTTACTGCTACGATTGCCCTGCCAGGCGTGCAGGTGGAGACCTTGAACCCCTACGGTCATTCGACCACGCAGATCTATCCGACCTGGAAACATGTGATCGAGCCACTGATCGAATGGAGCTGGAGCAAGAAACAAATTGTTCCTATTCTCGCCGAGTCGTGGAGCAATCCGGACCATAACACTTGGGTGTTCAAGCTTAAGAAGGGCATCAAGTTCCACGATGGCAGCGATTTCACGTCGGCCGATGTCGTGCACTCGTTCACCCGTATTCAGAAGGACCCCGATAGCAAACAATCGAGCTCCATCGCCCACGTCATCGCGATCGAAGCGGTCGACCCCCTTACTGTCCGATTGCGCACGAAGAATCCGGATGCTGCGCTGCTATTCCGCCTGGCGCAGCGCTTCATCACCAATAAAGCTGCCTACGATCGTTTGGGCGCGACCGCGGCCGATCGGCTCGCGCTCGGCACGGGGCCCTATAAATTCAAAGACTGGATACGGGGCCAGTGGTTCGTCGTGGAGAAAAACCCTGGCTACGCCCATAGCGATCACAAGCCGACGGTCGACGAAATTGTGTTTCGTAACATTGCGGAATCGGAGGTGGCGATCACCTCGCTGTTAAGCCGGGAAGTGGACATCATCTCCAACGTCCCGCCCGAGAGCGCCGCACGGGTGACAGGCGTTGCGCGGATCGAGAGCGCCCGCACGATCAATATCATGTTCCTGGGCATGCACACCTCGGTGCCGCAGTTCAATAACAAACTCGTTCGTCAGGCGGTCAATTATGCGATCGATCGAAACGCTCTCGTCAAGAACGTGCTCAGGGGCTACGCCTATCCCATGGACGGGCCGGTCGGACCAGACCAGTACGGCTACAGCCGCGAGATCGGTCCCAAATACACGCATGACCCGGCGAAGGCGAAGAAGTTACTAGCCCAAGCCGGCTACCCCAACGGCTTTGAGGTCGATTTCCTGATTCCGGTTGGGCAATACAACAAGGTCAAGGAGGTGGCAGAGGTGATCGCCGGCATGCTCAACGAGGTTGGCATCCGCGCCAAGCTGCGGACGCAGGACCAGGATAGCGGATTTGCCGCCATCCAAAATGGCAAAGTCGGCATGTATATTTTCGGACGTGGATCAGTCATCGACCCCAGTGAGTACCTGCATCAGTACTTCCGGACGGGAGTTACCAAGCGGTTAGAATTCTCCAACCCGACGGTGGATGCCGCGCTTGAAGCGGAACAGGCAAGTTTCGATCCTGCCCAGCGAGTGAAGCTACTGCAGAAGGCGATGTCAGTGCTGATGGATGAAGCGCCGGTGGCCTGGCTCTACCAATATCAGGGCCTACAGGGAGTAAGTAACAAGTTCGACTTCAAGGCGAATCCTGGAGAGGACGTCTACGGCTGGGATCTCAAACCTCGGTTACGCTAGCGCGGAATCAAAGCGAGCACGAGTAGAGTAGAAAACGGCCTCAGCGTTTGTTTTGCTAAGAAACGGAGCGCGAGCTTTCTCCGAAAGGCGTCACCCCCGAATGCCTTTATCGGGGGTCCAGATCCGGACTCGCCTGGATTCCCGCTTAAAACATGCGGGAATGACGGCCTCCGACAGGCAATAAAAACTAACGCAGTAAGCTGAAGAGAGTACAGCCTGCAGTGATTTGATTGTTCTCGCCTCAAGACGCACAGTATTTTGAATCAAAGGAGAAAACTAAGCATGGAGCAAGAATTTTTCGCTACCGACGTGAAGACCGGCAGAGTAGTCAGTGGTGCTCAACTTGGAAACGGTGCAATGATTCCCTTTTCCTGGAGTAATCCCTACGCCTGGCCGCGCAAGCCGCTGCTCGCGCAGAACGTCGTCGCCACCTCCCAGCCGCTCGCCGCGCAGGCGGGGCTGCAGATGCTCGCCGGCGGCGGCAATGCGGTGGACGCGATCCTCGCCACCGCGATCACCTTGACGCTGGTCGAGCCGGTGTCAAACGGCATCGGCTCGGATGCCTACGCGCTCGTCTGGGACGGGCGCAAGCTGCACGGCCTGAACGCCTCGGGGCGCGCGCCGGCCGCGTGGATGCCCGACTACTTCCGCGGCAAGGCGACGATGCCGGCGCGCGGCTGGGACACGGTCACCGTGCCGGGCTGCGTCTCGGCGTGGGTCGAGATGCACGGCAAGTTCGGCAAGCTGCCGTTCCGCAAGCTCTTCGAGCAGGCGATCCGCTACGGTCGCGAGGGCTTCCTCGTCTCGCCGACCATCGCGGGGCAGTGGCAGGCCCAGGTCGACAAGCTGAAGGACCAGCCCGGCTTTGCCCAGGCGTTCCTGCCGGGAGGACGCGCGCCTCGCGCCGGAGAAAAGTTCGTGTTCAAGAAACATGCCTTGGCCCTTGAAAAGATCGCGGCCACGAAGGGGAAGGCGTTCTATCGTGGCGAGCTTGCCGCAAAGCTCGAGGCGGCGGCGAAGAAGCAGGGCGGCGCGCTGCGAGCGTCCGACATGGCGGCGCACCGGCCAGAGTGGGTTAAGCCCCTCGAGATGGACTATCGCGGCTACACGCTGCACGAGATCCCGCCCAACGGCCAGGGCATCGTGGCGCTGATCGCGCTCGGCATCCTCGCCAACTTCGACCTGCGCTCGCACCCGGTGGACGGCGCCGACAGCGTGCACCTGCAGATCGAAGCGGTGAAGCTCGCCTTCGCCGACGCCTGGCGCTACGTGGCCGACATCGACCACATGGACGTGCGTCCCCAGGCGTTGCTCGACAAAGAATACCTGAAGTCGAGGTCGAAGCTCATCGATCCGAAGCGCGCGCAGGATTTCGGCCACGGCAACCCGCCGAAAGGCGGCACCGTGTACCTCACCGCGGCCGATGCCTCCGGGATGATGGTCTCCTACATCCAATCTAACTACATGGGCTTCGGTTCTGGCGTGGTGGTGGACGGCGTCTCTCTGCAGAACCGCGGCTCCGGCTTCGTGTTCGAGCCGGGCCACCCCAACTACGTCAGGCCCGGCAAGCGCCCTTACCAGACCATCATTCCCGGCTTTGTCACGAAAGGCGGCCGCCCGGTGATGAGCTTCGGCGTGATGGGCGGCACCATGCAGCCGCAGGGCCACACCCAGGTGATGGTGCGCATCGCCGATTACGATCAGAGCCCGCAGGCGGCCTGCGACGGCCCGCGCTTCCGCGTTGTGCAGGGCATGGAGGTGAGCGTCGAGGACGGCTTCCCCGCAGCCTCGCTCGAGGAGCTGAAGCGCCGCGGGCACCGCATCGTGACGGTGGACGACTACAACCAGTTCGGCTGCGGCCAGATGATCTGGAAGCTCGACGGCGGCTACTTCACCGCCAGTGACCCGCGCCGCGACGGGCAGGCAGTAGGTTTCTAGACCAAGTCAAAATCGGGTCAAAGCCCGATTAACGCAGCCGTGAGTGACAACGTAGTCACTTAGCGCTGGATACGGCCGGCACTCCCTATGAGGTTTACATGGATGAGCAAAATCTTCCGATCCATCGCGGCACGGTGGGGTTCTACGACATCCGCGACCTGACTTTGGGATCTTGGCAGCGCATGGGCCGCCGAGAAACACCCTAGTATGGCAGAGACGGCCGAGCCAACCTCCACAGCGATGCTCTGTGTGCGTGAACGATGCCTTGGTGGAGGCGTTTCGGCGCGGGGAGTTTGATTATAAAAATTCTCCAACACTTGGGCTGTGGGAAGAGTCTCATGCCATTCTCACTTTTGACATTTCCTATTTGCAATTATTTAGTCCTCCATACCCCGAGGCGGAGAAAATTTCCAGCGCTGTCTGAAGGCCACCCGAAGTTGACATAACGCTAGCTTATCGGATAGTCTCCGCCCCAAAATGACGGTCCAGGGCCAGTCCCTCATCTTTGGCACTGCATCGGGATCTTGAACCGGCTCTAGCGCGGCCACGGAGGCGGTTTGTGATATCTCGACGGCTACTCCCCCCGCAAATTCCTATCACGCAGGCTTCTCGGCTCCGAACTGAAGCAGGAGGTTACTATGAGGAAAGTTGGGACACGTGTGGCCATCATTCCATTACTCCTATTCTTCTTCCTTGCGGCGAATCTGCTCTTTAGCCCCACACTCCATGCACAGGCCCCTTTCTACCAGGGAAAGAGCATAACCCTCATTGTCGGCAATCAGGCCGGAGGTCTCTATGATCTTTGGGCTCGTCTCATCGCTAACCATATAGGAAAACAGATCCCGGGCAACCCCAACGTCATTGTGCAGAACATGCCGGCAGCCGGCTCACTGGTTGCGGCAAATTATCTGTACAATGTTGCCAAACCGGATGGGCTCACCATCGGCGCCGTCATTCCGGGAATCTACACGGACCAGCTAATTGGGCGAAAGGAAGTGCAGTTCGATTGGGCCAAATTTAATTGGATCGGCACGCCGGAACAAACCGAATGGCTGTTTATTACCCGCGCGGATAGTCCTTACAAAAGCATCGACGATATACGCTCAGCCACAGAGCCGCCTAAATGCGGCACCACAGGGTCGGGCTCGTTTGTACACCAAGTACCTAAACTTTTGGAAGAGGTTCTGGGAATGAAACTCATCCTCGTCTCAGGCTATACGGGCGGGCCGGATGTTGACCTTGCCATCGAGCGAGGCGAGGTGGGCTGTCGTTCGATTTCCGTTACGGCTTTTTTTGGCCGCGAGCCTTACATTGCTTGGGGGAAAAAGCGTTTTGTTCGTCCCCTGGCCCAGACCGGAAAAAAACGCGATCCTTTATTGGGCGATGTCCCCACTATCTATGAGCTGATGGACCAGTATAAGACACCCGAGATTGGCCGGCGGCTGGCTACAGTGATGCTGGCATCGAATATCTTTGGTCGTCCTTGGCTAACCCCTCCCGGTGTCCCGGCCGAGCGAGTAAGAATCTTGCGCGAGGCGTGGAATAGAACAGTCAAAGACACAGAGTTTTTGGCAGAAACAAAAAAGCGACGATGGCCGGTCGAACCCGTAGCCGGCGAGGAGCTTGACTCATTGGCCAAACAGGTAATCACGCAGCCACCTGAAGTTGTCCAACGGCTCAAAAAATTCTTGGAGGAGTAGCAAAGGCTTCATCTTTCATTCTTTCGCCTTTATCCTTTCTCATACGGAGGCCCCGATGATCAGGCTAAAGAAGCTCGGACATATCCAGCTCCGCGTGGCGGACCTCGAGCGGTCCAAGGCCTTTTACCGTGATGTGCTTGGCTTCCGCGTTGCCGAGCAGGACCCCAAGCACGGCGACTTGTTCATGACGTTGGGCGAGGACTTCCACACGCTGGACATGGCGCAGCACGAAAGCCCGGAGACCGCCAGGGGCCTGGCCCGGCCGCTCGGCGTCGCTCACATCGCCTTCCAAGTGGCGAGCTACGAGGCGCTCGGGGAGGCCTACCGCGCGCTGCTCGAGCACGGCGTGCGGATCGAGCGCGCGATGGACCACGTGAACCAACGCAGCATCTACTTCGTCGACCCCGACGGCAACCGCCTGGAGATCTACTACGAGATGCCGGGCGCGCTCGTGCGCTTTCCCGAGGGGCGGGGCGACCAGAACCGCGAGCTGGCCGTCAGCGGCGCGGGAGAGCCGCTGCCGGCCTGGCTCTCCGAGCGGTGGCCTGCGAGCTAGTCCGATTAGTCAATACCAGGGTTCAAGTCGGTCACTATTCGACGAAAGAGTTTTGCACCACGAAGGTCGCGAAGGACACGAAGATCGGATAATGGAGAAGGCACCAATCAAAAAAAATGTTTTCTTCCTTCGTGCTCTTCGTGTGCTTCGTGGTGACATCCGTCTCGTTAATCAGTTATAAAGCCATACAGCTTGCCGGCGTTCTCGCAGACGACCTTGTGGCGCACCTCCGCGGGCAGGTGGCGCAGGTCGCGCTCGATGAACTCGCTCGAGTCGGGCCACACCCCGTCCGGGTGGGGGAAGTCCGAGCCCCACATGATGGTATCGTGCCCCAAGTCGTCGAGCAGCTTGATGCCGATGCGATCGCTCTGGAAGGTCGCCCGGCACTGTCGACGCCAGTACTCGCTCGGCCGCATAGTGAGGCTGAGATCCTTGAACTGATCCTCCCACTCCGCGTCCATGCGGTCCAGCACGTAGGGGATCCAGCCGATGCCGCTCTCGCCGATGACGATCTTAACGTTGCGGCAACGCTCGAGCACGCCAGCGAAGATGACCGACATCAGCGTCGTGGCGATGTGCATCTGGAAGCCGGAGATGTGGACCGCGTGCTCCACTCGGGCGAGCTGGGGCGGCAGCTTCTCGAAGTCCGGCCGCCGCTCCCCCACGGTGTGGAAGTGCACCGGCAAGGCGGCCTCGTTGGCGACTTCCCACACCGGGTTCCATTGGGGATCCCAGAGCGGCACGATGTCGTGCGAGTTGGCGATCTCGAGACCGCGCACGCCGCCGCGCTTGATCACGCGCCTCATCTCTTCCACGGCGGCCTCGACGGGGGCGTTGGGGATGCAGGCAAGGCCGGCGTAACGGTCGGGGTGCGCGTCGCAGAAGCCGGCGAGCCACTCGTTGTAGATCCGCACCAGCTCGACGGCGGCCTCGGCGTCATTCAGCCGCCGGGTGGCGCCCAGGATCCCGTAGAGCACTTCGGCCTGCACGCCGTCGCGCTCCTGGTCCTTCAGCCGCAGCTCCGGGTCGGTGAGCCTCCGGATGCCACGCTTGCCGTCCTCGTAGAGACCGGTCGCGGCCATGCGGTCGGAGCGGTGGATCCGGCCAGGGACGTACTCGCGCCCGGCCGACCCCATGCCGTTCACGAGCCCCAGGTTCGCGCCTTTCTTCGTCACCCACCTCGGCCCCTTGGGGCCGTCCGTGACGTAGGGCATGCGGTCCTTCATCGCCAGGGAGGCACTCGAGCTGAAGAGGTCGGGCGGCAGCCAGCAGAGATCGACGTGGCAGTCGGCAGAGATTCGGGTGTAGCGCATGTCGGTCCTCCGACACTCCGTAGTCTACGCGCTCAAGGCCGCTTTGAAACAGACCCTCTTACTTGTCCCAAGGTACCAGCGGGAGACGCGGATCATCGGCTTTATTGACCCAGGCTGATGTCATTAAAAAAATTCTTCAACACCTAGGTCTACAGGGTTTATTGGATGCTATAGAGGCGAGCACAGTTGTCCCACAGAATCTTACGCTTGCTCGCCTCGTTAACACCGTCAAGTTGCAAAAATGTCTCGATGGCGCGCGGATAGGCAGAGTCGTCATGCGGCCAATCGGTGGAAATGACGATGTTCTCATCACCCATGGCCTTAATGGTGTACTGCACGACCGCCTCATCCGGATCAACCGAGACATAGCAGTGACGTCGAAAATATTCGCTGGGAGGCATCTTTAACGGGAATCGTTCGTCGTCGCCGAACTTCTCGACGCGCTCATCTAAACACCATAGCCACCACGGCGCCCAGCTACAGCTTCCCTCCAGAAAGGCGGCGGTCAATCCCGGAAAACGTTCGAAAACTCCGCCCGTCAACATACTCCCCAATGCCAGCATCATCTCCACTGGATGGCCCACGGCGTGCGCCATAGCGAAGTTATCGAGGTAGCGCCGTCCCAAATGCTCCTGGTAGGCCATCTGGATGCCATGAAAGGCGACGGGTACGTGCAGCCTTTCCGCTTCGGCCCAGAGGGGATCGTAATAACGGTCGTACCACGGCCGCCCATTGACCTGCTGGTTGGGCAATACCAGAGCCACAGCTCCTAATTCCTTGACGCTACGCCGCGCCTCTGCCCCCGCAAGTTTTACGTCATGCACCGGTAAGAGAGCGGCGGGTTTCAGGCGCGCGCGGTTGGTGCTGCAGAAGTCGGCGAGCCAGTTGTTGAAGGCACGGCAGACCGCGGCGGTCAGTTCTGCGTCCAAGCCATCCACGGCAACTACGTGAGCGGCGCGTGTGCGAAACACGATCGAGACGTCGATGCCTTCCACGTCCATGGCGTGCAGCATCGCCTCCGGCTCTTCGCCGCGGCGCTCTGCTTCAGGGCCAACCTCGCGTCCAAGCTCCTCGTGGCGGTCGTGTGCCTTCTGCCGCCGTACTTTGGCCAGGCGCTGCCGTTCCGGGCGATCGATGTAAGCAGGAAACACTTTGCCCTCAAAACGCCACACTCCCGGGCTCGAGCCATCCGGGATATTGGCAAACTGCGGCGCGCGCTCTTTGAACTGTGGCTCGATATACCTGGCCCACAGATCATGCGGCTCCTGTACATGAATGTCACTGTCCATCACCTTAAAGCCCTGTTTCATTGTGCGCCCATCCTGTCCAGCTCAATGATCCTTCATGGTGCGCCGTTCGATTTCCAGAAGACCGTCCAGGCCGCAGGTTGTCTGCGCGGCTTTCATCTCCTTGTCGGCGCCGCCCGAGCCGAGGAAAGGATCGATTTTCCCCAGCGCCAAACACTCATAGGACTGGCGCACGGCTTTGACCATAGCCGCGAAAGCCGTGCCGGAGGAGGCGGCAAGGCGGTAGCCAAGACCTGCGAGATCGCGCGGCGAGTAGAGGAATCCTGTGAAACCGTCAGGCGGCGC
>WNFW01002953.1_pt1 | contig 11771 bp, 10 predicted proteins | sample 5400131 | NCBI WGS metagenome assembly WNFW01 (sample SAMN13153362, study PRJNA577476) | soil metagenome | isolation source: 20 cm soil or saprolite under grassland replicate 1 | place: USA:California | collected 2016-06-15
AACGCGTGCGAGGTCAGCAGCCGCCCGCGCGGGGTGCGTTGCAGGTAGCCGCACTGAATCAGGAACGGCTCGATGATGTCCTCGATGGCGTCGCGCGGCTCCGACAGCGCCGCGGCCATGGTTTCCACGCCCACCGGGCCGCCGCCGTAATTCATCGCGATGGTCGAGAGATAACGCCGGTCCATGGCGTCGAGGCCGGCGGCATCGACCTCCAGCGCGCTCAGCGCGTTGTCGGCAATCGCGCGATCGATCGAGGCGGCGTCGGCCGCGGAGGCAAAATCGCGCACTCTGCGCAACAGCCGCCCGGCAATGCGCGGCGTACCGCGGGCGCGGCGCGCGATCTCGTTGGCGCCGTCAGAGGTCATGCCGATCTTGAGCACGCGGGCGCCGCGGGTGACGATCTTTTCCAGTTCTTCCTCGGTGTAGAAATTCAGCCGCACCGGAATGCCAAAACGGTCGCGCAGTGGATTGGTCAGCAACCCCGCGCGCGTGGTGGCGCCGACCAGCGTGAACTTTGCCAGTTCGATTTTGACCGATCGCGCTGCCGGCCCCTCGCCGATGATCAGGTCGAGCTGAAAATCCTCCATCGCGGGATACAGCACCTCCTCGACCGCGGGGCTGAGGCGATGGATCTCGTCGATGAACAACACATCGCGCTCTTCGAGATTGGTCAATAGCGCCGCCAGATCGCCGGCCTTGGCGATCACAGGCCCTGAGGTGGCGCGAAAACCGACGCCGAGCTCGCGCGCCACGATCTGCGCCAGCGTGGTCTTGCCCAATCCCGGCGGCCCGACGAACAGCACATGGTCCAGCGCCTCGCCGCGCTTGCGCGCGGCCTCGATGAAGATCGACAAATTGGCGCGGGCCTGCGCCTGGCCGACGAATTCCGACAACAGCTGTGGGCGCAGCGCGGTGTCGGGCGCGTCATCGCCGCGGCGCTCAGGGGTGACGATGCGGGAGGGCGTGTTCATGATTGAAGTTTGCCAACCAACTTGGCGATGAGAAGAGAAAATTGGTAGCCAGCAAACAACACCAAACTTACAACTAGAAAGAACGGAAGGTCAAACAGTGCTTCCTTTGCCAAAAAAGCTAGCCCAATCGGCAATACACCAACTCCTAAAATGGAGACTGGCACCACGATAAGAGCGCTCCACCACATCAGGGCACCGCGCGTTTGCACGATCGATGCGGCAAAGAGGGCCACCATAACGGCGAGCAAAAACCACATCTGAGCAGCACTTGAGATCACCCCAAGCATGTCGCGAGAAACTGAAAAGCATCGAACAGCAAGATTCCAAGTGCATGCCGAAGCGGAAAACATGAGTACAGCAAGAATCCCCATAATCAGAGTTCCCGCGAAGAATGTGAATAAGGTGCATCCAAAACACCATATCCTCAGCACAACCGACTCTCGATTACCATTTGCGGAACACACAGCCGAGCTCACTTCGCCAATTCCTTCAGCCCGAGACGAATGAGCTGCGCGGTCTCCGCCTTCTCGCCGGCGCTGCGCGAGGCGCTCGCAATTGCGGCGGCCGCCTGCGGCTGGCCGTAGCCGAGATTGACCAGCGCGGAGATCGCGTCGGTGACCGGACGCGGCGCGCGATCATGATCGATCGCGCCGGACAGATGCACCAGCGCCGGATCGACATTGGCAAACGCCGGCGCCTTGTCCTTTAATTCGGTGACGATGCGCTCGGCGACCTTCGGGCCGACGCCGGGCGTGCGCGTCACCGCAGCCTTGTCGCGCATCGCGATCGCATTCGCAAGATCGGATGGCGGCAAGGTGGAGAGCACCGCCAGCGCCACCTTGGCGCCGACGCCCTGCACCGTCTGCAACAGCCGAAACCATTCGCGCTCGGTGTCGCTGCGAAACCCGAACAGTTTTATCTGGTCCTCGCGCACGTAAGTCTCGATCGACAGCACCGCGGCCTCGCCGGGCGCAGGCAGCGCCTGCAGCGTGCGGCCCGAGCAATGCACCTGATAGCCGACGCCGCCGACGTCGAGAATGACAAAATCCTCACCGTAGCTGTCGATCAGGCCTTTCAATTTACCGATCATGATGAAGACTCGGACAGGGTTGGTATATCTCGTTCGTCATGCCCGGGGCTTGTCCCGGGCATCCACGTCTTTCTTTGCCGAAATCCAAGACGTGGATGGCCGGGACAAGCCCGGCCATGACGGCTGGGATTGATACCGAATCATCATATCCCGACCACCTTCAGCCGCAGCGCCGCGCTCGGGCGGTGATGCGCGTGCGTAATCGCGATCGCCAGCGCGTCGGCGGCATCGGGGGATTTCGGTTCGGCCCTCGGCAGCAAAATCTTCAGCATCACCAGGATCTGGTTCTTGTCGGCATGGCCGGCGCCGACCACGGTCTTCTTCACCTGGTTCGGGGCATATTCCGCGACCGAAATGCCGAACATCGCCGGCGCCAGCATCGCGACGCCGCGCGCCTGTCCGAGTTTTAGCGTCGCGACGCCGTCCTTGTTGACGAAAGTCTGTTCGACCGCGGCTTCTTCGGGGCGAAAATCGCCAAGCACGGCGGCAAGCCCTTCATGAATGGCCAATAGCCGGTTCGCCAGCGGCAGGCCTTCCGCCGGTTCCACCGAGCCGCAGCCGAGGAAAATCAGCCGGTTGCCGTCGATTTCGATCACGCCCCAGCCGGTGCGGCGCAGGCCCGGATCGATGCCAAGGATACGGACGGGATGGCGAATCGGCTGCGGTGTCATGGGGGTATTTTATACCCCATGCCGGAGGTTCACACCTAGCGCAGGCGATTCTCTATCAACTGTCATACGCCGGGAATGTAACGAAGAGTGCCCCGGACGCTGCGCAGCACGAAGTGGTGCGCTGCTGAGCCGGGGCCTATCCGCGTATGGGTCTCGGCTCTGCGGCGCACCGCCGAAGAGGCGCTGCACCGCGTCCGGGACAAGAACAAAATCACCCGCCCATCCTGGCGACCAGCGCGTCGGAGACTTCGAAATTGGCGTAGACGTTCTGCACGTCGTCATGTTCGTTCAACAGATCGATCAGCTTCAACAGCTTCTCGCCGGTCTCGTCGTCGACCGCCACCGTGTTTTGCGGCTTCCAGGTCAGCGCCGCCTTGCGGGCCTCGCCGAATTTCGCCTCCAGCGCCCTGGCGACGTCGCGAAACGTCTCCGACGAGGCGTAGACCTCATGGCCGCTCTCGCTCGAGGCAACGTCATCGGCGCCGGCTTCGATCGCCGCCTCCAGCATCGCATCGTCGGAGGCGACGCTTGCGTCATATTCGATGATGCCGGTGCGATCGAACATGAAGGCGACCGAATTGGTTTCGCCGAGATTGCCACCGGACTTGGTGAAGTAGGAGCGGATGTCGGACGCGGCGCGGTTGCGGTTGTCGGTCAGCGCCTCGACGATGACGGCGACGCCGCCCGGACCGTAACCCTCGTAGCGAATCTCGTCGTAGTGTTCGGCGTCACCGCCGGAGGCCTTCTTGACCGCGCGCTCGATCGAATCCTTCGACATGTTTTCCTGGCGGGCGGCGATGATCGCCGCGCGCAACCGCGCATTCATGGCGGGGTCCGGCTGGCCCAGCTTGGCCGCGACGGTGATTTCGCGTGCCAGCTTGCCGAACAGTTTCGACTTTTGGGCATCCTGCCGGCCCTTGCGGTGCATGATGTTCTTGAACTGGGAATGTCCGGCCATGCGAGGTCTCTTGGATTCGTCCTGGATGTGACTGGATGGAAAGCGCGGCCTTATAGGCCGCGCCAGAGGTAAAATCAAAGATTTGCCTGCGTTTTTGGTATGCCAGTAGTGGAGGCTGCCTGGTTATGAGGCGATCATTAACCACGACTTCACGCGCGACTGCGAGGATGCCGGTCCCATTTCCGAGTTTGCAGCTTTTCGCAAGTGGCGGAAAACTTCACCCATTCCACGCAAGCAATCGGGTTCCAGGTGCGCGACGCCGGCAAGCTCGCCGACGAGGCCAGCGCCGCCGCGCAAGAAGCAAGCCTGACCATGGATCGGCTCCGCGAGTCCTCGGGCGCGATCGGCAATGTGTCGTCAATCTGATCGCGCAGATCGCGCGGCAGATCGCACGCCCCAAGGCAATGGATCAAGGCAATGGATCACGGCTGTCTTGGGCGCGGCGGGAAAACGCAAGTCACCCCGCGCTCAGCCAAAACCGGGGCAGCGTTGGCTCCAGCCTTCCGCCGATGCGTACCGGCGCGATCCGCAACGCGAGCCCGGTTGCATCGTCGGTCTCGACCGCGACGCCGCTCAGGGTCGCCGTACCGTTTGCCGGTTCGAACCGTCCCGACGGAATGCCCGAAACGAAACGCCGCAGCGGCTCCTCCTTCTGCATGCCTATGATCGAATCATAATCGCCGGTCATCCCGGCATCGGTCATGTAGGCGGTGCCGCTGGGCAGAATCTGGTGGTCGGCGGTCGGCACATGGGTGTGGGTGCCGACCACGAGGCTGGCGCGGCCGTCGCAGAAAAATCCGATGCCCTGCTTTTCGCTTGAAGCCTCGCAATGGAAATCGAGCACGATGGCGTCGACCGCATTGCGCAGCGGGCAGGCTTCGAGTTCACGGTCGATGACGGCGAACGGATCGTCGAACGGCGTCATGAAGACGCGGCCGATGGCATTGATGATCAGCGCACGCTTGCCGTTCCGGGTGTCGATCAGCGCGGTGCCGCGCCCCGGCGTGCCCTTTGGAAAATTCACCGGGCGAACCAATCGCGGGGCGCGCGCGATGAACACCAGCGCCTCGCGCTGGTCCCATGCATGATTGCCAAGCGTGACGGCATCGGCGCCGGCATCGATGAATTCCTGGTAGATCGCCTCGGTGATGCCGAAGCCGCCGGCGGCGTTCTCGCCGTTGACGATGACGAGATCGAGCGCCCAGTCGCGGATCATGCCCGGCAGATGCTCGGAAATAGCGGCGCGCCCGGCCCTGCCGACCACGTCACCGACGAAGAGAATACGCAAATCATGAACTCCGGAAATCGAGCATCTGGGCTTCCGTTAGCACATAATCCAGCGCCGCGTCGTGGGGCAGCGCCGGAATGTCGTCGATTTCCTGGATCGCGAAGGCGATGCCGATCGCGGTCACGGGCTTCGCGGTCACGGGCTTCGATGTGCGCAACTGCGCCAGCGTGCGGTCATAATGCCCGGCGCCATAACCGATCCGGTGGCCTGACCGGTCGAACGCCGCCAGCGGAACCAGCACGATGTCGGGAACGATTTCGGCTGACTCGGGCGATGGTTCGAGAATGCCGAGCGGGCCCCGCAGCAGTTTGTCGCCGGCCGACCAGACGCGAAAGGTGAGCGGAGCATCGCGCGCCACGACCGCCGGCAACGCCAGCCGGGCGCCGCGCGCGGCGAGATTTTGCATCAGCGGGATCGGATCGATCTCGCTGCGGATCGGCGCATAGCCCGCGATGATAGTGCCGGGGATGATCGCAAATGGCAGACCTCGCGTGGCGATGGCCTGCGCGGCGGCAGTGCGGTGCGCGCCGCTCAATGCATCGCGCGCAGCAAGTGCGGCGGTGCGCAGGATTGCTTTATCCTTATCAAGAGAAGCATGAGGGTTCGACATGCACCACCGTCACGCCCGGGCTTGATCCGGGCATCCACGACCTACTTTCAAATGCACGCTAAAGACGTGGATGGCCGGGATACTAGCACGAAGCCGCGCGGAGCCTGTCATCGGGCCGCGCTTCGCGCGGACCCGTTGGCGCTTTTGCCCGGCCATGACGATCTTAATTGGAATCGAACGAAAATTAGAATCCAAAGCGAAAATTAGAATCCAGAGCGAAAATTAGAATCCAGAGCAAAGTGCGAAGCCGCGATGGCCGTTGGAGCGCTCGATCCCGGAGTTCCCTACGAAAGTAGGTGGGCACCATGTAGCCAAATCCACGGACCTGGCCAGGGACAGTTCCCGGAAGGATCGATAAGGCCCCGGGGATATATGGCTCCTGACGCGCGACACAGCTTCGCACCGTCAATGTAACCACGGTTGCGTCAAACCGCCAGCGTTAACGCTGGGCGTGGTCAACCAATCGCCACCCCGCCGCCGACGGTGCGGTTCAGCACCTGCGTGGTCTTCTCGATGCGGTCGGCCGCGGAGTTCAGCGCATTGGCCACCGCGGCTTGCGTCACCCGGGCGCGTTCGGCCGCCAGCGCGCGGACGTGGCGCAATGATTCGAGTTCCTGTTCGAGGCTGCGGATGCGCTGGCCGGCATCAAGCAACTCGTCGCACACCGTCAGCGCCGCCATCACGATCAGGCGGGCATCGCCGATCTCGCCGAACTTGCCGCGCAAGGTGTCGATCCGCGATTCGAGGCTCTCGGCGAGCTTCACGAGCTGCGGCTCCTGTCCCTCCTCGCAGGCCATCCGGTATTGCCGGGCATTGATGGTGACGTTGATATGATTCATGAGACCTCTCCGGCATCGAGGACCGAGCGGATGGTGCCGATCGCCGCATCCAGCCGTTCGGCGATCTCGCGATTGGTGCGCTCCAGCCGCCGCGATTTCACCAGCGAGCCGTCGAGTTCGTCGGCCAGACGCGAGCGATCCGCGCCCAGCGCCTGAATCCGGGTCGCCAATTCGTTCTCGTCGCGGTCGGCTTCGCGTCGCCGCTCGACCGCGCTTTCCAGCGCATCGAGCGCGCTCATCAGTCGCCGCGACGCGGCGTCGATATCGGCCGATACAGGCTCGGCATTGCCGGAACCGTTGGTAGGATGATTGTTCATGCTGACAGCGCGAACCCCTCCGTGAGCCGGGCCGCACAGCAAAATCTGCGGTAGGGCCAAGCGTTTAGACGGGGAAATTTACGTGGCAAGCGAGCCGAGCGCAACGCCGCTTCAAAGCTATGCACCGTAAAGCAACTTTTCGCCCCCGGCGGGCGTTTCATTGCCTTGGACTTAGGGAACCGAGATGCTATCCAGCCCCGACTGGCCGCAGCCCCCCGACTAGCCGCTTAAATCCGCCGGCGGGCGGATCCTCACCAAGCACCTCATTTCAGGCGGATTTTCATCATGACGAGCGTCGATCACTCCCGTATGGCCAATGCGATCCGCGGGCTCGCGATGGATGCCGTCGAGAAGGCCAAGTCCGGCCATCCCGGCCTGCCGATGGGGGCCGCCGATATCGCCACCGTGCTGTTCACGCAGTTTTTGAAATTCGACGCCGCCAATCCGAACTGGCCGGACCGCGACCGCTTCATCCTGTCGGCCGGGCACGGCTCCATGCTGCTCTATGCGCTGTTATACCTCACCGGCAATCAAGACATGACGCTCGACCAGCTCAAGCATTTCCGCCAGCTCGGATCGCTGACGCCGGGCCATCCGGAGAATTTCCACACCAAGGGCATCGAGACCACGACCGGACCGCTCGGCCAGGGCATCGCGACCTCGGTCGGCATGGCGCTGGCGGAAAAGATGCTGGCCGCCGAATTCGGCAAGAGGGTGGTCGATCATCGTACCTACGTGCTCGCCTCCGACGGCGACCTGATGGAAGGCGTGTCGCAGGAAGCGATCGCGATGGCCGGGCACTGGAAACTCAACAAGCTGATCGTGCTGTACGACGACAACGGCATTTCGATCGACGGCCCGACGGCGCTTGCCGATTCGGTCGATCAGGTGAAACGGTTCAAGTCGGCCGGCTGGCAGGCGGAGTTCATCGACGGCCAGGACCGGCAGGCGATCGCGGCTGCAATCACGCGGGCGCAGACATCCAGCAAGCCGTCGCTGATCGCCTGCAGGACCACAATCGGTTTCGGCGCCCCGACCAAGGCCGGCACCGCGAAAGCCCATGGCGAAGCGCTCGGCGCCGATGAGCTCAAGGGCGCCAAGGAGAAACTCGGCATTTCGCTGGAGCCGTTCTCGGTGCCCGATGACGTCTTGAAAAGCTGGCGCGAAGCCGGCGCCCGCGGCGCCGCCGCGCGCCAGGAGTGGGAAGCGCGCTTCGCTGAGCTCGGCAACCGCAAGCGCGCGGAATTCGAGCGCCGGTTGCGGCATGAGCGGCCGGCTGCGCTCGCCAAAGCGCTCACTGCGCACAAGAAGGCGTTGCTGGAGACGCCGCAGAACATCGCCACCCGCAAATCCTCCGAATCGGCCATCGAGGCCATCGCAGCGGCGATGCCGATGGAATTCGTCGCAGGTTCGGCCGACCTCACCGGCTCCAACAACAACAAGGCGAAATCGGCGGTCGCATTCTCGGCCAAGACACCGAAAGGCCGCTTCATCCATTATGGGATTCGCGAACATGGCATGGCAGCGGCCCTGAACGGCATCTTCCTGCATGGCGGCTTCGCGCCGAACGGCGCGACTTTCCTGATCTTCACCGACTATGCCCGCCCCGCAATGCGGCTCGCCGCCTTGATGGGAACCGGCGTCGTCTATGTCATGACCCACGATTCGATCGGCCTCGGCGAAGACGGGCCGACCCACCAGCCGGTCGAGCATCTGGCGGCGTTGCGCGCCATTCCCAACATGCGCGTGTTCCGTCCCTGCGACGCGGTCGAGGTGGCCGAATGCTGGGAACTGGCGCTCAACCGGACCAGCGGCCCGACGGTATTGGCGCTGACCCGCCAGAACCTCCCGCAATTGCGCACCACCGCGCCGAACGACAACCCGTGCAGTCACGGCGGCTATGAGCTGGTCGCGGCCCAAAGCGAGGCCAGGGTTTCGCTGTTCGCCTCCGGTTCCGAAGTCGAAATCGCGGTTAACGCGCAGAAGCAGCTTGCCGAGCGCGGCATCGCGTCGCGGGTGGTGTCGGTGCCCTCGCTCGAATTGCTGCTGGCGCAACCGGCGGAAAAGCAGAAGGCGATCATCGGCACCGCGCCGGTCAAGATCGCGATCGAAGCCGCGGTACGCTGGGGCTGGGACGCCGTGATCGGGCCCGATGGCGAATTTATCGGCATGCACGGTTTCGGTGCCAGTGCCCCCGCCAAGGACCTTTTCAAGCATTTCGGAATTACCGCCGAGGCGGCGGTTAACGCTGCGCTCGGGCGGCTGGGCTGACCGGTTGAGCTTGCCCGGAAAAAGGACTACCTAGCGGTCATATTATCCGTTCCCGCCCGGCCGAACCGGGCGTCCGCCGCAAGAACCCTCGTGGACGGCTCATGGCCGTCGGCGGGGAGGGCAAGGGTCATTGAGGGTCATTGAAGGAGAGAAACAGATGGCAGTTCGGGTCGCAATCAACGGATTTGGCCGCATCGGCCGCAATGTGCTGCGGGCCATTTATGAAGCCAAGCGCAGCGATATCGAAGTCGTCGCCATCAACGACCTCGGCCCGGTCGAGACCAACGCCCATCTGTTGCGCTACGATTCGGTGCATGGCCGCTTCCCCGGCACCGTGACCGTCGACGGCGATCAGATCAGCCTCGGCAACGGCAAGATCAAGGTCACCGCGGTGCGCGATCCCACTACCTTGCCGTGGAAGGATCTCGGCATCGACATCGTGCTGGAATGCACCGGCATCTTCAGCGCCAAGGCCAAGGCCTCCGCGCATCTCACCGCCGGCGCCAAGCGCGTGCTGGTCTCGGCGCCATCGGACGGCGCCGACGCGACCATCGTGTTCGGCGTCAATCATGACAAACTGACAAAAGATCATCTCGTGGTCTCCAACGGCTCCTGCACGACCAACTGCCTGGCGCCGGTGGCCAAGGTGCTGAACGATACCGTCGGCATCGAGACCGGCTTCATGACCACCATCCACGCCTATACCGGCGACCAGCCGACGCTCGATACGCTGCACAACGATCTCTACCGCGGCCGGGCGGCGGCGATGTCGATGATCCCGACCTCCACCGGCGCTGCCAAGGCGATCGGCCTGGTGCTGCCGGAGCTGCAAGGCAAGCTCGACGGCGTTGCGATCCGCGTTCCCACCCCGAACGTCTCGGTGGTCGATCTCAAGATCGTGGCGCAGCGCAAGACCGACGTGAAGGAAATCAACGAGGCGATGAAGCGCGCCAGCGAGCAGCAGCTCAAGGGCATCCTGGGCTATACCACCGCGCCAAACGTCTCGATCGACTTCAACCACGATCCGCATTCGTCCACCTTCCACATGGACCAGACCAAGGTGCTGAACGGCACGCTGGTGCGGGTGATGTCGTGGTACGACAACGAATGGGGTTTTTCCAACCGCATGGCCGACACCGCCGTGGCGATGGGGAAGCTGCTGTAAGTCTCGTGTCCCGGACGCGGTGCAGCGTTCTTCACGCTGCTCCGCAGAGCCGGGACCAATGCAAACGTGGGTCCCGGTTCTGCAGCGCACCGCTTCGCACTGCGCAGCGCCCGGGACAAGAGTTCGTCAATGACCAAATCATTCCGCACCCTCGACGACGTCGACGTAAAGGGCAAGCGCGTGCTGCTGCGCGTCGATCTCAACGTGCCGATGGAGAATGGCCGCGTTACCGACGCGACAAGGCTCGAGCGCGTCGCGCCCACCATCACCGAGATTTCCGGCAAGGGCGGCAAGGTGATCGTGCTGGCGCATTTCGGCCGGCCCAAGGGTCGCGATCCCAAGGATTCGCTGAAGCCTGTCGCCGCCGCGCTCGCCCAGGTGATCAAGAAGCCGGTGGCATTCGCCGACGATTGCGTGGGGGAAGCCGCCGCGAATGCTGTCGCGGCGATGGAGGACGGCGACATCCTTTGTCTGGAAAACACCCGCTTCCATAAAGAGGAAGAGAAGAACGATCCCGCGTTCGTAGCGGAATTGACAAAACTCGGCGATATCTGGGTCAACGACGCGTTCTCCGCCGCACACCGGGCGCACGCGTCCACCGAGGGGCTCGGTCACAAACTGCCGGCCTATGCCGGGCGCACCATGCAGGCCGAACTCGACGCGCTGGGCAAGGCGCTGGAAGCGCCGACCAAGCCGGTCGTCGCGATCATCGGCGGCGCCAAGGTTTCCACCAAGATCGATCTGTTGGAAAATCTCGTCACCAAGGTCGATGCGCTGGTGATCGGCGGCGGCATGGCCAATACCTTCCTGCATGCGCAGGGCGTCAATGTCGGCAAGTCGCTGGCGGAGAAAGACCTCGCGGCAACCGCGCTACGGATCGTCGACAAGGCAAACACAGCAAATTGCGCCATCATCCTTCCCGTCGACGCGACCGTCGCATTCCATTTCGCCGCCAATTCGCCGTCCCATGCCTACGGCCTCGATGCGATCCCCCCCGACGGCATGATCCTGGACGTCGGCCCGCAGTCGATCGCGCGGATCCATGCCGCAATCGACGACGCGGCGACGCTGGTCTGGAACGGTCCGCTCGGGGCGTTCGAGATGATCCCGTTCGACCGCGGCACCGTAGTCGCGGCGAGACACGCAGCGCAGCGGACCAAAGCGAAAAAGCTGATCTCGGTCGCCGGCGGCGGCGACACGGTGGCAGCCCTGAACCAGGCGGGCGTAGCCGGCGATTTTACCTATGTTTCGACCGCGGGCGGCGCGTTTCTTGAATGGATGGAAGGCAAACCGTTGCCCGGTGTCGAGGTTTTGAAGATACGCTAGAGCATGATCCGGAAAAGTGGAAACCGGTTTTCCGAATAAGATCATGCTTAAACAAGATGACCGACGAGCATGATTCAACTCGGTTGAAACATCCTCTAGAGTGAACAGCCGGATCGGGCTGCGGCCCCAAAAGCGGAGAACCGAATACATGGCTCGCATCACGTTGCGTCAATTGCTCGACCACGCGGCAGAGCACGACTACGGCGTGCCGGCGTTCAACATCAACAACATGGAACAGGCGCTCGCCATCATGGATGCCGCCTCC
>WNFW01002955.1_pt1 | contig 11770 bp, 12 predicted proteins | sample 5400131 | NCBI WGS metagenome assembly WNFW01 (sample SAMN13153362, study PRJNA577476) | soil metagenome | isolation source: 20 cm soil or saprolite under grassland replicate 1 | place: USA:California | collected 2016-06-15
AGGCACGCCGCAACCGACGGCCGCAGACATGTTGAGCGCCGATCTCGAAGTCGTCGCGGGCGATTATTTTTCGACATTCAAAGCGCCATTGCTGCGCGGTCGAACATTGAACGAGCGCGACACGAAAGATTCGCCGCGGGTCATCGTTGTCGATCAAGCGATGGTGGACAAATACTTTCCGGGCGAGGACCCGATCGGCAAACGGCTGATGGTCGATGCCGGCAACGACGAGGAAGGCAATGTCGCGAGCGAAATTGTCGGCGTCGTCGCGCCGATGCGCTTTCATGCCATTGATGAAATGGCGCCGTTGCCGGTAATTTATTGTTCGTTAGGCCAGGCCCAGCGCACGAGTCTGACACTTTTCGTAAGATCGACATCTGGTCTCGTGACATTGGAGCGGCCGATTCGCGATGCGATCAGTTCGATCGATCCGGCGTTGCCGCTCTTCGATATTCATCTAATGACCGATCGGGTCCAGGAAACATGGGGCACGCAACGGCTGCTCAGTTTTCTCTTTTCTGTTTTCGCGGCGCTCGCGCTAACGCTCGCGACCATCGGTCTATATGGTCTTCTCGCTTATACCACGCTCAAACGCGTGCGCGAAATCGGTGTCCGTCTCGCGCTCGGCGCGCGTCCATCCCAAATTCTCACCCTAATTCTATCCCACGGGATGCAGCTCCTTCTCGTCGGCTCAGCCATTGGGTTGGCCGGCGCGATCGCCGTCTCTCATTTTCTGCAACGTCTCCTTTTCGAAGTTGGCGGCGTTGACCCGAGGATTTACCTTGAGGTCGGAGCGGTGCTTCTCAGCGCCACTTTCCTTGCTTGTTGGATCCCGGCCCGCCGCGCCAGCCGAGTCGATCCCATCGTCGCCTTGCGCACGGAATAAGAATCCATGATCAGGGAAATTCGTTATGCCATTCGGCAATTGGCTAAGCATCCTGGTTTCACGCTTGTCTCTGCGCTCACCCTCGGACTCGGGATCGGCGCAAACACCGCCATCTTCAGCGTTGTCAACGCGCTTCTTTTGCGGCCATTACCTTATCCGCATTCCGAGCAGCTGGTTCTTCTGCGCGAACGATCCGAAACCTTCGAAGCCGGCGCAGTCAGTTATCCAAACTATCTTGATTGGCGTGCGGCTCAGCGCGGGTTTACCGATCTGACGTTGTTTCGGCGCGAGCGCGCCAATCTTTCAGGCAAAATCGGCGAAGCCAATCCAGAACGCATCGGCTCCGCGCGCGTGACTTGGAACTTTTTTGGCATTCTCGGCTTGCCGCCAAAACTTGGCCGCGATTTTGCCGAGGCCGACGATTTGCCGGGCAGCAGAAAAGTGGTCCTCATCACAAACGCGCTTTGGCAACGACGCTTCGACGGCGCACGAGACGTTGTGGGCCAACAAATCATGATCGACGGCGCCTCGCGCGAGATTATTGGCATTGTTCCGGAACAGGTCGGACTTCCGCGCTTGGCTGAAGTTTACTTGCCGCTGGATGAACTTCGCGCCGAGGATGGTGTTCTTCGCCGCGGCAATCATCCTGGTTTCTCGGTCCTCGGCCGATTGAAACCCGGAGTTACGCTCGCACAAGCGGCAGACGATATGAACACTATCGCGCGGGATCTGGCGCAACGTTATCCCGAAGAAGACGCTGGTCGCACAGTCAGCACGCGCATTTTGCTCGAGGCCAGCGTCGCGGATTATCGGCAAAGTGTGTGGCTACTCTTCGCTGCCGTCGCGTGCGTTTTGCTAATCGCCTGCGCGAATGTCGCTAATCTTCAACTTTCTCAGGCATTGAACCGCACCCGCGAGCTGGCGGTCCGAGCAGCGCTTGGCGCGAGTCGCAGCCAGCTCGTGCGACAACTTCTCATCGAAAGCGTCGTGCTTGTTTTAGTGGGCGGAGTACTCGCGGTGTTGTTCTCGCTTTGGAGTCTCGATGCCATCATTGCGTTAAGTCCACGGAACGTTCCGCGTTTTCACGAGACACGAATTGATCTGGTCGCCCTCGCTTTTACCGGCGGCATCGCTGCAGTTGCCAGTCTGCTAATCGGATTGTGGCCGGCGTTGCGGATTTCGCGTGTCCATTCGCTTTCGCTTGAACTGCATCAGGGCGCCGGACGCGCAGCGAGCGAAGGAGTAAGCCGGCAACGTATTCGGGCCCTTCTTGTCGTCGCACAAATGGCGCTCGCTTTAATCTTGTTAGCCGCAGCCGGACTGACGCTGAAAAGTTTCTGGCGTGCGCAGAACGCGCCGCTTGGTTTTGATGCGCACGGCGTCCTGACGATGAATCTCTCTTTGCCTAAAGCGCGTTATCCGACCGATGAAGGCATTGCCGCATTTAACGCCCAGTTAATCGAACGCGTCCGCGCACTTCCTGGGGTGTCCGCCGCCGCTATCGGCGCGAACATTCCTTTCGATGACACCGAGTGGGACAGCTATGTTCATATCACTGGGACCCCAGAACCCGAACACGGCAAAGAACCAAGCGCCGAAATCAATATCGTATCACCGGACTATTTCCGCGTTTTGGGAATGTCGATCCTGCGCGGTCGCGCCTTCGGTCCACAGGATACATACAACGGGCCACGTGGTACTCAGTCGCGTGATGGCTTCGCCGGAATTGCGCGCTCGGTCATCGTGGACGACAGCTTCGTCCGCAAATTTTTTCCAGGAAAAGATCCGATTGGCCAACAAGTCGACGACAATCAGTCCCCGAAAGAAAAGCACCCGCCTCCGCTCACCGTCATCGGCGTCGTGTCGCGCACACGTAATGAAGCGCCTGGGGAAAACAACGTCGAAAAGTTCAATTTCCCACAAATGTATTTGTGCTCGGCGCAATGTCCGCAAGACGAAAACACTCTGCTTATCCGCGTCGCTCACGGCGATCCGCTTGCGATGGTCAACGTGATCAAGCAGGAGGTGCAGACGCTCGATCCCGATCAACCGGTCGCCTCAATCTCAACGATGGAGGGTAATATTGCCGGCAGTCTGGCTGCGCGGCGATTGATCATGACATTGCTGGGAGTATTTGCCGGTCTCGCGCTTGTTCTGGCCAGCGTCGGCCTGTACGGCGTTATGGCGCTCAGCGTCACGCAACGCACGCGCGAGCTGGGGATTCGAATGGCCCTCGGTGCCGCACGCTATGATGTTTTTCGTCTGGTGCTCAGTCACGGCGCGTTGCTCGTTTGCATCGGCATCGTTCTCGGGCTCATCGGCGCGATCGCCGCAAGTCATGTATTGCAAGCCGTCCTGTATAATGTTGGCGCGCTCGATCTGCCCGCCTTCGCCATCGCAATTGGTGCTCTCGCTTTCATCGCACTTTTCGCCTGCTTCCTGCCGGCGCGCCGGGCCAGCCGGGTCGACCCAATTATCGCTCTGCGAGAAGATTAATCGCCCAGAACAAAGCGATTGCCTTCGCTGTCCTTAAAGATGGCGAAGTTGCCCCAATGTTCTTTTTTGGGTGGAGTCTCAAACTCAACCCCGCGCTTTTTTAGTTCCTCGTAGGTCTTTTGCAGATCCTCGCAGGTGTAGGACATGTTCATGAACGTGCCAATGCGGTCCTTGTCGTCATCGGTGGTGAACAAAACGACGCGCGTTTCCGCTTTGGGGACGCGCAGTTCGATCCAGCGTTGCTTATCGTCAAAGGGTTGGTCGGTGATGATGGTGAAACCCAATTTCTCGGTGTAAAAATCGAGCGCGCGGTCCTGATCCGCCACCGGAACACTAACAAATTTTATTTGTTTGATCATGTCCGAAACGTAGGACGCACACTTTGCCAACGTCCAGCGTCAAGGATCGTTCCGATGCGAAAAGTGTTGTCCGTTTATCGGTATAGCATCACAATGCAATTGTGCCGCGCTTCCACCAAACTGTGCCGATCGATGATTACGTTCTGGATGTGCTCATGCGCGATATCGTCGGACACGATCAGCAACCGGCGGCATTCCTCGTCTACCTTTATCTTTCCGGGCGCGCCGCTCGCCAACGCTGGCGACCGGTCAAAGCCAGCCTGCGCATGCTGGCCGATGAAACCGGACTTTCCAAAAGCGCGGTGCAAAGCGCCCTTGCCACGTTGCGTTTCCGTCAGTTGGTGAAGACATCGCGCGCGCATTGGACCGCCGTGCCGGCGCACCGCGTTCTACGACACTGGCGATCGAATTGGGCCAGGCGAGGCTCAGCGAAGTGATTTCAATTCCCAGGTCAAATTACCGTCGTCACCGACATCGAGCCAGGCGACACTCGGTGGTGCTCCGCGATTCGGGCGCGTGACACAACCGGGGTTCAAAAAACGCACGCCGCCGATCATTTCATTGCGCGAAACATGGGTATGACCATGCAGCAGTACATCGCAGTCAGCTGGCGGTTGTTTTGACGAGGGAGGAATATGTTGCAAACGAAAATGAATCCCACTTCTCGTTAGGTCACACCGCAGCGGCCACTCGTAATTGCTATCGCAGTTTCCGCGCACCAGCGTCAACGGCGGAGCGAGAGCGCGCAGCTCATCAACAATCCATTGATCGCACACGTCCCCGAGATGCCAAATCTCGTCCGCGCCACGCGCGAGCTCACAAATGATCGGCGGCAATTTGTTATGCGTGTCAGCGATGACGAGCACTTTTGTCATGTCGAGCGAATATGCCAGTCCGCCTCGGACCGAGACATCTCTATTCTTTCTTCAAGGGAGAAATAGTTAGAGATTCCTCGACTTCACTCGGAATGACAAACGCGGATGGAATGACAAGCCGGGCTACAGGCGCTAGTTTCCTGGCCGTGTCATTCAATAATTTCGACCTTTCGCCAGAAGTGGTGCGGGGCGTCCAGGCGATGGGCTTCGCCGAACCGACCCCGATCCAGCTGCGCGCCTTCCCCATTATTCTCGCCGGCAAAGATCTGATCGGCACCGCCCAAACCGGTACCGGAAAAACCGCTGCCTTCGCGCTTCCGATTCTCACCCTGCTCGGACATCACGGGAAATTTCGTTGTTTAGTCCTGGAGCCAACCCGCGAGCTCGCTGCGCAGGTCGAGACCGCCTTTCGCGATTACGGACGCTTTACCGATTTGCGCGCGACCGTGGTCCACGGCGGCGTCGGCTACGGCAAACAGCGCGAGGAATTGAAACGCGGCGTCGATGTCGTCATCGCCACCCCGGGCCGCCTGCTCGATCATCTCGAGCAGGGCACGCTCCATTTTCGCGACGTCACAATTCTGGTGCTCGATGAGGTCGATCGCATGCTCGACATGGGATTTTTGCCCGATGTCCGCCGTATCGTCGAAACAATTTCACGTGACCGACAAACGCTCCTTTTTTCGGCAACCCTGCCCCCCGAGATCGAGCGCCTGGCCGCGTGGGTGCTGCGCGAGCCCGAGCTGGTGGAAATCGGTGTGCGCCGTTCCCCGGCCGAAACCGTCACGCACGCCGTCTATCCAGTGGCGGCCGAGCAAAAATTTGATCTACTCATGGTGCTGCTCGAACGAACCAATTTTGACAGCGCGCTCATTTTTTCGCGAACCAAACACGGCGCCGATCGCATCGCGCACAAATTGAAACAGGGAAACCATTCTGTCGCGGTCTTGCATTCGAATCGCACGCAACGTGAACGGATCGAGGCGCTCGAAGGTTTCAAGAGTGGCAAATACGAAGTGATGGTCGCGACCGATATCGCGGCGCGGGGACTCGACATTGCCGGCGTCAGTCATGTCATCAATTATGATGTGCCGGAGCATCCGGAAGATTACGTCCATCGCATCGGACGAACTGGCCGCGCACAAAATGTCGGCGACGCTTTTACTTTGATGAACGGGGAAGAGTTGCCCTCATTGCAAGCGATTGAGCATTTCATTGGACAAAAGATTCCGCGGCTGAAGTTGGAGAACTTTCCTTACATTTATACCGTGCTGTTTGAACCGGAGGTCATCACTGGCGGCAAACGCGCTATTGGAGGCGGCCGCACCCACCGCGGGTATTCGTTTGGGCGAAGACGGCGCTGATGGAAGTCAGGCATCTTGCCTGACTCAGCGGTCAGGCTTCCAGCCTGACCCTCATCAAAGATCGGCGAGCAGGATGCTCGCCGATCGAGACAGGCTGGAAGCCTATCTTCCGCACCACTGATCCACCCAGTCGTTTACCGTCTTGTACCACAACCGCGAGTTCTGCGGCTTGAGGACCCAGTGACCTTCATCTGGGAAATACAACATTTTTGAAGGCACCTTAAGTCGCTGCAGTGTGGTGAAGAGCTGAAATCCTTCGCTAACATCGAGTCGATAATCATTCTGCCCATGCACCACCAGCGTCGGCGTTTTGAATTTTTCTGCGAACAAGTGTGGCGAAAATTTCCGATATAGCTCGCGCTGTTTCCACGGCGGGCCTTTGAATTCCCATTCTGGGAACCAAAGCTCTTCCGTCGTTCCGTAAGCAGATTCCGTGTTGAAAGTCCCGTCGTGTGAAACGATGCACTTGAAGCGGTCGGTGTGGCCCAGCAACCAGTTGGCCATGTAACCGCCGTAGCTCGCGCCGAGCGCGGCCTCCCGATTCTTATCGATGAACGAATAGGTCTTCTCCACGTAATCGAGCCCCTTCACCAGATCGACATACGGTTTCCCGCCCCAATCGCCGCTGATCGAGTCGGTAAACTTCTGTCCGTACCCGGTCGAGCCGTGGAAGTTGATCATGACCACGACGTAGCCGTTGGCCGCAAACAACTCCGCGTTCCAGCGATACGTCCACGAATTCCCCCACGCTCCTTGCGGCCCACCATGGATCAAAAATTTCAGTGGATACTTCTTCGCCGGATCGAATCTCGGCGGCTTGACCACGAATCCCTGCACGTCTTCGTCATTTGCGCCTTTGAACGTGAACGACTCCAACGGTTGCATGTCGATCTGCGACAGGAGCGGATCGTTCATGTGAGTTAGCGCCGAAGGCCTTTCCTGTCCGGGAAACTTGGTAGACCAGACCTCACTTGGCGTGCTGATCGACTGATTCGTGAAGAACAAAGTTCCAAGCTCGCCGCCGCTAGTTGTCGAGAAGATGACATCATCAGCGTGAAGAATAGGAATTTTGACGGGAGGTTCGTTGGTCGCGAGATCGATCTGCCATAATGGGGATTCCGCCGATTCTTCTGCCGAAAAAATGATCGGTCTTATCGGTTTTTCATGCCGCGAAGGCGTCAATGTCCACGTGAAACTGCCAACTGACCGATCGAACTTCTCAGTCAAATCACGTGTTTTCCCTGATTCTCGATCTTGCACGAAGAGCCGCCATTTATCCGATTCGAAGCCGGCGCGGGCTTGTGATCGCCAGGCGATGTATTTTCCGTCTGGTGAATAGAGCGGCGTGGAATCGCTCCCGGGACTGCTGGAGATTTTCTTGGGTGTGCCGCCGGCGATCGGCACGATGAAAATTTCGTTGTTCGTGCTCGTCGCTTCGACTTCATCGATGTTGCTGGTGCAAGCCACCTCCTGGCCGTCGGGCGAGATCGCATACATGTCCTGCCCGCCGAGATGAAACGGCGGCACCTCGTGATCGCCCGGGGTGAGGTCACGGGGCGCAGCCGTCCCGGCTGTGGGGCCGCCAGACATCTTGTCTGGTGTCTCAGAAGCAGCAGGCGAGACGCCTGCCTGCCCCGCAGACAAGATGTCCGCGCTCCGATTCACGTCGGCGGTAACGACAAACAAATGGCTGCGCTTGAATTCGGTGAACGCGTTCCAGTGGCGATAGAACAACCGCGTGAAAATCTTCGCTTTGACCTTGCTCTTCTTCAGCTCGTCGTCGCGCTGCTTGTTGCACGCGTCGTCCTTGCAATCCGGATACACCGCTGAGACGAACACGATATTCTTTCCGTCCGGCGACCAGATCGCACCATCGGTGCCGGTCGAAATATTCGTTACCTGATGTGGCTGGCCGACGAGCGCGCCCGCGCGCGTATCAAAATCGCACATCCAGATTTGAGTCGGATCGGTCGCTTTCGACGTCCAAATCAATTTTTTTCCATCGGGTGAAAAGCGCGGACGCTCTTCGTGATTCGGAGTCTGGTTCAGGCGGCGCGATTCACCGCCGCTCGTCGGCACGATCCACAAATGCGAAATTTTCGTGTTCGCTTCCAGATCGACATCTTCCGCATCGAACACTACCCATTTTCCATCCGCCGACGGTACCGGCGCGCCGACGCGTTTCAGTTTCATCATGTCTTCGAAGGTGAACGCGTGTTTGCCGCTGGAGACACCGGCTGTTGGTGTTTGCCCGAGAAGCGAAGTTGCGAGCGCGAGGCTGATTGCGACCAAAATTTTCATTAGCCGCAAAGCTCCCGCCGAATTCGCGGACGCGCAACGGTCTGCCCGGGTAGCGCACGCGTCTCGCGTGTCGGTTTCGGCGTCTCGCCGAAACAGTCTTTTCAGCGAAGTCCGCGATTGCGAGACGCAATCGCCAACGCGCGAGACGCGTGCGCTACCCGGAATTCAGCGCGCGATCCGGAGGGAGCTGACTATTCGCTCGATCTACGTGCGAAACGTTTCCCGCGCCGTTTCGATGCGCAAAGTTTCGACGCGTTCGAATTGAGCGCGTGCGCGTCCTTCGAGCTGGTCGAAATCAATTCCTTGGAGCGCCGGAAAATTCGGCGCGATCGCGGCCAGCGATCGCCAAAGAAGTCTCTTGCCGGTAATTCCGAGCGCCAACCCTTCCAGCGCCTGAAGCAGCTCGGCGCTGTCATCAGCATCGCCAATTTTTGCGCGTCCAAATTTCTCTGACACCCAGCCGGCGACCTTCCGCAAAGCGCTTTCTTTTCCGCCAACTTTGCCGATGAGATCACGCAATTTTTTCTGATCGGCGCTAATATCATCGCGCAGGTCACTGAAAAACTTGCCGAACCGATCTTCCGAATGGTGCCCGATCAGATTATCGAGCAATTCGATCGCCGCGACCGAACCGGCCAGATGATCGTTAAGATAAGTATGGAGACGCTCACGTCCCGGCGATTCCTGTTCGCTCACAAGAACCTATCGCACGTGACGATGGACGAGGCCGCGCCGCGATCTCATAAATACGCGGAGGGGCGAGCTCCGCATTCGTAGCACAGAGCCATCCTGGCTGTGGGGCCAACGGGCATCCTGCCCGTTGTTAAAACGGCAACGGCAACCGGTCCGGCGCGATCCACGTTTCGCGGGCAGCGTGCGAGCTGATAACGCTGCGCGAATAATGCGCCGCAACCGGGTCCGCGGCGACCCAGCGTTCTACGATCAAATTGATCCGGCGCCACAACGGCATGTCCCGGTAATGAGTGGTCGCCAGATGATCGAGCAGCCTCATCCAAAAACGCGTCACCGTTTCGTGATAAACATTGACGCCGTGACGCTGCGTGAATCTTTGCAGCGTCTCCCGCATCCGCGCGGTCGCGTCATCGAGCGGGGATTCAGCCAGATAAGTCAAAGCCACTGCGATGTGAGCGCAGTGATGGAATTGCGAAGGCAGAATCGTCGCCTGCTCGAAGGCGCGCACGAGTTCGCGCACTTGCTCGTCGTTTGTGAAATCGCGAATCTTCGTTTCCAACTCTACCCCGCCGGCGCCAATCGCGTCCAAAGAAAGAGGACAATAACGGCGCCGATGACTGACATGATGAACCCGGCGGGATGAAAGGCCGAGCCCGGTTCCGGCTTGGAGAAGAGCCTTCCAATTAATCCACCGAGAACGCCGCCTACGATCCCGAGCAGGGTCGTTTTGATCAGTCCCATAGCTTGTGCGCCCGGCATGACAGCGCGCGCGACCAGACCGACAACGAAACCAACAATGATGTGCCAAATGATGTGTAGCATAGGTTTTTTGCGGTTAGATGCCGCGACAGTACACGGCCAAGCCGCGTCTGACCATCATTTTCCGCGCCTTAGCCGATGCGTTTCTCTCGCTCGCCACCGTACCACATATCGAGCTTTTTCCGCGACATTACTCCACGCGGACCGCCGAAAATCAAAGAAAGAGAGCGGGTAAAAATTTTCCACCCTGAATACATCCGCAGTTTTCGGCCCGAGGTCATGGCCGGTTCTTGCAATAGCCGAAATCGGCCCAGGCCTTTCAGCGCGATAGTAAAAAAAACTTCCTCACCCGCAAAATAAATTTCGTCGAAGCCGCCGGCCGCCAAAAAATTTTCGCGCGTGGTGAAGAGGAAAGCGCCGGCGCCGAGGTTGAGTCCGAAATACAGGGTAGTAAAGACGCGGAAAAAGATTCTGCCCCAGCGCGGAATTTCGCGATCTGTCGCGAGCCACGCACCGCCGCCGGCACAACCATTCTCGAGCGCTTCAACTGCCCCCCGCACGTGTTCCGGTCCGATCCGGGTATCAGCGTCGACGAAAATAAAAATGTTGCCCCGTGCCGCGGCTGCTCCGGCATTGCGCGCCGCTGCAATCTGCCGGCGCTGGATCGAAATCACGCGCGCCCCGAATTTTTCGCCGATCGCGCCCGTGGCGTCGGTCGATCCATCGTTCACCAGCACAATCTCGTGCTCATAACCGGCAGCGGCAGAACGAATGGCGCGGAGCGTTCCCGGCAGTTCCGCTTCTTCGTTATAAGCCGGCACAATGAACGAAATGACAATTCCGGTAGTCGAAGGGTCAGTTATCTTCTCGGTCGACATTGGACTCAGCTTCCTAAGGAACACTAACGCGGAATATTTTATGCGACCCCTATATTGTTTACTTCTCGCACTTGCGATTTTCGAAACCGGCTGCGCCGCTCAGCAGCCAGCTCAGGAGTCGGATCCAATGTTGCAGCGCACTGAACAATCGAAAGTTCACGGCGAGGTAGGCGCCGCCTATGGGCAGAGCGCTCGTTGACTCGCGTAGCTGCGAGAAGGTGATTTCTAATTCAGAAAACGGATCGTTAGCGGATAACGATAAAAATTTCCTTCGCTTGCGCGGATGGAGGCGATGATGACAAAGACGACATTGAGAACGTGCAGGATGGCGAGCAAAACGAATCCGATCAGCACCAGACAGAGAATGCCGGAGATCACTGAGTAGATGAGCATCGTCAGCTGGAAATTGATCGATTCTTTTCCGTGGGCATCAATTTCGGGAGAATCGCCACGTTTTACCAGCCACACGATCAAAGGCGCGAGGATGTGACCGGCCCAGGGAAAGAAGAAACCAAGTAGCGCGCTGGCATGGCAAAGCACGTTCCAAGTGCGGACGTCCGCGGAAGAGGCGGGGGCGGGAGGAGGTTGAGTTGTTTCCATAGTAGGACAAGCGTCCCGCTTGTTTTCAACGAACGCAAGCTAGAGCCTAATTGTTTCTAGCGAGTTAACATCTGGATGTTGCACCTGCAACGCTTCAATATTGACTTTGCACTTACACATTAACTTGCGCTTACTCTCTTCCTCCGCTTTTAAGCTTTCACCCGCTCGATGTGCGCGCCCAGCTCGCTCAGCTTTTCGTCGAGATGTTCGTAGCCGCGATCGATATGGTAAACGCGGCTCACTTCGGTGATTCCATCGGCCTTTAATCCAGCCAGCACGAGAGCGGCAGAGGCGCGCAGATCGCTCGCCATTACCGGCGCGCCGGTCAAGCGCTCCACCCCTTGAATCACTGCGGTTGCGCCTTCCATTTGCACCTGGGCGCCCATCCGTTTCAGCTCGGCTACGTGCATGTAACGTTGCGGAAAAATATTTTCGGTGATGACGCTGATTCCGTCAGTGGTGGAAAGCAACGCGCACATTTGCGCCTGCATGTCGGTCGGAAATCCCGGGTAGGGTTCCGTCGTAATTTCCAACGGTTTGGGCGCTCCATTTGGTGAAA